>Ga0335085_10010422_pt1 | contig 13890 bp, 15 predicted proteins | sample Lox_Sample_45_FD_206712 | JGI IMG/M metagenome (GOLD analysis project Ga0335085, IMG submission 206712) | Soil microbial communities from Loxahatchee National Wildlife Refuge, Florida, United States - Lox_Sample_4.5 | ecosystem: Environmental > Terrestrial > Soil > Wetlands | place: USA...
ATAAAATAGTTCTTGAATTAATATTCAAAGATATTCTAGAAAAGAAGGTTGACTTTGACTATGACGCAGGCATGATATCCTTCAGATTTTCCGAATAGTGTTTGCAAACAATTGCAGTTGAGTGCATTATAACCATCGTTGTTATATTTTTGGATATGTAAGAGTAACTGTGCAGGTACTACTTCAGGGTAGAAATCTTGACCAAAATAGCGCCAAAGCAGTAATTCTTAAAATTATTTCAAATGACCAAGCCATGTTAGTTCTTTCATGCACCATTGATGCACCAAAATCTGTGTGGGAAATCAGCACAATATCTGGAATCCCTCTGACTCAGGTATATCGATGGGTTCGTAGATTACATAAAGCAGGATTTGTAAAAATATCGGGCGCGACAAACAAGGCTGGTAAAAAATTCTTCATGTATCAAAGCAAGGTGAGTACGATTAGGGTATCATTAAAATCATTTACTGATACGCAAATCGAGATATCCTAGAACTTCATTTTGTAACTTGATTAAACAGTTATGGGCTCTTCTATTTTGAATTCGTTTTCAACAAAATATTCTACTCTTGTCTTTTTGAATTCTCTTGAACTAAATAAAATCTTGTAGTCCTGCACACCTATCTGCGTTTGAATTTGCTTTGCCATTTCCTCTGCGTCACTAATTGACTTGCAGTGTACCATGGAAAATACACTGTATGGCCAGTCTGGATATACAGGTCTTTGATAACAGTGGCTTACTTGCGGAAATGCACCCAACTTTGCACCCACTTCTTCGATTCTCTCATCTGGAACCTTCCAGACTATCATTCCATTTGCAATAAAACCTGCTTCCCTATGCCTTAGGATGGCTGCAAATCTTCGCATTATTCCAATCTCTTCATAGTACTTTGCTTTTTCAAGCAGTTCTTCTTCAGTTATTCCAAGTTTCTGCGCAGAACACAAAAATGGTCTTTCAGTTATTTCTAGGTCTTTTTGCAATTCTCGTATGAAATTCTTATCTTCTTCAGTTGCAATAAATTTGACATCTAAAATTTTTTTCTTTTCTTCACTAGGTTTGACTTCGGCCTTTTTTTCCTCAACCATCTCAAGCTTTACTCCTATCTTGAAGAGCTTTATGGTGGGAAGTAATCTTGTTTTTTTGATCCCAGATAATTTTGAGAACTTGTCGATCTCTGTCTTTAGGTCAGATCCTGGAGGAACTGCAAGAGTAAACCACAAATTGTATTCATGATTTCTCTCATAATTGTGACTAACACCTGGGTGTTTGTTTATCATATTTGCAACATAATCTAATTTATCGGGCTCAATTGACATTGCAACAAGCGCACTCTTGTAACCGAGCCTTCTTGTATCAAAAATTGCACTTAGCTGCCTGATTACTCCCTTTTCCTTTAGATGTCTAAGTCTTTGCATCATATCTTCTTCTGATAGTCCAAACTTTTCTGCCATTACAGCATATGGTTTTGGAACTAGAGGAAATGTCCACTGGATTTCATTTAATATCTCTTTATCCAGTTTCTCCATCATTAAACACGACCCATATTACAATTAAAAGTGTTGCCTAGATTTCCATGAATCTATAAATATCATTTTCATGACACGGAGGATCGTTGATAGTTGATCTAAATCTAAAAGGAAAATTAGTAATTGTGGTCGGTGCTGGAAATGAGGGGCTTAAGAAAGTAAATTCACTATTGACACAGGATTGCAAAATTCTAGTTATCAGTGATTCAACTAACAGACAAATTGAAAATTATGTAAAAAAGAAGAAGTTGCGTTTTGTAAAAACAAAATTAAAAAATGCGACATTTCTAAAAAAGTACAAACCATTTATGGTGCTTGCAGCAACGGACGATCGTAACATTAATCGCAAAATTGTTGACCAAGCAAAAAAAATGAGATGTTATGCATATGCTGCAGACGATCCTGAAGTAAGTGATTTTGCATTTGGTTCAGTGATAAACATAGAAGACACTATTCAGATAGCCATATCAACAGGCGGGAGAAGTCCTGCCATGGCAAGAAAGATAAAACTTCAAGTAGAAAAAATATTTAAAAAATTAATCAAAAAAGAAGATATTTATCATATAAAATTACAGGATTTTGCCCGCAAGGCTGCCAAAGCCAAGATCCCAACTTTTCCTGAGCGAAAAAAATTCCTATACGGAGTCATGAATGACAATCATATTAAACAATTAATAGAAGATGGAAATCTAAAAAAAGCACAAAAGAGAGTAATCGAGATGCTAGGTGGTCTAAGATAGCAAGTGAAATTATAAACGCTAGAGTTACTTTTAAGAAATCTCCTATTCATATGCTTGAGAGATTTACTTTTCCTGATCTTGACACAGCTTACAAGTCCTTTCTGAAACATTCAGGATTAGAGGAATGTGTGATATTACAAACATGCAATAGAGTTGAACTCTTTGGACGTGCTTCTGATACCAATGTTGAAAAGATAAAAAAAACTTGGGCATCTGTTGCAGGGCTTGAAGAAAATGCCTTTAAAGAAAATCTTGAGATAAGTCAAGGTACAGAAGCATATACTCATTTACTAAAGCTCACATCAGGTCTTGACTCTCTTGTAGTGGGAGAAGAGCAGATACTAGGGCAGGTAAAAGAATCAATTGGTACTGCAAGAGAGATAAAAGCATCTGGTACGGGTCTTAATACTTTGTTTGATAAAGCTATTCGTGTTGGAACTCGAGTCCGACGCGCAACGGGAATAGGAAGAGGAAGTATCTCAATTGGTTCTATGGCAGTAAAACTTGCGGAAGAAAACATTGATGACCTAAAAGCAAAGCACATTTTGTTAATTGGTACAGGCGAAGCAGCTAGTCTTGTTGCAAAATCTCTTAAAAAACGCGAGATTGATTTTCTTGTGACAAGCAGAACGTATGAGCGTTCGAAGGCATTTTCTGATACCGTAGGTGGAAAACCAATACAATTTGAGGAAGCAATTTCTGACTTTAAATCAATAGATGTGCTGTTTGTAGCTACGGTAGCACCATATTTTCTCGTAACTTATGACCGAGTGAAGGAAGCAATGGAATCCAAAAAGAAGGGTATGCTCATAATGGATCTATCAAATCCACGAACCGTAGATGAAAGGGTTGCCACCATTAAGATGATTAAGATGATGAATCTAGACCAAATTGCAGAAATGGTAGACAAGAACATGAGAACACGAATGGGCGTGGTATCCTCAGCAGAGAAAATAATTAATGAAGAGCTACCTGTAGTAGAAGCAGCAATGAAAAGAATAGAGGTTGAACCAATAGTAACTAATGTCTTTAAAGAGATTGACCAGGCAAGAGTAAAGGAACTAAAGAAGGCTCTTCAAATGCTTGGAGAGACAGATGAACAAAAAATTAGAATAATTGAACAGCTGACACATGCAATAGTTGAAGACATCATGTCCACTCCAATGAATAATCTCAGAAAGGCATCAGAACAGGGAGACTCTGAAATCGTAAGAACAGTCACCAGACTTTTTGATTATAAGACAAAAGACTAACAAATTATATTGCTAGAAAAGAGTATTTTGTTCAATAATGTCATTTCCTAACCTTAGACTTCGTCGCTTGCGCAAAACAGGCAAGATTCGAGAGCTGCTCGAAGAGGTAAGACTTTCTCCAAGGGATCTTATTTGTCCCATATTTGTTCAAGAGGATTTAAAATCGAAGATTCAAGGACAATCTATGCCTGGCATGGAAAGATTGCCACTAAAAGATGTAGTAGATGAAGTAAATTCTATTGCAGAATTAAAAATTCCAGGAATTATGGTATTTGGAATACCATCAAATAAAGATGACAAGGGAACATCGGCTTTTGCCCAAGATGGAATAGTACAAAAAGCTATATCCGAAATAAGAAAAAATCTTGGAAATGAGATTGCAATAATGTCAGATGTATGTCTATGTCAGTATACCAGCGCAGGTCATTGCGGTCTTGTCAAAGGTGACAAGATTGATAACGACTCTAGTCTTCAAACCCTAGCCAAAGTGGCAGTAAGCCAAGCTCAGGCAGGGGCTGACGTGGTCTCACCTTCTGCAATGATGGATGGGCAGGTAAAGGCAATAAGACAGGGTCTAGACGATTCAGGATTTCATGATGTGGCCATAATGTCACACTCTGCAAAACACAGGTCTTCTCTGTATTCACCTTTCAAGGACATGGCTCACTCTGCACCTCAATTTGGAGACAGAAAGACGTACCAACTGCCATACACAAATCCAAAAGAAGCCATGAGGGAAGTTGAAACCGATATAGCAGAAGGTGTTGACATTGTGATGATAAAGCCTGCACTTGCTTATCTTGACTTGATTTACATGACGAGGGAAAAATTTAACGTTCCAATTTCGGCATACAGTGTCTCTGGTGAATATGCCTTGGTAAAGGCAGCTGCTATGCAAGGATGGATTGATGAAAGAGAAGTGACGTTAGAGATTCTCACAGCCATAAAACGTGCAGGCGCAGATATGATAGTAACATATTTCTCAAAGATTGCTGCAAGAGCACTCAGCGAGAAATGAGAGAAGGCGACGGCTTCGAGATAGATCGTGCGTACGACCTGCTCCCCCACGTAGTAGGAGCTAGCTGGGCAACAATTTGGTTTAGACTGCAGGGACGAAAGAGTCCTACCAAGGATGAATTTAGAGAAAAAGTAGTTGAATACTTTCATATCATTGATCCTCTTGTCGCAGTATATCCTCAAAATGAAACCTTTAGTGAAATGACCACCCACATTAAGAATCGTCACGATGAAGAAATACGCAGAATTCTATCAGGAAACAATCCAGAAATAGAAAAGAGATTCAAAAGATATCTTGATTATGGTTAGTTAAATCTCCTTTTTCAATTGGTAGAGAAACTCTTTCATTATTTTGATTCTCTTCCTTGCTTCGATTTTAGCCGTTCTTGTATTCATTGTCTTTTCTAAATGTAGCAATTTCTTGTAAAAGTGGTCCAGAGTCCAAATCTTATCATCTGGAATATGTTTTTTACAAAATGGGTCCTTTTCATTATAAAATGGTCTACCTTCTGAACCGCCAACTGAAAAAACTCTAGCAATACCTATGGCACCCATTGCATCAAGTCTATCTGCATCTTGCAATATCTTCCCTTCAAGTGTCTGGGGAATCATTCCTCTGGAATAGCTATGATCTCTTATAGAGTCTGCAATGATTTCAATCTCCTTATTTTTGAAGCTGTATCTCTTGAGTATCGCTCGTGCTTTTCTTGCACTCTCGACTGAAGAATTCTTTGATCGTGGATCTGATTTTGGATAAGATACTAGATCATGTAATAGGGCTGCCACCATGATTAACCTGGAATTTCCATTCTCTTTTTTTGCAATTTTTTGTGCATTCTTGATTACTCGGAGAATATGTTCAAAATCATGGGCCACATCACCCTTGTATTTTTTCATTATCTCACGCTTTAACTTGTCAAATCCCAATTTGGTCTTTGGAATGGATTCCATTTTATAAGTTGAAGCATGACCAGTTCTTTGCTTTTCACTCATGGAAATAAAATTCAAGAAAGACCATTTCGGGATGGAAATATTTCAAATAATTTGAAAATAGGACATGGTTATCCAAAAGAATAAAAAAATAGTACAAAAACTTATTAATTAAAAACACGTACTTTTTATGTGAGTACAAAAGCGTGGAAGTGTTACAGATGCAATCTTACCTTTACTGACGAATACCACGCTACATTGCATGAAGATCTCTCAAAACATAATGTCAGAGAGATCCAGATGGTAAAAGTATAGAAACTATAAAACAATTATCCCTATTGGAGCAAAAGAAACTAGGGAATGTCATACTCAAATATTTCCAAGATGAATTTTGAGGTTTCTGAGGAACAGAAAAATTTTCTTGAGAAAGTCGATAATGTATGCAAGTCCATCAGGGATCGCGAAACAGAGTGTTATCTCGAAGAAAAACTAAATGAGAAAGTAATTCCAGAATTTGGAAAAATTGGCATGCTCGGATGTCCGATATCTAAAAAATATGGTGGTCTGGGTTACGATGCTCTGACATACGCTTTTGCATTAGAGAGAATAGGGCGAGAAGGAAACTCACTCCGAACATTTTTTTCGGCACATGTATCCATAGGGCAAATGGTTTTACAAAATTGGGGTAATGAGGATCAAAAGAAACAATATCTTCCAAATACTACAAACGGAAAGAGCGTAATGGCTTTTGCTCTGACTGAACCAGACGCAGGAAGTGATCCATCATCAATAACGACAAAATTTGAAGAGAAGGGAGACACTTTTGTTTTGAATGGCAAAAAGCACTGGGTGGGAAATGGGACATTTGCAAAAGTGATTACGACATATGCTAGAGGACCTGATGGAAAAATCTCAGCGTTTATTGTAGATACAGACTCGAAGGGATTTCATGCAGAGGAAATGAAAAACAAAATGGGATTGCTTACGGTAAAAAATGCCGAAATTACTTTTGAGAATTGTACAATTCCAAAGAAGAATCTTCTTGGCAAAAAAGGAAACGGTTTGAGCGTATCATATAGTGCATTAATAGACGGCAGATTAAGTGTCGCAGCAGGTGCTATTGGCGTAATGAAAGACTGTCTTGATGAATCCATAAAATATTCACAAAAAAGAGAACAGCATGGTTCCATTCTTGCAAAAAAACAATTAATTCAAGAGCACCTTGCAGCCATGATCATAAACATTGAGAGTTCTAGGTGGCTAGTCTACAGAGCCGCTGCTATAAAACAAAAACTTCATGACTATATTGAAAACCTAAAAGAAAAAGATCAAAACTGGATGTATCTTCTAAACCGAGAAAACAAAGAATATTCTACACTACGTAATAAGGCGGATAGGCTAGCAGCTGTTGCAAAATTACATGCATCAAACGCTGCTTTTGATTGCGCAAATAGGGGCGTTCAGATATTTGGTTCATTTGCATACCAGAAGACAAGTCGGGTGGCAAGACACTTTTTGGATTCTAGAGCAATAATAATTTATGAAGGAGCAAATGAGGTGTTGAAACTAAAAATTGCCTCTCTTGAGCTAGGAGACAAGTATGCAGCCTACTAGTTTCGTAGAAGCACATCATGCATGATGGAAATTCCTTCTTCAATTTGGTCTTTTGTGATAATAAGTGGCGGTATTATCCTCATTGATTTTTGACCAGCTCCCAAAGTTAGTAGGCCATTTTTGAATAGTTCTGTTAGTCTTCTGTCTCTGCGTACTTTGGTATCAAATTCCACACCAATCATCAAGCCAATGCCTCTGACCTCTATGATGCCTTTTCTTCCTACCAATTCTGTTAGACTCTTCTTGAGTATTCTGCCCATCCTTGTAGCATTATCCAAAAGATTATCTCGCTTTATCACATCAATGACCGTGGATCCAACAGTCATGTCAATCCTGTTTCCGCCTCCCCATGTACTTGACATCACAGATTTTTCTCCAGGATCCATTTTTTTGTCATAAGCTGTGGCACCTATCTGTAATGCCTTTGCCGTACTCATGATGTCAGGTTTTATTCCGTAATGTTCAAAGGCCCACCATTTTCCAGTATGACCTATCCCAGATTGTACCTCATCTAAAATTAGAGGAACACCATATTTTGTTGCATATTTTCTCAGATTTTTTATGAATCGTTTGCTTGCAACATTATATCCGCCTTCACCTTGAACAATTTCTGTTAAAATAAACGCAATCTTGTTTTCTTTCAAGAGATTTTCTGCCGCATCTATTTCTACATCATCATCTCTTGTACAAAACTTTATTCTCTTGGCAGCAAATTCTGGAAAGTTGTATTTCTGGACAGGTCTGCTATAAGTAAAGCTTAGAGCTCCTAACGTTCTTCCATGAAATGCTCCAGTACATGATATTCCTGGAAGTGGTCCCATCTTTCTGTAAGCAATCTTGATTGCATTTTCTACTGCCTCTGCTCCGCTATTTATGAAAAACGTCTTAAAACCCGTCGGCAATATGGTGGAAATGTTTTTTGCCAGATTAGCGTGCTCCTCACAATAAAAATCCTGACCTGCTATTTTGTATGTACCATTTGATGAATACCGGTATAATGTCTCGATTATGTCAGGATGAGAATACCCTAATGGACAAGCTCCTATATTCGATGTAAAATCCAAAAACTGGTTTCCATCTACATCTTCAATGATACAATCATGCCCCCTTGAGATAACTAGGGAGTACATAAATGTCGAGTCGTAGGCATGTTTTTTCATTACATTGATAACTTGTTTGGCCTTAGGTCCTGGAATCTTTTTGTTCATATCTATTATCTATATGAAATGGAAAAATTTTCTAATAAACACTTGTATGGTTTGTTATGGGTGAAAACCATAGAGGTTTTGATGAGCCAAATAGAAAACAAAGGCAGAGAAGAGAGAAAAAAGCAAGGAAAATGCAGAGGGAGGGATTTGAACCCCCGAACCCCTAAGGGAAAGGATTTCCCATACCATGATCTTGAGTCCTTCTCGGTTGGCCGGGCTTCGATACCTCTGCAAGGTGGAATTTATTCACTGAGTATATAACTGAAGCCGTGGATGTGATTCTCTTACTATCCGACGGCTAGCTTTTCTGATATGACTGGCATTGTGTAGAAAAATTCATCCTCAAAACCAAAATCTTGTTTTCCCTGCTTTCGCAATGCCTCAAAATATGTCATGCAGTTTGTGTAAAATTCGTTTGATGGACTGTATTCTGTCATGAGTGTGATTCTAAAAATTGGGGTTTGTGCCTTGATGTAAGAAATTTTAGACACTGTTATTGTCTTTTTTTAATTAATTTAAACAAAAATCTGTTCAAATATGAGGTATGTTGCCATCAGACTCTATGTGATTTGAGGATCCCATGCTCTCTACAATCTTTTCAATTTTGCGATCTAGTCCAATGAGATATGTGATCCTCATAGATGCCATCCCAAGAGTACTTTTTGCATCGTACAGAATTGCAACCTATCCTTTTGGGTCTGAAAGTATTTTGAAAGATTTCACATTTCTGGCAGAACTCAATATTGGATTCTTTTGAAGTGTGGTTTATGTCAAATACTAATTCTTTTGAAATCTGAGGATAGTATTTTTTATTTCTCTTACTTCTGCAGAACATCTTGAGTATTATCTTTTACATAAAATACTTCGATAATTTTTCTACGCAGATACGACGAAATTTTTATTATTTCTCCAGCGCTTGATTCAAGCACAAATTTCATAGTGATATGACCTACTTTTATGATGGATTCAAAAATTTAGTAAAACTACTATCGAATTTTATTGTTCGGCGGCCTCTTGAATTCCAAGCCAAGCATATCCTTTTTTCTCCAATTCATCGGCAAGTTCCTTTGGACCCTCTTTTATCATCCTACCTTGAGCCATCACATGTACATAATCAAGCTTGTCTAGGAACTTGAGAATTCTTACATAATGTGTAATTACAATTACAGTGGCATCTTTTCTTGATACTTGGCTTATTGCTTTAGCCACTGCCTGAACCGCATCAATATCTAAACCCGAATCCGGTTCATCTAAAATTGATATCTTTGGTTGCAACACTGCCATCTGCAAAACTTCTGATCGTTTCTTTTCTCCTCCGGAGAATCCTTCGTTAAGATATCTTGATAAAAAGTCTTGTTTTAGTCCTACTTGATCAAGATTCTTTTTGAGATAGTTTTGAAATTCTCTGACTGTTAAGAAGACTTCTCTTTTCTCGTCTGCAAGAGACTTGCTCAGGGCATTGTATGCTGTTCTTAGGAAATGCGAATAACCAACACCAGACACTTCAGTTGGATATTGAAATGCTAGAAACAATCCTTTCTTTGCTCTTTCATCAGCAGAGAGACCAAGAATACTCTGGCCGTCTAATAGGATGTCTCCCTTTGTAACCTCATACTTTGGATGACCTAAAATCGTATAAGCTAGAGTACTTTTTCCAGACCCATTTGGACCCATGATGGCATGAACCTCTCCAGGCCCTGTCTTGAGATTTACTCCTTTGAGAATTTCCTTTCCATCCCTTTGTACGTGTAAATCCTTTATCTCAAGTACTGCCATATCGATCCAACAAGCTTTTGTATATATAAGTCAACAAAAAATTAGCTTACTCTAAGAACATTCTTGTATGTACACAGTTAATGTTTTCAGATTGGCAACGTCATGTCCTTAATCTTTTACTGTATTATAATTACGGATTCACTCTGTGAGAATTTGGCTTTCAGAATTGTTTCACTTTCCTCAGATGTCCAGTGGTCGTAAGAGATATGCAAACTTCCTACTACATTTCGTGGTTTGATAACTATTCTATATGCTCGAAACTATGACTTCATTACTCTCTATCTTGCTCATTGGCAGTATTATGACAAAGGTTGTTCCTTTGCCAATCTCTGTCCTAGCCTCTATGGTACCACCGTGTTGTTCTATGATGTTCTTACATGATGCCAATCCAAGACCAGTTCCTTCTTGTTTGGTAGTGAATAACGGTTCAAAAATTTTAGGCAATATTTCATTTGGTATTCCAGAACCTGAATCTTGAATTTCAATTTTGACCAAATCATTTTCCTGAATTATTCTAATATCTATAGTTCCAGAATCTTTCATTGCCTGTTTTGCATTAAACAAGATATTCTCAAAAACTACCTCCAATTTTTCGGGATCGCAGTTTAGTTGTATGTCATGAGCAGGAAGATTGACTTTGATTGAATCAGGAATCATTGAATTCTCAATTGCTGCGCTCAATCTATCACGGATTGAAGTTATCTTTGGTTGCAATGATCTTGTAGTGACATAGTCCATCACAGTGTCAATTTGGTGCGACATTCTAAAAATTGATCTGTCAATTCTATCGAAATCTTTCAAGGCTTCAGGTTTTGAATCATACTTGTGTCGTATTAGTACCAGTGAATTTCGTATTATGCTCAAAGGGTTCCTCATATCATGGGCCAGTCTTGCTGCTAGCTCGCCAATTGCAGACAATCTTTCGGTTTTGACAATTGTTTCTTGCTGGTTTTTTAATCTAGAGGCCATAATTTCTATCTCGCTACCCAATTTTTTTAGTTCATCGTATCCAGAAGACTGACATTTTATATTGAAATTACCTTTTTCAATGCTTTTTGCTTGTTGCTGGATCCCCAATATGGGATTTATCACATTTCTTCTAAGTGTGGTAAATGTCAAAAATATGATCACTCCAATAATGGAGGCACCAATTAATGATATTTCGGCGATAATTCTGTTTGTATTTTCAATGTAACCATTAATCAAATCCATGGAGGCATAAGTCTCAATTACTCCTACAACTTTGTTTGACTTTAGCGTGACAGGAATATAGATTTCCATTAATTGACCAAATTCTTTTTCTGATATGTTCTCGGATGCTTTTAGATCAGATATCTCAGAGACAACTCCTCCCTTTAATGCGCCTTGTAGCTCGTCATTGTCAAATTTTTGCCCAATGATGCTCTTATCATCCGAATATACCACTGTTTGATCCATAGTCCAAACCTTAATGCGGACTATCTCGCCTGTGTCGATTTCATTAAAAAAGCTAGAAAATGTCTTTATCTTACTATCAAAATTATTTGCGACAAAGTCTTCAGCCTTTAAATGCTGGTTTGCCTGTAGCATGATGAAATTTGCGTTTACATCTACAAATCGTTTGAGAGTGGTCTCTTTAAAATAATCAGAAACAAAATATGACAATGAAAAGCCTACCGCTATCACTATAGCAATCACTAATAGCAACCATATTGTAATGCCATTCTTAATCTTCATTTGTAAAATCTACCACCAATCGAATCAACAAATGTTGTTAGGATATTTTGCTATTAATTTACAGGATGTCTAAAGTAATCATTACAAGAAATTATAATCCGAAAATAAGTTTGCTGTCATCGAAAGCTAATCCGAATTCAAAGGACCTTAGATCGACAATTGCTCGGTATTGTGGAAATTTCTGATTGCCTTGTTTTATTTCTTAAAATATGTTATCGTTGAACCCTGGAAAGCCATGCTATCTACATTATTGGACTTCATTAACTTGTCCAGCGTTTGCATAATCTTATCAAAATCAAATGGCTTGTATACAAGAGCTATGGAGTCTAGACCCTCTAGTTTCTCTGCAGTCTCGGCTCTCAAATCTGCCGTTACCATCATTATTTTTGCATGTGGCTCTTCTTCTCTTATTTTTTTCAAGGCGTAAAAGCCATCATATTGTGGCATCATTATATCCAAAAACACTACATCTGGTTTGAATTTTTTGTACAGTTCATGAGCATCCTTGCCATTGTATCCTTTAGCAAGTACCTTTACTCCCTTTATCTCTAGGAATTCACTAAATAATTCAACAATATCTTCACTGTCATCCACAACAATGGCAGTCCAGGGAGAATCTTTATTGTTCATTTATTGTTCTTCACCTAGTGACTTTTGTAGTTGAGATGCATCTACCTTTTCTTCTAGTAGTTGATTGACTACCATATTCACACTCTTACGCTCTTTTGCTAAAGAGTATTTGTATGTTCATATTCTGACATACCAGAAAAGGCTGATTTTGGAAATTTTTTGAAAATTTTCTTAATATGTAAGCATCCTAAATGAAATTATCACATAATAAATTGCCCAGAATAATTTCGTCTTGAAACCATGGGTCCTATTTTCATATATTTTCAGTCGTATTTTTTAAAATTTAGATCTTGATTTGACCAGGGATGAATAGAAGAAATTATACGCATTCCTTTTTAACGAATGGAAGATATGGCGAGTAGAGGCAAACAGGATGATCGCTGTGGTACCCATCCAGAACCCATCCCACGTGAACCTGTTTGCCTGATTAAATGTTGTAAAGATTACTGTGAAGAACGACTTTAAGAAATTTCAGAAATATCAGGCGTATTGTGGGAATACGCAACCTATGATTGAGTTATGATCCTGACTTTCCAAAAATATTACATCCCATATGTTAAGTTCATAATTTTATCGATTAAAAAAATAATTTAATAAAATGTAAGTACAGAAAAAAACCAACTGGAACATAAATCAGTTCACTAGTATAATACCACCAATGAATCCTAAATCGAAGTGGAATGGAAAAAGTCGACGTGGAGTCATCGGTATCGAGTCTGCAATAGTTATGATTGCATTTGTAATCGTAGCAGCAGCTTTAGCATTCGTTGTACTCAACATGGGTTTTTCCACTACACAAAAAGCCAAGACAGCCATTGCATCAAGTATTACAGAGGCTAGTAGCAGTCTTGAAATTGCAGGAAAAGTTTCAGGCGTTGGTTATATTTCACAAGGAAAACTAAACGCAACTGCAATACCACTCAAGATTGCAGGTGGAGGTGGATCAGTAAATCTAGATCCTCTTACTACAAGCATCAGGTACTTTAGCAATTCAGTAAGCTATGACAACATATACGGTCCAAGTTGTATTGATACCAGTACAACATATGGCAACCTGACAGAAGCACTCAATGCCTCAAAGAATACAGGTTGTATTGACCAAAATCCAGCAGGTCCTAGCGCGGCTGCTCCAAACTCAACAAAGGGCATAATCTACTGGGCAGTCACAAGAACTCCAGAAAACGCAATTCTTGACCAAGGTGAAACAGCGGTCCTAGCTGTAGCATACAAGACTACAGACAGGCCTGGTGCATTAGACAAGATTGGCGTTGAAATAATTGTGCCAACAGGCGCGGCTCTTACTGTAGAGAGAAACGTACCCTCAATTACTACTGATGTTGTGGATCTGGGATAGATAATCCAGATTTTTATTTCCGCAACCCCTTTTTTCTTTTTTAGCATAAGTAGAGGAGAGAACATTCTCATTTTTTTAATTCCATATACCAAGGTCAAAATTACCCTAACTTTCTCTGATTCTCG
>Ga0335085_10010423_pt1 | contig 13887 bp, 6 predicted proteins | sample Lox_Sample_45_FD_206712 | JGI IMG/M metagenome (GOLD analysis project Ga0335085, IMG submission 206712) | Soil microbial communities from Loxahatchee National Wildlife Refuge, Florida, United States - Lox_Sample_4.5 | ecosystem: Environmental > Terrestrial > Soil > Wetlands | place: USA: Florida...
CTTCCTAGCCACCACTTGGATGGAAGAAAATCGCGCTCTCTTTCGCGCGCTGCACCTCGAAAAACTCGTCACCGCCATTTTCATCGGCCTCATTACTTTTGTTGCCGGTCTCAACATCCTTGTCGTTCTTTCTATGACCGTTACCGACAAAGCTCGCGACATCGCCGTGTTGATTTCGTTTGGCACGCGACGCGAGCAGGTCCGCCGCATCTTTCTCTTGGTCGGCGTCACTATCGGTGCAGTGGGAATCGCAGCCGGCCTGCTCGTTGGCTACGCCTTTACCTTTATTGCTGGTGCCTATCATCTGATTCCGCTCGATCCCCAGGTCTATGCCGTACCTTATGTCCCGTTTCATCCCAGTTTTCTGGATGGGTTCTGGATCGCAGCCGCTGCCATGGCCATCGCCATTCTGGCGACGATCCTTCCTGCTCGCGAAGCCGCACGGCTTCTTCCTGTGGAGATTCTCAGGTTCGAATAGCCCGCAAGTTTTTTGTCACTCCGCAAACAAAGGGTTTGGTTCCTCATTTGCTCCTAAACCCGTGCCCATAGCGTAAGAACGGAGAAGCATTCGCAAAGGCAGTGGCATTGCTTCCGGCTTCGCTATAACCCATTGAAAGGACGGAGGTTCTCGGACCTTTCCAACGGTAGAATATTTACCCGGTTTGCTCCTGGTAGCCAGGGTGAGAAAATGGGAAAAGGTTGGGCGAAGTGCTTGCCCTGGAGGGATTGCGGCATTCGGGGCATTGTCAGGCCCAGTCGTAATCTGGATGGCCAGCGGGCTTCGGGTTTGAGACGTGCAAACGTCACGGACTCGCGGTAAATCGACCCCTACCATGAAGAGGTCGAGAGAATTTTGAGCAATTCCGTGGTCGCGGGAGACGCAATTCGAATGGACGGCGCGAATCAATTTGGCGATACCATCCTCGAGGCCCGCGGCCTGCAAAAAACTTACGGCTCGCGCGAAAAAAATTTGCGGGTTTTGACCGGCGCCAACCTTCAATTGCGCGAAGGCGAGATGGTTGCCGTCGTTGCTCCTTCCGGCGCTGGAAAAAGTACGTTGCTGCATCTCCTCGCTGCGCTAGACACTCCAACAAGCGGTAACGTATACTTTGAAAATAAATCGATCGAATCGAATCAAGACGCGGCGCTCGCCGATTTTCGCAATCGCGCCGTGGGGTTTCTCTGGCAGCGGCACCAGTTGTTGCCTGATTTTACGGCAACAGAAAATGTAGCGATGCCGCTGCTGGTGCGCGGTGAGTCACACGCCAACGCGCTCTCTGAAGCGCGGAAGTGGCTCAAGGAAGTTGGCCTCGAATCTCGGGCCGACCACCGCGCGGGAGAGCTTTCGGGAGGGGAACAACAGCGAGTGGCCATCGCCCGGGCGCTAATCACCGCGCCTCGCGTCCTGCTTGCTGATGAACCCACCGGAGATCTGGACGAGCAGAATGCTTGGGCCGTGTTTGAACTCTTGCAGCGGCTGCACCGCGAGCATCGCCTGACGTCGCTTATCGCGACTCACAATCAGGCCCTTGCCGAGCGCTGCGACCGCATCCTGGGCCTCGAACACGGTGTTCTGCAATCCCGCGGCACTCACACTGCCCCGGGATCAAACCCAGGGGGAGAAGCGAGCTAATCGTGTTTGAACGATATACGGAAAAAGCGCGTCGCGTCATATTCTTTGCCAGGTATGAGGCCAGCCAGTACGGCAGTCCCTACATCGAGACCGAGCATCTTCTGCTGGGCTTGATGCGCGAGGACAAAGCCCTGGCGAACCGGTTCCTCCGCCAGCAAGGCTCCATCGAGTCCATTCGGAAAGAGATTGAAGCTCGTATCACCATCCGCGAGCGCATCTCCACTTCCGTCGAAGTGCCTCTCAGCGCCGAATGCAAACGCATTCTGAACAGCGCGGCGGAAGAAGCGGAGCGTCTGGGCCACAAGCACGTCGGCACCGAGCACCTCCTGCTGGGCATTCTTCGCGAAGAAAAGTGTTTTGGCGCGGAAATCCTGATGGAGCGCGGCTTGCGCCTTTCCGCCCTCCGCGAGGAACTCTCGCGCACCAGCGGCGAGAAGAGCAGCGCGGCTTCCCGCCCGAAAGAAACTTCGCTTCTCGCTGAGTTCAGCCGCGACCTTACCCAGGCCGCCACCGAAGGCAGCCTCGACCCGCTGGTTGGCCGCGAAGCGGAAGTGGACCGTGTGATTCAGATTCTGTGCCGCCGCACCAAGAACAACCCCGTTTTGATCGGCGAGCCCGGCGTCGGCAAGACCGCCATCGTCGAGGGACTTGCGCAGCGCATCAGTGATGGGGACGTCCCGCCGTTCCTCGCCGACAAACGCATTCTCTCTCTCGATCTCTCCCTGATCGTCGCCGGCACCAAATACCGCGGCCAATTCGAAGAGCGCCTCAAGACCATCATGAAAGAGTTGATGGAGAGCCAGAACTCCATCGTCTTCATCGATGAGCTCCATACCCTCGTGGGAGCCGGCTCTGCCGAAGGTTCGCTCGACGCCGCGAACATTCTCAAGCCTGCGCTTTCCCGCGGCGAAATTCAGTGCATCGGCGCCACAACCCCGGGTGAATACCGCAAGTCGGTCGAAAAGGATCGCTCGCTGGAGCGGCGCTTCCAGGCCGTGAAAGTTCCCGCGCCCAACGAAGAGGAAGCTATCCAGGTCATCAACGGTGTTCGCGAGCGCTACGAGAAGTTCCACGCCGTCAGCTATACCGATGAAGCCCTGCGCTATTCCGTCTACCTCTCGAATCGCTACATCCCCGACCGCTTCCTTCCCGATAAGGCCATTGACCTCATCGACGAAGCGGGCGCTCGCGTCAAGTTGCGCCAGGCCTCCGTGCCCGACGAAGTCGGCGAAGTTCAGAAGCGCGTGAAGTTCATCACCCATCGCATGGAATCGGCCATCGCCGCTCACGAATTCGAGAAGGCGCGCTTCTATTCCGAAGAAGAGCGCAAGGAAAAGGAAAATCTGCGTGTGCTTCGCGAACGCTACAAGCTCGACGACGCTTCCACCGGCATCGTCACCCGCGAAGACATCGAAGAAGTCGTCTCTCGCTGGACGGGCATCGCCGTCACTTCCATTAAGGAAGACGAGCAGCAGAAGCTTCTCCGCATCGAGCCTGAGCTTCACAAGCGCGTCATCAGCCAGGACAAGGCCATTACCGCGCTCGCTCGCGCCATTCGACGCAGCCGCGCGGGTCTCAAATCGCCCTCGCGTCCCGTCGGTTGCTTCTTCTTTCTTGGTCCGACCGGTGTCGGCAAGACGGAAGTTGCCCGGCGTCTCGCGGAATTCCTCTTCGGCTCCGAAAAATCGCTGATTCGTTTCGATATGTCCGAGTTCATGGAGAAGCACTCCGTGTCGAAACTCATCGGCGCGCCTCCGGGCTACGTCGGCTACGAAGAGGGTGGGCAGATGACCGAACGCGTGCGTCGCACGCCATATTCGGTTATCCTGTTGGACGAGATCGAGAAGGCTCATCCTGACCTGTTCAATATTCTTCTTCAGGTCTTCGAAGACGGGCAGTTAACGGATGGTCTTGGCAATACCGTCGATTTCCGCAATACCATCATCATCATGACTTCCAACATCGGGGCGCGCCATCTTCAGAAGCGCACTTCGATCGGGTTCCAGTCTGGCATCGATGAGGCCAGTTTGAAGAGCATGGAAGATATGGTGTTGGGCGAAGTGAAGCGGGCGTTCAATCCGGAGTTCTTGAACCGGTTGGACGAGATTATTCTGTTCAATCCGCTGAGCGATGAGGACCTCCTTCGCATCATCGATCTGTTGGTCGGCCAGCTGAACGACACGCTGATTCACAGACAGGTGCAGGTGGTCTTGTCGCCCGAAGCACGCCAGTGGATCCTCGAGAAAACGTGCGCGGACCGCAACTACGGTGCGCGTCCGTTGCGGCGGGCGTTGCAGAAGTATGTGGAAGACCCGCTCTCCGAGGCTTTGATCCAGGGGGGAATTCAGAGGCCTGCAACATTGCAAATTTATGTTGCCGGGGATGGCCTCGCGTTCCGGCCGGTCGGTGAGGCAACCCCAGTCGTCCACTAGCGAATCTGACGCATCGTGTGACCGCGAAGCGACCTTTATTTTCTTAAGGTCGTGGGTGCGAACTATACGCGCGGCCAGCCCATGCCGGGTCTGGCGGGAGAATGCCAATTGGGTCTGGGGGCGCGGCCTTGAAACATCTTACGGCCGCTAAAAGCACACTCTGCTTATCGACGAAAATGAACGCCCTGCGTCCATGGCGCGTGTGTGTCGTTGTCGCCGCCTTCTTTTCTCTTTGCGTGCCCTTCCTCCCGGCTTCGTTCGCCGAAGATCTCGCTTCCTCCGGGGCCACTCTTCTCTTTCACGCTTCCCTCGACAAAACCACGTTTGAGGAAAAAATCGAGACTACGCTTCCTCCCGATTCTTCCGCAGACTCGCAACAGAATCCCGATCAGTTCGTCATCGAGCGCATCGAATTTGACGGCAACCGCCGTATCCGCCGCGACACCCTCCAGGCCCGCATCTTCAGCCGCCCTGGCGATCCTTACAACGAAGAAACTCTTCGCCGCGACTTCCAGGCTCTCTGGAACACGCAGTTCTTTGAAGACGTCAAACTCGAGGTCGAAGACGGCGACAAGCCTAACGGCAAAGTCATCGTCTTCATCGTCAAGGAACGCCCCGTCATTCGCCGCATCCGCTACGAAGGCATCAAGTCCGTTTCCGAGTCCGACATTCTCGACCGCTTCAAGGAGAGAAAAGTTGGTCTCACCGTCGAAAGCCAGTTCGATCCCACCCGCATCAAGAAAGCCGAAGTCGTTCTCAAGGAACTCCTCGGCGAACATGGCCGCCAGTTCGCCACCGTCACCCCGCAATACGAGAACATCGCTTCCAGCAACGCCGTCATTCTGATATTCAAAGTCGACGAGGGGCCGAAAGTCAAAGTCGGTCAGATCAAGTTTACTGGCAATCATGCCTTCAGCGATCGCAAGCTCATTCGCGCCATGAAGCATGACCGTCCCTACCAGATCCCGCTGTACTTCACGGAAATCAACGTGATGTCCAAGACCTACGATCACGACAAGCTGATCGAGGACATCGAAGTCGGTATCCGCGGCCTCTATCAGGACAATGGTTACTTCCGCGTCCTCGTCAAAGAACCCATTATCGAGAACGTCGACACCGAAAACTGGCGCTGGGGCGTGCCTCTTGCCGGTAAGGTTCCCGGCAAGGCCGTCAACATCACCATCCCCATCGAAGAAGGCGAAAAGTACACGATGGGTACCCTGAAAATCGTCAGCTCCGACCCTGACAAAGCTCTCTCGCTGAAAGTGGATGCTTTAAAGGGTGCATTTCCGCTGAAGCAGGGCGATGTGTTCTCTGCCGCCAAGATTCGCAAGTCTCTCGACGAGTACAAGAAGATCTACGGCCAGTACGGCTTCATCGATTTCGTCTCTGAACCCGGTTTCGACATCGACGACCAGGCCAAGCGCATCGACCTCACTCTGAAATTCGACGAAGGCAAGCAGTACTACGTCCGCCGTATCGATTTCTCCGGCAACACCACCACTCGCGACAAGGTCATTCGCCGCGAGCTCCTCATTGACGAAGGCCAGCTCTTCAACCAGCATGCCTGGGAAGTCAGCATCCTTCGCCTCAATCAGCTCGACTATTTCGAAAAGCTCGACGCCGACAAGGCCGCCGAAATCAAGCGCAATACCAAGGACGGCACCGTCGACATCCTTCTCAAGCTCAAGGAAAAAGGCAAGCAGTCCATCGGCCTTCAGGGCGGTGTCAGCGGGCTCTCCGGCGGATTCATCGGCCTCACCTACCAGACCAACAACTTCCTTGGTCTTGGCGAGACCCTCACCGTCTCTGCCCAGGTTGGCCAGTATCAGCGCAATATCGTTTTTGGTTTTACCGAACCCTATCTCTTCGATCGCCCCATATCTTCCGGCTTCACCGTCTTCTCCTCCTTATACAAGTACAACCAGGCGCAGCAGGCCGCGCTGGTTACCGGTCAGTCCGTCAGTATCAATCCCGAATACATTCAGAATTACAACCAAAACAGCACCGGCTTCACGGCCTTCGCGAGCTATCCGTTGAAGCGCTACGCCTTCACGCGCGTCGGCCTGACCTACGGTCTGACCCGCACCAACATCACCACCTATAACCAGGCTTCCAACCTGCTCTTCACGCAGCTGCAATATCGCAGCATCGCCGGCCCCAGCGCCCTCGACGGCATCATCGCCAGCACCATCACCACCACCGTCACCTACAACACCATCAACAATCCCATCAACGCGACAAACGGTAAGAGTTTCTTCTACTCTTTGGCTTTCACCGGCGGCCCGATCGGCGGCAACGTCAACACCATCACGAATACCGGTGAGGTTAAGTATTTCCATCCCATCAATCATCGCCGCAATGCCATCGGCATTCGCGTGATGGGCGCTTGGACCACCGGTTACGGCGGCAAGGAAGTCCCGCCTTATAGCCGCTTCTATATGGGCGGCGAAAACGACATCCGCGGCTTTGACATCCGCGCGATTTCCCCCATCACGTACATCCCCTCCGTCTTCAATCAGCCCGTCTACTATCCCTGCAACGTCTGCGGCATTACAGGTCGCACGCTTTCTTTCACTGTGCCTCTCGAGGCTTACACCATCACCTTCCCGGGTGGCGATTTGATGGGTGTCACCAATCTTGAATACCGCATCCCCATCGCCGGGCCCGTGGGCATGACGTTGTTCTTCGACACTGGCACCACTGGCATCCTCGACAAGGGCGCCTTGAAGCTCAATCAAGACGGCGTCGACAATATCAATCAGCTTTTCCCGCTCGTGAACCAGCAGGCACAGCTGGCCATTGCTCCCGGCACCAACTTCAAGCTTCGCGCTTCCACGGGCATCGAGTTCAATATCAATCTTCCGATCGTTCAGGCCCCCTTCCGGATTTATTGGGCCTATAACCCGCTGCGCATTCACCAGACCATCGTTGCTCCGGTCGATCAGATTAATATGACGAACCTGTATCTCATGTGTCAGTCCGCGGGTTTGACCGATCCGTTGCACCCGAACCAGTGCTCGCCTCTGGTTCTTTACCAGATTCAGCCGGCGCTCCAGAATCCGGGGCGGTTGAACTATTTCGAACCGCAAAGCACGTTCCGCTTTACGGTCAGTCGCACGTTCTAGCGTTCGAGGGATATTTGATTTTTCGTTTATCCGAAATCATCACCGGGCTGGCAATGCCCGCATGTGTGGGGAGAGGTTGGTCATGAAGTCGTTTACGAATCTGTGCCTGATCACGGCCACATTGGCCGGAGTTATTTTTCTCGTGTCCGGATGCGGCGGCGGCACCACCAGCAACGTGGTCGCTGTCGCGGTTACTCCTTCGGCAGCCACGGTGATTGCCAGCCAACCGCAGACTTTCACCGCTACCGTCACTGGCACGGACACCACCACGGTCACCAACTGGCCCTGCACGTATTCCTACGTTCCCGCGGCTACCTCGACCAATCCGAGCCCCAAAGCCGTCACCGGCAGCTGCACTTCCGGCGGCACCATCACTGGCGTCACCGGCAAGATCGGTACCTGGGTCATTTCGACGGCCAACAGTTCCAACGTCCTCACGTATACAGCCCCGGACCTCGCGGACTTTCCCAATCCGGTTCCCGTTCTCACCTTCGCCGCGACCGCGGATGCTGACACCAAGAAAACCGCAAACGCCGTGGTCTACATGGATTCCGGTATTCGTGTCACCGTCACGCCTACTTCCGCCACGGTTCCCGTAGGGCTTTCCACTCCACAGAAAGTCACGTTCTTCCCGTCCTTTCTGAACGCCAACACCTCCGGCCAGCAGTTCAAGCTTGTCCAGCCCAACACTGCGTCCAGCGTTACTCTGGATCAAACTGCCACGCCGCAGACTCCCGACACTTGTGACCCAAACTGCGGCACGATCGACAACGCCACGGGTATCTACACCGCGCCCAGCACCCTGCCTACGGACACCAAACCCGCAGGTAGCAAATCCACTTCTGCCACGACTGTTTACGTTGTTGTGTGGAATGCAGCGGATCCGAATCACTTCACAAACGCAATCATCACCCTGGTCAGCGCCACCACCAATCCGGTCACGTTCGACGGGATCTACCCCAATGAAAACCAAAACGTCCCCGCCGGCGGCCTGCTCCAGGATGTTTTCCTGAACGCCAAGAATCTCCTGAACACCACTCAGATCAACTTTGTTTATCCCGGTCTCGCTGCGGCGGACCTCACCACCTCCGCCCCTTCCGACCCGATCGATTCCACGCGCATCTTTACGATTCCGATTTCCGCTGCCTACTGCACCGCCAGTGCCAGCGGCGTCACCCCTGTCGTCGTCTGCGATGCCTCTCTGATGACCCGGATCCGCCTCAATGCCGCGGAACTGGCTACCCCCGAGCCTGACCCGCAGCATCCCGCGTGGATCATGATCCCCAATCTTCCGGAATCCTCAACGCCGAATCCTCCTTGCGTCACCGTTCCCAGTTCCGACACCACGCTGACGGCCATCGCCTGTCCTCTCCACATCGTCAACGCCAGCCCCGCCATCGTTGCAGCCGCCCCAAATAATTTCGCCCAGGGCACTGGCAATGGTTCCATCAGCTTTGGCGTGGATGGCGGCTACTACGGCGCGAAAGGTACCAACGTCAATTTGAGCTTCGCCGGTCAGGCTAGTTTTACGCAATCAGGCGCTGCCACCAATATCGTCGGCTCCAAGGATTTCTCGCAGCTTCCTCCTCCCGGCCTCTACGAGGTCTCGGTTACCAACTCCGTCACCAAAGGCACGCCTCCCCTCTTCAAGAGTTCCACCACCAACACCGCCATCCAGCCGAATTTTGCTACGGCTCCGGTTCCGGTTTCCGTCCCGCTCCCTGCGGCAGGGACCGTCACGAACCTTGCTCCTAGTGCCATCGCTATCGACTCGGCCAAAGGTTTTGCCGTTATGACCGAACAAGCCAGCGGCACTCTCCAATTGATCGATTTGACAGGTTCTGTGCCGGTGCCGTCCGGCTCCCCAGTCCTTATCGCTGCTGGTGCCCAGCCCACCGATATTGCCATCGACGACCAGTTGCAGATCAATGGCGGCGACTTGGCCACGGTCGTCGATACGGGCGCGGGGCTCCTCTACTTCTTCTCTGTCTCCAAAGCTGGCATCGCTCCCGCCAACATCGTCGGTGGTACCAGCAACTTCATTAAAGTTGACCTCAACACCCTTTTGACACAGACCAACAACGCTGCAGCTCCCTTTGCTTTCGGCGTCGACCCAACGACCCACCTTGGCGTTTTGGCTTACACGGGTACGAACGTTGCTAGCACGATCGGGTTCATCATCGACACCAATCCCAACAGCACCCGCGCCTGCTTCCTTGGCAGCTCTGTCAAGCCGCCCTGTGCCACCTCTCCGGTCAGCATCATCACCGGCAACACGCCTCGCGTCGTTGTGCAGCCCGGCGCTCCGCTCGCTTACGTCACGCCCGGCGGCGCGGCATTGGCGACGAGTTCGGTCGTCAACCTTCTCGGAACGGCCAAATCTGTCACCATTCTGCCCGCGGCTTCTTCTCAAACTGCCACCGGAGCTTTCTGTGCTACCGGCTTTGCCACCATCAAAACTGTCACTCCGCACGGCCTCACCGCAGGCCTGGGCACCACCGTTGTCATCGCCGGCATTACTTCGCAGAACGGCACCAACTTCAACGGCACCTTTACCGCCGGGGTTGTGGACCCCTATACTTTCCAATACCAGCTTGCCTGCCCGGCTCAAGGCGACCAGGAAACGAACACGTCCCCCAATCAAGGCACCGTCCAATACGGCTCGCCTTACTACTCCTTCAGCACTTCCGCCAACGTTTCCGGCGCCGCCATCAATCCGGTCACTCGCACCTTTGCTTACGCGGACTTCTCCGCCTCTTCCGTCGCGCAAATCGGTTTCATCAGCACTCTGGACCAGAGCCTTACTTCCCTCAGCTTGAGCGCTGGTAGTTGCAATGGTTGCACTCCAACTCCTGCCGGCGGTCCTGAATTTGGATTCCGTTCCGTTGCCTGGGACCAGTTCACCGACGTTTTAATGGCTTACAACCCAAGTAATACCGCCCCTTCTGGCGGGTTGCCTTCTACGAATTCGATTTCTCTGATCAACCCAGGTGGGCCCTCGGCCACCGGGATTTCCAATCCCGCCTATCGCATCATCGCCGCGATTCCGACAAACCAGCTCGGCCAGGGTTCCTATACCCCTTCGGGCTCCAGCACGTCCGTCACGGTCTTTGGCCCGATGGGCTACGATCCAAAATCCAGATTTGTTTTGGTCGGTAACGCCGGAGACAACACGCTCACCTACATGAGCCTGGATCCCCAAGGAACTTTCCAGAAGGTCCACATTCAGAGCCTGCAATTGCCAGACAACGCTTGCACTACACCCACGACTTGCTTCGCCATTCCCACGGCGCAGCCGGCCTTGCTCCCGGGTCCCCCGGTTACCACGACTACTTGCAGCCCTGTTGACCCTGTCTCGACTTGCATGCCTCAAGCCGTTCGCGTTGGCCGGGCCGCCACCATTCGCCTTCTTGGCCAGGGTTTCAGTTCCATCGGTAGCAGTGTCGTCGTGCGCCTCGATGGTCAAACGTCTATTACTCCGCCGGGCGCCACCAACCCGTCTACTGTTACCGCCACCTTGATCAGCGACGGCGAGATTGACGTCAATATCCCCGCGGCCATTCTCTTTGCGCCTCACACCTACGCCGTGGATGTCCTCGACTCCACGGGCCAGGCCTCCAATTCGATTCAGTTGTACGTTGTCGGCATCCTCAATCTTGGCGCGCCGGATCCTCAGAAACTTCCCGACGGCGCCAACGTCTGCGCTCCCACCAGCGTTCTTCCGCAGGGGCCCGAGGGCGTCGCTGTCGATCAGAGCCGCCACATTGCCGTCATCACCAATTACGCATGCAGCACCGTTTCTGTCATCAATCTCGACATGACCGGTACGCTCTATCCGGGCGTGCCGTTTGGCGCCGTCCTCGGTTCCGTGCCGGTCGGCAAGCAGCCCATCGGCGTTGGCATCATCTCCCGTCTTGGCTATGCGGTCGTCTCCAACAACGGCGATTCGCCAACGGGCACGGCTTCGATCATCGATATCAGCACTCCCACCAGTCCGAAGATCGTTACTTGGACTGCGTCCGGCAGTACGACCAGCAGTAACGCTGTCACCGTTGGTCTTGCGCCTCTCGGCGTGGCCGTCGATCAGGACCGCGCCCTAGCCCTGGTCGCCAATTCCGGCTCCAACACGTTGTCAGCCATCGACCTCACCGTGCTCTTCCCATCCGTGAGCGGTGGCCACACGCAGAGTGCCCCGGTCGCCACCACGATCGGTCTGTCTGGCCCGCCGACCGCCGTGGCCGTCAATCCAAACGCGGCCGTGGCCGCAGTCACCAATCTTCAGAACGCGGGTACGACCTCGGTGACCGGTGGCGTCGACGTCGTCAGTCTTGCGACCGTCCCTCCGACGCGAAGCACCTCCGCCTCCCTCTCTTCGCTCACCGTGAATCCCACCGGCATCGTCTATAATCCGGGCGATCCCAATCAGACCCCGGTCGTCACCGGCAGCTTCTACATCACCTCCACACAGCAGAACGCGGTCTATTCGTTCAATCCGACCACCGGCTCTACTTACACGATTCGCGTGGGCGTGAACCCCTATTCCGTCGGGTTCAACTATCAGACCGCCACATTGCTTTCGGTCAATTCCACTTCGAACACCAGTTCTCTCATCGATGCCCAGAACTTCAAGACTCGCAATACACTGGGGATCAGCAGCCTTTCCCAGTTTGCGATCGATGTCGACCAGTTCGAGAACATCTCGGTGATCGCCGACCAGAACAATAATCGCCTCGTGTTTCTGGCGATGCCGAATTAGCCGCATGCAAAGCATGCTTTCAGCGTGCGCAAAAACTTTGAGCCGTTTCGATGGTTCTTTCTGCCGGTGCCCTCGGCAGATTCCTGCGAGTCGTTGGTTTGCGGGCCCATCGTCAACTCGGCTATACTAAAAACTTTGTAGGCCCGCCGCAGTGGGGTTCTGTGGCGGTGCCTGAGCGGATGCCTCGGGCTTCGCTTTGCCTGCATTCGCTCCCGGTTCTGCCGGAGCTTCGTTCCCAAGGGTTCAGGGTGCCATTCCTTCATCGTTTGTCCGAAGTGGAAGGCGTGCCCAGAGATGACAAGGAGACTACTGTGAATTCCAGAAATATGATTCGTGTGGCTGTGCTCGGCGCGGCTTGCCTGCTCGCCGTCACCGCCGTTCGCGCTCAAGGCGCGACGGCCGGCAAATTTGCCGTCATTAACGTACGCCAGGCCATCGTTACGACTGCGGAAGGGAAGCAAGCCTCCGGCGAACTGCAGACTCAGTTCGCGTCCCGCCAGAATGAGCTCGAAAATCTCAACAAACAGATCAACGATCTCCGCCAGCGGCTCAGCTCCGGACAGAGCACGCTCAGCGACGAGGAAAAAGTCCGTCTCACTCAGCAGGGCCAGCGTCTGACCCAGCAGCTCGACCGCAAAAACAATGAACTTCAGGAAGATCTGAACGCCGCTCAGGGCGAAATTGTTGATCGCATCGGCCGCAAAATGATGGACGTTCTGGAAAAGTATGCCCGAGAGAACGGCATTTCCGCCGTCTTCGATTCTTCCGCGCAGAACTCCCCGATCCTCTTCGCGGCTACCTCCATCGACATCACCCAGGAGATCATCAAGCTCTTTGACCAGGCTTATCCGGCCAAGGGTGGCGCCACAACCCCGGCCGCCAAGCCCGCACCCGCGACTCCGAAGCCGGCTACTCCGCCCGCGACGAAGCCGTAATTCGCTGAGCTGTCAATTCTTAGCGGGCCCTGGAGACGCCTCTCGGGCCCGCAGTTTCTTCGCCGGCCGCCGTGTCTTGCTTTTGCACGTTTACCGGAATATACTTCTCTTTCGCTCTGTTACGGGTCGCACCTTGAAGTGGGCGCAAGCCCACTTTTTTGTTGCTGCCGGATGGACTGAGCTTCAGACCGGCATAGGCCGGGGAGTCTTTACGTGAATTTGGAGAAAATCCGCGGCGCCGCCGAACGGGTCGCCCGCTCGGAAGGCCTCGAAGTCGTGGATGTCGAATGGAAGATCGGGAAGCAGCGCTTCCTGCGCGTATATATCGATCGCGTTCCACCCGAGTTTCAGTCGGAGTCGCCGGAGGGAACGCCAGTCGCGGCTGATCCGTATCCCAAGGTAAGCCACGCCGACTGCGAGCGCGTCAGTCAGCAGTTGAGCGTCATTCTCGACGTCGAAGATTTGGTGCCGGGTCCGGGCTACGTTCTTGAAGTCAGCTCGCCGGGCATGGACCGCGCTCTCAAGACCGTCGCGGACTTTAAGAGATTCGCCGGCCGGCTCGCCAAGATTTCCACCACCGAGCCCGTCGGCGAAGACAAGTTCTTCGCAGGACGCTTGCGTGGATTTGAAGATGGCAAGGTCCACATGGAATTGAAAGGTAAGGAAGCGCGGCTTGTGGAGATTCCGCTCGACACGATCCGCAAGGCAAATTTAGTCGTCGAATTTTAGGACTGGAAAGAATAATGGCGAATCTGCTCTACCAACAAATTGAAATGCTCAGCCGGGAGAAGCACATCGAACCCGACGTGGTGATTTCTGCCATTGAAGACGCCATGGTCGTCGCGGCGCGCAAATTCTATAAATCCGAGGAAGACCTGCGCGGCAAGTTCAATGCCGAAACCGGTCAGGTCGACGTCTACTCTGTCATCACCGTCGTTGAGGAAGTCGCCGATCCCAAGCGGGAAATCAGTCTGGCCGACGCCAAGAAGAAGGATCCCAACGC
>Ga0335085_10010425_pt1 | contig 13885 bp, 10 predicted proteins | sample Lox_Sample_45_FD_206712 | JGI IMG/M metagenome (GOLD analysis project Ga0335085, IMG submission 206712) | Soil microbial communities from Loxahatchee National Wildlife Refuge, Florida, United States - Lox_Sample_4.5 | ecosystem: Environmental > Terrestrial > Soil > Wetlands | place: USA...
CGACTTCATCTCGAACACCGGCATCAAGATTTCGTCCATCGCGACCAACTTCAACGGCCTGACCAACGCCGTCCGCGCCGACTCGATCTACTTCCTGGACCAGAACCTCCGGCTCGCGGTGACCGCCCCGGCCCCCACGGGCGCGTCCGGCATGGACATGAACTACAACCACGCCTTCGCGCCCTTCGGCACCTGCCCGCCCTGCGGCGGCGCCGGCTCCCCGAACGACCGCGTGATCTTCGCGGCGCAGCCCGACGGCAACATCTCGGTGTTCGATACGTTCCACGGCACCCAGCTCGCTTCCATTCCGTTGCGCGATCCGATCATCGGCCCCTTGCGGGTGGCGAAGAACGGCGCGGGCCAGCAGCTCCTGTTCGGCATCACGGCGCGGGGACTCGTGATGGTGTCCCTGCCCACGATCACCAACCCGCTCCCGGCCCCCCGGGCCGTGCGGGCGGCGGCGCGCCGATGACGGCGCGCAGCCGGTGAGCGGACGCCTCTCGGCCGCGAGCCCGACACTCCGTCGGGCTCGCGTCGTATGGGCGCCGGCGCGCCCGTGACCCTGCGCTTCACGACCGCCGGGGAAAGCCACGGGCGGGGCCTCGTGGCGGTGCTCGAAGGGATCCCGGCCGGCCTCCGGATCGGCGCGGCGGACGTGGACGGGGAACTGAAACGCCGCATGGGCGGTTACGGACGCGGCGCCCGGATGAAGATCGAGTCCGACCACATCGAGTGGCTGGCCGGCGTGCGCGCCGGCGAAACGCTCGGCTCCCCGATCGCGATGCTGATCTGGAACCGCGACTGGGAGCACTGGCAGGACGTGATGGCGCCCGAGGCGGACGCGCCCGGGGAAGAACGGCGCCGGCAGGTGACGCGGCCGCGCCCCGGCCACGCCGACCTCGTGGGCGTGATGAAATACGACCGCGCCGACGCACGGGACATCCTGGAACGGGCCAGCGCCCGGGAAACCGTGGCCCGGGTGGCCTGCGGCGCCGTGTGCCGGCGCCTGCTCGCGGAGTTCGGCGTCGAGATCGGCAGCCACGTGGCCGAGCTGGGCGGCGTGGTGGCGCAGCGACCGGCGGGAGCGCTGCCGGCGCCCCTGAACGCGGCCGCGGACACGTCCCCCGTGCGCTGTCTCGACCCGGACGCCGAGCGGGAGATGATCGCGCGGATCGACGCCGCCAAGGCCGCGGGCGACACGCTCGGGGGGATCGTCGAGGTCGTCGCCCGGGGCGTGACCGTGGGACTCGGCTCCCACGTGTCCTGGGACACCAAGCTGGACGGGCGGCTCGCGCAGGCCCTGATGTCCATTCCGGCCGTGAAGGGCGTGGAGCTGGGGATGGGCTTCGAGGCGGCCCGGCGGAAAGGATCGGAAGTGCACGACGAGATCCTGCCGGGACTGGCCCGGGGCTCGAACCGGGCCGGCGGGACCGAGGGCGGGATGAGCACCGGGGAGCCGCTGACGGTGCGCGTGGCGATGAAGCCGATCTCGACCCTGATGCAGCCCCTCAAGACCGTGGAGCTGAAGACGGGCGCCCCCGCCCAGGCGCAATCGGAGCGGTCGGACGTGACGGCCGTGCCGGCCCTGGGGGTCATTGCGGAAGCGATGGTGGCGCTGGTCCTGGCGCACGCCATGCGGGAGAAGTTCGGTGGAGACGCGCTGAGCGAGATGCGCCGCAACTGGGAGGGGTACGTCGCCCGGCTGGCGGCGCGGCAGCCACGGGGGGCCGCTTCATGAAGAAGCACATCGTGCTGGTGGGGTTGCCCGGCTCGGGGAAGACCACGGTCGGCCGGCTGGTGGCGGAGCAGCTCAAGGCCGGGTTCGTGGACGTGGACGCGATCCTGTCGCGGCGGGAAGGGAAGCCCATCACGATGATCTTCGCCGAGAAGGGCGAGCCCGCGTTCCGGGCGCTCGAGCGCACGGAAATGGAAAACGCGCTCAAGCTCGTGCCCTCGGTGATCGCCCCCGGCGGCGGCTGGGCGGCGCAGCCCGGGGCCATCGCCGGCGCGAAACCGACGGCGTTCGTGGTGTATCTGAAGACGAAACCGGAAACCGCGGCCGAGCGGGCGTCGCCGCAGGGAACCCGTCCGTTGTTATTGGGGGAGGACCCCGTGGAACGGATGCGGGGCCTCTTGAAGGAGCGCGAGGCGACTTATCTCCAAGCGGACGCGAAGGTTGAGACCGACCGGAGGACGCCCGCGCAGGTGGCGCAGGACGTGTTCTCCCTTGCGCGGACCGGGGCGGGATGGTGATGATGCCTTCCCCTCGGCATTGACGAAAGGTTGATCAGTGGCTGCTAAGAAGCGTGCCGTGAAAAAGAAGAAGCGAGCGACGACGGCGGAGGAAACTCCGTCGCCCGCGCCGAAGCAGCGGAAGCGGGCGGTGCGTGCCGTCCCGCCCCCGGCGCCGGCGGCCGCCGTGGAAGAGCCGGAGGACGAAGCCCTGCCCGCCACCAACGGCAAGGGCTCGCTCGTCATCGTCGAATCACCCACCAAGGCCAAGACCATCGGGAAGTACCTGGGCCGGGGCTACACGGTCAAAGCCACCGTGGGGCACCTCCGGGACCTGCCGCGCCGGAAGCTGGGCGTGGACGTGGACCACGGGTTCGTGCCCGAATACGTCACCATCAAGGAAAAGGCCAAGACCCTCTCCGAGATCAAGAAGGCGGCCCGGTCGGCGTCCCAGGTGCTGATCGCCACCGATCCGGACCGGGAGGGCGAGGCCATCGCGTGGCACGTGGCCGGCCAGCTGGGCAAGGGAGACAAGGTCCGGCGGGTGTTGTTCCACGAGATCACGAAGGACGCGGTCAAGCAGGCGCTGGCCCATCCCCAGGACATCGACCAGAAGAAGGTGGACGCCCAGCAGGCCCGGCGGATCCTCGACCGGCTGGTGGGCTACAAGGCCTCCCCCCTCCTGTGGAAGAGCATCAAGACCGGGCTGTCGGCCGGGCGCGTGCAGACCGTCGCGCTCCGGCTGATCTGCGAGCGGGAGGACGAGATCCGCAAGTTCGTGCCGCAGGAGTACTGGACCATCGAGGCCGACCTCGAGAAGGACGGACAGGCCTTCCAGGCGCGGCTCCACAAGCTCGACGGCGCCAAGCCGGACATCACCGATCAGGCCACGGCCCAGGCCATCGTCGACGAGGCCTCGAAGCTTCCGTTCGTGGTCACCGAGGTCACCCGGAAGGAGCGCCGGCGGAACCCGCCCGCGCCCTTCATCACCAGCACGCTCCAGCAGGAAGCCGCGAAGCAGCTCGGCTTCTCCGCCAAGCGGACCATGCGGGCGGCGCAGGGACTCTACGAAGGCGTCGACGTGGGGACCGAAGGCCCGGTGGGGCTCATCACCTACATGCGGACCGATTCGGTGCGCGTGGCCGACTCGGCCATCGAGCAGGCCCGCGAGTTCATCAAGGCCAACTACGACGCGAAATACCTGCCCGAGACGCCGAACGTCCACGCCGGGAAGCGGGGCGGCGCCGCCCGGGTCCAGGATGCCCACGAAGCCATCCGGCCCACCGAGGTGAGCCGCCGGCCCGAGGCCGTGAAGCCCTACCTCGAGTCCGACCTCTTCAAGCTCTACCAGCTCATCTGGAGGCGCTTCGTGGCTTCGCAGATGACGCCCGAGATCTACGAGCTGACCACGGTGGACTTCGACCTGGGCCGGTTCCTGTTCCGCTCCACCGGGTCGGTGGTGCTCTTCGACGGGTACCGCGTGCTGTTCCACGAGGGCCACGAGGCGGAAGACGCGAAGAGCGGGGACGATCTCGGTCCCATCCCGCCCCTGGCGCAGGGGGACCGGCCCACGCTCCGACAGATCACCCCCACCCAGCACTTCACGGAGCCGCCGCCGCGCTACAGCCAGGCGTCGCTCGTGAAGATGCTCGAGGAGCAGGGGATCGGGCGGCCGTCCACCTACGCGGCCATCATCTCCACCCTGCAGGCCCGCTGGTACGCCACCATGAAGGAGCGCCGGTTTTCCCCGACGCCCCTGGGCGAGAAGGTGTGGAAGGTGATGCAGCGCTGCTTCCCCGACACCTTCCAGGTGGGCTTCACGGCGCAGATGGAATCGGAGCTGGACAAGGTCGAAGAGGGCGATCTCGCCTGGCAGCAGGTGCTGGGGGACTTCTGGGCGCCCTTCGCCGGCCAGCTCGCCGCCGTGGACGTGCAGCGGATCATCCACGACGTGCACGACCTCTCGAATCTCCACCTCGAGCGCTGCCCCACCTGCGGCTCGCCGCTCGAGGTGCGGAGCGGCCGCTTCGGCCCCTACATCGCCTGCGCGAAGTATCCGGCCGAATGCAAGTTCTCGAAGCCGGTCGGCCGGGAGAAGATCCCCGACAAGCCCACGGACGAGATCTGCAAGGAGTGCGGCGCCCCGATGGTCATCAAGACCGGGCGCTTCGGGGAGTTCCTGGCCTGCACCCGCTACCCCAAGTGCACGCACACCCGCCCCGTGCCGCTCGGGATCAAGTGCCCGAAATGCGGCACCGGGGACCTGGCGGAACGGCGTACCAAGAAGGGCCGCAACTTCTACGGATGCCTGCGCTATCCGGACTGCGACTTCTCGGTCTGGAACAAGCCGGTGGCCGTGAACTGCCCGTCCTGCGGCTACCTGGGCATGGAAGAGAAGCGGACCAAGACGATGGGGGTCTCGCGCAAGTGCCTGAAGTGCGGACACGAAATGACGGTGGACGAAGCGGCCACCGCGGAGCAGGTCGCGGGCTGACGGTCACGGTCGTCGGCGGGGGCCTGGCGGGCTGCGAGGCCGCCTGGGCCTTGGCCCGGCGCGGCGTGCGGGTCACCCTGCGGGAGATGCGCCCGGCGCGCGGCACCCCCGCCCACCAGACCGAGGCCCTGGCCGAGCTGGTCTGCAGCAACTCCTTCAAGTCGCTCGACGTCGCCAACGCCCACGGCCTCCTCAAGGCCGAGATGCGGCTCCTGGGCAGCGTGGTGCTCGAGGCCGCGGACGAGGCCCGCGTGCCCGGCGGCGCGGCGCTCGCCGTGGACCGGGCGGCGTTCTCGGCGGCGGTCCAGTCCCGCATCACCTCCCACCCGGCCATCACGCTGGTCCGGGGCGAAGTGACCGACCTCCCGGCGCCCGCCGTGATCGCGACCGGACCCCTGACGTCCGACGCCCTCTCCGCCGCGATCGCCGCGCGGCTGGGCGCCCGGGCCCTCGCCTTCTGGGACGCCATCGCGCCCATCGTCTCCGCCGACTCCCTCGACCTGGGACGCCTGTTCCGGGCCTCCCGCTACGGCAAAGGGGGCGGGGACGACTATCTGAACGCGCCGCTCTCGGAGCCCGAATACGACGCCTTCCTCGCGCTGCTTCGCGCCGGGGACCAGTACGCTCCGAACCACGAGTTCGACCAGATCCGGTACTTCGAAGGGTGCCTGCCGGTGGAGGAGATGGCGGCGCGGGGCCGGGACGTCCTGCGCTTCGGCCCGATGAAGCCGGTGGGGCTGCCGGACCCGCGGACCGGCCGGGAGGCGTTCGCCGTGATCCAGCTGCGTCAGGAGGACCGCGCCGGCCAGATGTGGAACCTGGTGGGCTTCCAGACCCGGCTCCGGAAAGGCGACCAGCAGCGGATCTTCCGCGCGATTCCCGGCCTCGAGCGCGCCGAGTTCCTCCGGTTCGGCTCGATTCACCGGAACGCCTATCTCAACGCGCCGGCGGCGCTCACCCCGCACCTGTCGGCGCCGGACGACCCGCTGCTGCTGTTCGCGGGGCAGCTCACGGGCGTGGAGGGGTACACCGAGTCGGCGGCGACCGGCATTCTCGCCGGGATCAACCTGGCGCGGCTCCTGGCGGGCGAGGCGCCGCTCGTGCCGCCTCCCACCACGATGCTGGGCGCCCTGTACCGGCACCTGCGCGAGGCCGATCCCGCCGACTTCCAGCCGATGAACGCCAACTTCGGCCTGCTCGAGCCCCTGGACCGCGTCCCGCGGGACAAGGCGGAAAAGAAAGCGCGGCTGGCGGAGCGGGCGCTCGCCGACCTGCGCGCGTTCGCCGCGCGCGCGGCGGAGGTGCCGGCGTGAAGCCCGAGGTGGCCCGCTTCGCCGACTTCCTGACGAAGGAGCGCAACGACTCGGCGCACACGGTCAAGGCCTACGTCCGGGACGTGACGGCCTTCGCGGACTTCGCCGATGGCTACTACGGCGGGCCCTGGACGTGGAAGGGCGTGGACCGCCTGGCCATCCGCGGGTTCCTCGGGTCCCTCGACGCCCGCCGGCAGGCCCGGAGCTCGCAGGCCCGGGCGCTGTCGGCGCTCCGGACCTTCTACCGGTACCTCGCCCTGACCGACGGGCTCGACGCCAATCCCGCGCGCGCGGCGCGGACGCCGCGCGTGCCCCGCACGCTGCCCACCCACCTGGACCGGACCGAGGTGGACCTGCTGTTCGCCGAGGCCGAGCGGCGGGCGGCGGACGGCGGGTTCCGGGGGGTGCGCGATCTCGCGATCCTCGAGCTGTTCTACTCCACCGGCATGCGGCTGGCGGAGCTGGCCGGGCTCAACACCGAGGACGTGGACCTCGTGTCGGACCAGGCGAAAGTCCGCGGCAAAGGGCGGAAGGAGCGGATCGTGCCGGTGGGACGCCACGCCGCGACGGCGCTCCGCGCCTACGGCGCGCAGCGCGACACCCGGCTGGCCTTGTCCGGCGGCGACCGGCGGGCGCTGTTTCTCAATCAGCGGGGCCGGCGACTCACCACGCGCGGTGTGCAGCTCGCGGTGAAGAGCCTGCTCGCCGAGCTGTCCCGGGGCCGCGAGCTGCACGTGCACTCCCTCAGGCATTCGTTCGCCACCCACCTCCTGGACGCCGGCGCCGATCTGCGCGCGGTCCAGGAGCTCCTGGGACACGCTTCGCTCTCCACCACGCAGGTGTATACTCATACGTCCGTGGAGCGCCTCAAGAAGGTCTATCACCAGGCCCATCCCCGGGCCTAGAAGGATTCCGGACCGTGCCGCTGCCGACCATCTCCAGCACCACCATTCTCTGCGTCCGCCGGGACGGCCGCGTCGCCATGGGCGGCGACGGCCAGGTGACGGTGGGCGATACCGTCATGAAGGGGAACGCCGTGAAGGTGCGGGCCTTGAAGGGGGGCAAGATCCTGGCCGGATTCGCGGGCTCGGCGGCCGATTCGTTCACGCTCTTCGAGAAGTTCGAGGAGAAGCTCGAGCGTTACCCCGGGAACCTCTCGCGCGCGGCGGTGGAGCTGGCCAAGGACTGGCGCTCGGATCGGGTGCTCCGGCGACTCGAGGCCCTGCTGGTCGTGGCCGACAAGGACGACGGGTTCGTGCTGTCGGGCTCGGGTGAGCTGATCGAGCCCGACGACGGCGTGCTGGCCATCGGCTCCGGCGGCCCCTACGCCCTGGCCGCGGCCCGCGCGCTGCTCGCCGGAACGACCATGCCCGCGCGGGAAATCGTGGAGCGGGCGCTCCACATCGCGGCCGACATCTGCATCTACACGAACACCCACCTGACGGTGGTGGAGCTCTGATGGCGGACGCGGAGCGCCCCGACCTGCCGCAGAGCCCCCTCGACGCCGACCCGGTGCCGTGGCTCGAGGAGCTGCCGCCCAAGAAGATCGTGGCGGAGCTGGACCGTTACATCGTGGGGCAGGGGGCGGCGAAGAAGTCCGTGGCCATCGCGGTGCGGAACCGCTGGCGGCGGGCGCAGGCCCCGGACGAGATCCGGGACGAGATTCTGCCGAACAACATCATCATGATCGGCCCCACGGGCGTGGGGAAAACGGAGATCGCCCGCCGCCTGGCGCGCCTGGCGGGCGCGCCCTTCCTCAAGGTCGAGGCGTCGAAGTTCACCGAAGTGGGCTACGTGGGCCGGGACGTCGAATCGATGGTGCGGGAGCTCGTGGACGCCTCGATCAACATGGTGCGGGGCGAGCGGGAGGACGAGCTCTACCCGGTGGCCGAGCTGCGGGCCGAAGAGCGGCTCCTGGACCTGCTGCTGCCCCCCGTGGAGCCCCCGCCGGCCCCTCCGCCGCCGGCGCCGGCGGCGGGCGAGGCGCGGCCCCTGTTCGTCGTGTCGTCCAAGGGGGACGTCACGCCCAAGCCGCAGGGGGCGGCGCCCGAGACGGAGGAGCGCCGGCGGCGCACGCGGGAGAAGCTCCGGCAGCAGCTGAAGGAAGGAACCCTGGAGGAGCGGGACGTCGAGATCGAGGTCCAGCAGCAGAGCTATCCGGGCATCGACCTGATGCAGCCGCCCCAGATGGAGGGGACCGACGTCAACCTGACGGAGATGCTGCAGGACCTTCTGCCCAAGCGGAAGAAACGCCGCGTCGTGCACCTGCACGAGGCGCGCCGCATCCTGATCGACGAAGAGCTGAAGAAGCTCGTGGACATGGACGACGTCGTGAACGAAGCGCTCGACCGGGTGGAAAACCACGGGCTGATCTTCATCGACGAGATCGACAAGATCGCGGGGGAACGGAGCACGACGGGGCCCGACGTGTCGCGCGAAGGCGTGCAGCGCGACCTCCTGCCCATCGTGGAAGGGTCCACCGTGCAGACCCGCTACGGCTACGTCCGCACCGATCACATCCTCTTCATCGCCGCCGGCGCGTTTCACGTCTCGAAGCCGTCGGACCTGATTCCCGAGCTGCAGGGGCGCTTCCCGGTGCGGGTGGAGCTGACCCCGCTGACGGAGGCGGACTTCGTCCGCATCATGACCGAGCCCGAGAACGCGCTGACCAAGCAGTACGCCGCGCTCTGCGCGGTGGAGGGCGCCACGCTCGAGTTCACGCCCGACGGCGTGGCGGAGATCGCGCGGATCGCGGCGCGGGTGAACGAGCGCATGGAGAACATCGGGGCCCGGCGCCTGCACACCGTGCTCACCACGCTGCTCGAGGACGTGCTGTTCGAGCTGCCCGACTATCCCACCAAGCAGATCGTCTTCGACGCCCGGGCGGTGAAGGAACGCCTCGAGAAGATCGTCGACGACGAAGACCTGAGGCGTTACATCCTCTAGTCCCTTGACAAAGCCGCCCGGGCGTGCAGTATGTGAGGTAACACCACGAGACCCCGGGAGGCCATACCCCATGACGACTTTCAGTCGGACCCTGTTCCGCACGCTGGCGTGTTGCGCTCTCCTCGGAGCCTGCCACGGTGGCGACGACGTCGTTGGGCCGTCGCCCACCTTCACCGTCGTCAGCGCCGGGGGCGACCACACCTGTGGGTTGACGTCTGCCGGTGCGGCGTATTGCTGGGGGGGCAATCACTACGGGCAGCTCGGCGACGGAACTGACACGTCGCGGACCCGTCCCGTGCCGGTGCAAGGCGGGCTGACGTTCAAAGCGGTGGTTGCCGGTGCCTACTACACCTGCGGGCTGACCGGGACGGGGCACGCCTACTGCTGGGGCATAAACCGGTTCGGCCAGCTGGGGGACAGTTCGGCTTCGGGCCCCGAGACCTGTGCCGTGCAGGCGTGCAGTCGTATCCCGGTCGCGGTGGCGGGTGGCTTGACCTTCAGCACCGTCAGCGCGGGCGGATACCACGTGTGCGGGCTCACCCCGGCGGGTGCCGCGTACTGCTGGGGGGAGAGCGACTGGGGTGAGCTCGGGGACGGGCTCATCACCGGTCCCGAGCAATGCGCGTCGACGCCCTGCAGCACGGTCCCCGTGCCAGTCTCCGGCGGCCTCACGTTCAGCTCGGTGACTGCGGGTGAGGAATTCACGTGCGGGCTCACGGACGCCGGAGCCGCGTACTGCTGGGGAGATAACTCTTACGGCGAGCTGGCACAGGACTCGACGACCGGACCGCAGCTGTGCGCGGGCTACGGGTGCAGCGACGCGCCGGTCGCGGTCCTGGGAGGGATCACATTCCACCAGCTCTCGGCCGGCGCCAAAGATGCCTGCGGCGTGACCTCGGCCGGGGCCGCCTACTGCTGGGGTTACAACGTGTACGGCCAACTCGGCGACGGAACCGACAGCGGGCGCGCCGCTCCCGTGGCCGTCCAGGGGGGTCACCCGTTCGCCGGGATCACGGACGGGGACTACCACCACTGCGGGGTGACCGCGTCCGGATCGGCCTACTGCTGGGGCCTGAACAGCACCAGTCAACTCGGCGACGGCACCGATTCCAGTCGGACGGCACCCGTCTCCGTGCAGGGGGGGTTGACCTTCGCCGCGATCAGCGGCGGAAACGCGCACACCTGCGGCGTGACCATGAGCGGGGCCACGTACTGCTGGGGCGAGAACGATCAGGGGCAGCTCGGGAACGGGACCGTCCAGCCGAGCTCGGTGCCGATACCTACGGATCGATAACGGCCGGCGGCGGCGCCCGGTCTCGGGGCGCTGCAATCCTCTAGTCGCCCGCGAGCGCCGAGCGCGGATCGGCCGCCGCCGCGCGCCGGGCGGGCAGGTAGGCGGCCCCGGCACCGAACGTCCCGAGCAGCAGCGCCGCGGCGGCCAGCACCCGCGGGTCGAGCGGGCTCACGTGGAATACCATCGACGCCACCACCCGCGACAGCGCCACCGCCCCCACCGACCCCACGCCGATGCCGAGCCCCACCACCGCCGCGCCCTGCCGCAGGACCCCGCCGATCACCGTGGCGGGGCTGGCGCCGAGCGCGAGCCGGATCCCGAACTCCCGGCTCCGGAGGCGGACCGCGTAGGCGAGGACGCCGAAGACGCCGAGCGCCGCCAGCACCAGCGCCGTCCCCGCGAAGGCGAGGAGCGTGACGAGGGTGAATTTCCGCTGGGCGGTGCCGCGGCCGATCACGTCCACAAGCGGCGTCGGATGGTCCAGCACCAGCAGGGGATCCAGGTCCGCCAGGACCCGGCGCAGGGCGGGGACGATCTCCACCGGCCGGGCGCCCCGGGTCGCGACGGTTTCGAACAGCGCCCAATTGCGGTCTCCCGCGAACTGCGCGTGCGCGTGATACACGTAGGGCGCCGGCCGGCCCTCGACCGTGGCGGCGACGTCGGGCACGACGCCGATCACCGTACTGGTCCGTCCGCCGGTGCGGAGCTGCTGGCCCAGCGGATCGACATTCGGGAACAGGGCCGTGGCGAGGCCCTTGCTGATGATCACCCGGTCCGGCGCGCCCATCCGGTCGCCCTCGTCGAAGGCGCGTCCGGCCAGGATCGGGATCCCCACCGCCCGGAAGTAGTCGGGGGTGATCACGCGGTTCTCGGCCTCCGCTTGGGCGCGCGGCGAGCCGACCAGGGGCCCGGTCGTCGCGGCCACGCCCCAGGTGTGGTAGTCCCCGGTCGCCGGCAGCCAGGAGACGCCGCCGGCCGCCCGTACCCCGGGGAGGGCTTCGATCCGTGCGTCGAGCGCGTCGAACAGCGCAGCCCGCGCGGTGGAGTCGTACCGCGCGTCCGGCAGATGGAGGCGGAACGTCAGGACGCTGTCCGGCGAGATGCCGAGCGGCACGACGGACACGGCGCGGAAGCTCGCGAGGAGGACCCCCGCCCCGGAGAGGAGGACGAACGCGAGCGCCACCTGCGACATCACGAGTGCGGTCCGCAGCCGGCCCTGGGCGCGGTCGCCGGTGGTGGAGCGCCCGGAGCCGCGCAAGGCATCTCCCGGGTCCGTGCGCGCCGCGTGCCAGGCCGGAGCGATCCCGAAGAGAATGGCGCTGCCCGCCGCGACCGCCGCGGTGAAGGCGAGGACGCGGGAGTCGAGCGCGAGGGTGGCGAGCCGGGGAATGGAGGACGATCCCAGCGCCACCAGCGCCGACATCGCGAGACGCCCCACCAGCACTCCCACCGCGGCGCCCGTGCCCGCGAGCACCAGGCTCTCGGTCAGGAGCTGGCGGAGCAGGCGTCCCCGTCCGGCCCCGAGCGCCGCGCGTACGGCGAACTCGCGGGCCCGCTCCGAGCCCCGCACCAGCTGGAGGTTGGCGACGTTCACGCAGACGAGCAGGAGCACCAGGCCCACGGCCCCCAGCATCAGCCCCAGCGCCTTCCCGGCGGGGCCGACGACGTCGTCTTTGAGGGCGACCACGGCGGCGCGGTCACCGCGGCGGTTGGGATACGGCGCGCCCAGGCGCTCGGTCACGCCGTCCAGCTCCGCGTTCGCCTGCCGGACCGTCACGCCGGGCCGGAGGCGGCCCAGCAGCGTGAGCCAGTGGTTGTCGATGTTGCGGAGGTCGTTTCCCGACGTGAGGTCCATCGGCACCCAGGCGTCGATCCCCGGCCCGGCGACGGGGTCGGCGAACCCCGCGGGCATCACGCCCACGACCGTGTAGGGTACGCCGCTCAGGGTCAGCGGCCGCCCGACGACGCCCGGGTCGCCGTGGAAGCGGTCGCGCCACAGGGCATGGCTGAGGATGATCACCGGCGCGGCCATGCCCTCGTCCGAGTTGGGGCCGTTCTCTTCGTCCCGCGTGAACGGGCGGCCGAGGGCGGGCGGCGTGTGAAGGACGTCGAAGTAGTCGGCGCTCACCTGCAGGGTGCGGATCCGGCGTACGTCGCCGGCGGTGCCGATGTCACCCCCGGTTTGATCGTACGTATTGATCGCGGCCACCGATTGCAGCGAGGTGGACTCCCGCCGGTACGTGAGATAGTGGACGGCGGTGACGTAGCCGAGGTAGGTGGGATTCTGCATCCGGGTTTGGTAGATCCGGACCAGCTGGCCCGGCGCCTGATACGGGAGCGGCTTCAACACCACCGCGTCCACCGCGCTGAATACCGCCGTCGTGCCCCCGATGCCGAGGGCGATGGTCAGCACGGAGACGATGAAAAACGCGGGGCGGCGGCTGAGGGAGTGCAGGGCGGACCGAACGGATGCGAGCATCGTTTCGAACTCCGGGCGCGGGGTGGGTGCCGGGTTGGAGCGCCGCCTTCGCCAAAGGGTTGCAGGGTACCCCCGTTTCCATGTAAAATCCGCACACTCCACCTGTCATTTTGACCTGTCCCAAGGACCCTATGTCGAAGCGCGATTTCCTGGCCATCACCGACTTTTCGAGAGATGAGCTGGTCCGCCTGTTCGACCTGGCGCTGCAGATGAAAGCGGGCCGGTACCGCGAGACTCCCCTCGCCGGCCAGACCCTCGCGATGATCTTCGCCAAGTCCTCCACCAGGACCCGGGTCTCCTTCGAGGTCGGCACCTACCAGCTCGGTGGCCACGCGCTGTTCCTCTCGTCCCGGGACATCCAGATCGGCCGGGGCGAGCCGATTCCCGACACCGCCCGCGTGCTGTCGCGGTACGTCAACGGGATCATGATCCGCACCTTCGACCACGCCGAGGTGGAAGAGCTGGCGCGCTTCGCGACGATCCCCGTGATCAACGGGCTCACCGACTTGACGCATCCGTGTCAGGTCCTGGCGGACCTGCTCACGGTGAAGGAGTCGCTCGGCGGCTGGGACGGGAAGCGGGTCGCGTGGATCGGGGACGGGAACAACATGGCCAACGCCTGGCTCGAGGCGGCGCAGGTGCTCGGCTTCGAGCTCCGGCTGGCCTGCCCCGAGGGTTTCGAGCCGGATCACGACAAGTTCGAGGCCGCGAAGGCGAAGACCAAGGTGATGGTCACGGAGTCCCCCGAGGAGGCGGTGGCGGGGGCCCACGTGGTGAACACGGACGTGTGGGCGTCGATGGGCCAGGAGGCGGAGGCGGAAAGCCGCCGGAACGCCTTCAAGGGCTACACGGTCGACAAGGCCCTGATGAAGCAGGCCGATCCGAAGGCCATCTTCCTGCACTGCCTCCCCGCCCACCGCGGGGAAGAAGTCACCGCCGACGTGATCGAGGGCGGGCAGTCCCGCGTCTGGGACGAGGCCGAAAACCGGCTGCACGTCCAGAAGGCACTGCTCGCGATCCTGATGGGCGCACGCTGATCCCCTTCCGAGGCTGCCGATGACCGACACTCCCCCGTCCCCTCCGCTGAAGCGGACGCCGCTCCACGACGTGCACGTCGCGCTGGGCGC
>Ga0335085_10010426_pt1 | contig 13885 bp, 11 predicted proteins | sample Lox_Sample_45_FD_206712 | JGI IMG/M metagenome (GOLD analysis project Ga0335085, IMG submission 206712) | Soil microbial communities from Loxahatchee National Wildlife Refuge, Florida, United States - Lox_Sample_4.5 | ecosystem: Environmental > Terrestrial > Soil > Wetlands | place: USA...
TACATCTACCTGGTCGACCGGGCCAAGGACATGATCGTCAGCGGTGGGGAGAACATCTACTCGACCGAGGTCGAGAACGCGCTGTCCTCCCATCCGGCGGTCGAGGAGGTCGCCGTCTTCGGTGTTCCCGACCCGCACTGGGGCGAGGCCGTCTACGCGGTCGTGGTCTGCCAGACGGATGTGACGCCGGACGAACTGCTCGCGCACTGCCGCGCCCGGATCGCGGGCTTCAAGATGCCCAGGCACATCGAGCAGCGCAACGACCCGCTGCCCAAGTCCGCGGCCGGCAAGATCCTCAAGCGCGACATGCGCGAACCGCACTGGGCTGGCCAGCAAACACACGTCTCCGGAGGCTGATCCCGATGCGCAGCACGATGATGGACTTCCCGCTCACGGTCGGGCACATCTTCCGGCACGGCCGGGCCCTGTACGGCGACAGCCTGGTTGTCACGAGCGAGGCCGACGGCGTGCACCGCATCGAGTTCGGGGCGCTGGCCGAACGGGCGGAGCGGCTGGCCGCCGGGCTCCGCCGCCTGGGCGTCCGGCCGGGCGACAGGGTCGCCACCTTCGCCTGGAACAACCATGAGCACCAGGAGGCCTATTTCGCCGTGCCCGGCATGGGCGCGGTGCTGCACACCATCAACATCCGGCTGTCGGTGGACCAGCTCCGCTACATCATCGGCCACGCCGAGGACTCCGTAATCATCGCTGATGCCAGCCTCGCACCGGTGCTCGGCCCCGTTTTGGCGGGTGAACCGGATGAGCTGAAGACGGTGCAGCACCTCATCGTGTTCGGCGACGGTGACCGTTCCGCGCTGCCCGAGCACATCGACTACGAGGAGCTGCTCGCGGGAGAGCAGCCGGGATACCCGTGGCCGGAGGTCGAGGAGACGTCGGCCGCCGCGATGTGCTACACCAGCGGGACCACCGACCTGCCCAAGGGCGTCGTCTACAGCCACCGCTCGACGTTCCTGCACTCGCTGGGCGTGTGCTCGGGCGAGGCGCTCGGGCTCAGCCAGTACGACCGCCTCATGCCGGTGGTGCCGATGTTCCACGGCAACGCCTGGGGGATGCCCTACGCCGCCTGGCTGGTCGGGGCCGACCTGATGCTGCCGAACCGGTTCGCCCAAGCGGCCCCGCTGGCCCGGTTCATCGCGGCGGAACGGATAACCCTCGCCGCGGCCGTTCCAACGGTATGGTTCGACATTCTCGGCCTGGACCCGGCGAGCATCGACCTCTCCTCGCTGCGGATGATCCTGTGCGGCGGGGCCGCCGTCCCGCGCAGCCTGATCGAGGCCTACGAGCAGCGGCTGGGTGCGCGGGTCGTCCAGGGCTGGGGCCTGACCGAGACCAGCCCGGTCGCGTCGCTGGCCTTCCCCCCCAAGCACGTCCCGGCGGAGCGGGCCATCGATTACCGGGCCACCGCGGGACGCCCGCTCGGCGGCGTCGAGGCCCGCGTCGTGGCCGACGACGGCACCGTACTGCCCAGCGATGGGCAAGCTACCGGCGAGATCGAGGTGCGCGGGCCGTGGGTGACCGGGGCCTACTACAAGGACCCGGCATCGGACAAGTTCCGCGACGGGTGGCTGCGCACCGGGGACGTCGGTCACATCGACCCCAAGGGGTTCATCACGATCAGCGACCGGGCCAAGGACGTCGTCAAGTCGGGTGGTGAATGGATCTCCACGCTCGACCTGGAGTCGGCCATCCTCACCCACCCGGCCGTCCGCGAGGCCGCGGTCATCGCCGCGCCCGACGAGCGGTGGGGAGAGCGTCCGCTCGCCTGCGTCGTCCGGGCCACGGGCCAGTCCGTCAGCCCGGAGGAACTCCGGGCGCACCTGTCCGGCCGGGTGGTGAAGTGGTGGCTCCCGGAACAGTGGGCGTTCGTGGACGAGGTGCCGCGGACCAGCGTTGGCAAATATGACAAACGACTCTTGCGGGCCCGCAACGCCGAAGGAAGCCTGGATGTGGTCGTGAGCGGCATGGCCCCCCGCCCGGCGGCGGAATCCACGGCAGCGGAACCCCCGCCGGCAGAAGACCAGCCGGCCGATGAACCACCCACGCGGGCCGCTTCCACGTAGGCCCCCATCACAGAGGAGGGTGTCATGCCAGAAGCTGTCATCGTCAGCATCGGCCGGACGCCGATAGGCCGCGCCGTCAGGGGCTCGCTCGTTGATCAACGGCCCGATGATCTGGGCGCCTACGTCGTGGACGAGGTGCTCAAGCGGGTCCCGCAGCTGGACCGCAGCCAGATCGACGACGTGATCTGCGGCTGTGCCCTGCCCGGCGGCGAGCAGTCCCACAACATGGCGCGGATCATCAGCATCCTGGCCGGGATCGGGGCGCCCGGCACCACGGTCAACCGGTACTGCGCCTCGTCGCTGCAGGCCACCCGGATGGCCTTCCACGCCATCAAGGCCGGCGAGGGCTCCGCGTTCGTGTGCGCCGGCGTCGAGTCGAGCACCCGCTCGCCGCTCGGGGTGTTCGCCGACCAGCTCGAGACGCACAACCCGCGCCTGTTCCGCGGCAACCGGGAGGGCCTCCCGCAGGCGTACATGAGCATGGGCGAAACGGCGGAGAACGTGGCCGACAAGGAGAACATCACCCGTGAGGAGATGGACCGTTACGCGCTGCAGAGCCAGGACCGGGCCGTCCGGGCGGGCAAGGACGGGATCTTCGCCAAGGAGATCATCGAGGTCCCGCTGCTCTCCGGCCTCACCATGACGGCCGACGACGGGCCCCGGCCGGACACCTCGCTGGAGAAGCTGGCCGAGCTGCGGGCGGTGTTCCGCAAGGGCGGCCGGGTGACCGCCGGCAACTCCTGCCCGCTCAACGACGGCGCGGCCGCCGCGGTAGTGATGTCGCGGACGCGGGCCGAGGAACTCGGGATCGAGCCGATCGCCCGCATCATCTCGACCGGCGTCAGCGCCCTGGAGCCGGAGATCATGGGCCTGGGCCCGATCGAGTCCACCCGGCAGGCGCTGGGCCGGGCCGGCATGACCATCGACGACGTCGACGTGGTGGAGATCAACGAGGCGTTCGCGGCGCAGGTCATCCCCGCGGCCCGGGGGATCGGGGTCGACCCGTTCAGCGACAAGCTCAACCCGCACGGGGGCGCCATCGCCCTCGGCCACCCGTTCGGGATGACCGGAGTCCGCATCCTCACCACATTGCTGAACGACCTGCGGACCCGCGACCAGACGATCGGGCTCGAGACGATGTGTGTCGGGGGCGGGCAGGGCATGGCGATGGTCGTGGAGCGGCTGTCATGACAGCCCCCCGCGGCAAGGCGCGGGCGGCAGACAGCGAGCCCGACGGTCACCGCCCGGCCGCGTCCGCGCGCAAGGCGAACGCGTCCGCGCGCAAGGCGAGCCGGCCGCAGGCGACGCGGGAGCGCCCAGCCGCAAGAGAACGGGCCGCCGCCAAAGAGCGGGTGGGCACCACCCAGCGCGCGGCCAATGGGAAGCGGGCGGCCGCCAAAGAGCGCGTGACTACCGAACAGCGCACCGCCGCGGGGGAACGGGCCGCCGCCAAAGAGCGCCTGACCACCGAAGAGGAGGCAGACTTCGCGGACGACGCCGCTCAGCTGGCAGGTGGCGCAGAGGCGGCCCTCGGGCCGGGCCCTTTCCTCGGCCTCGGCCTCCGCGAGGCCGTGGGGGCCTTCCGGTTCCTTCGCAAACAAGCGGTGCAGTCGCCGCAGACGCTGCTGCGGGACGCGCCCGGGGCCGCCCGGGAGCTGCTGCGGATCGGGCTCGGCAAGTCCGAGGTTGCGCCGGACAGGGGCGACAAGCGGTTCGCCGACCCGGCGTGGCGGGACAACCCGTTTTTCCGCGCATATATGCAGGCCTACCTGTACTTCGGGTCAAGGGTCGACCCCTACGTCGACAGCCTCGGCATCGAGGGCGTGAACGCCGAACGGGCGCGCTTCGCATTGGTCCTGCTCCGGGAGGCCCTGGCGCCGACCAACTTCCTGCTGACCAACCCCGCGGCGGTCAAGCGCGCGCTCGACACCGGCGGCGGCAGCCTCCGCGACGGAATCGCCAACCTGGTGGGCGACGTCCGCCACAACCATGGCATGCCATCGCCGGTCGACCTCAGGCCGTTCAAGATCGGCGAGAACCTGGCGGCGACACCCGGCGCCGTCATCCACCGGGCCGAGGTTTTCGAGCTGATCCAGTACACGCCACAGAGCGAAACCGTCTACCAGCGCCCCATGCTCGTGGTGCCGCCGCAGGTGAACAAGTACTACGCCCTGGATCTCTCCCCGGGCCGCAGCATGTTCGAATACCTGCTCCAGCAGGGCATCCCGGTCTTCGCGATCAGCTGGCGGAACCCGACGGGGGAGCAGCGGGACTGGGATTACGACACCTATGCGCGGGCGACGATCGAGGCGATCGACGCGGTCTGCGAGGTTTCCGGCTCGCCGGACGTGAACATCATGGGCGGCTGCCTCGGCGGGATGACGGTCGCGGTCGTGCAGGCCCACCTGACCGCCCTGGGTGACAGCCGGATCCATTCGGCGACGATGACCGTCACCATGCTCGACTGCGAGTCCGATGGCCGGATGTTCCTTTTCGCGTCGCCGGAGACCCTCGCGATCGCCAAGAAGGTGTCCATGCCCACGGGCGTGATCAATGGCTGGCAGATGGCATCGATGTTCTCCTGGCTGCGCCCCAACGATCTCGTGTGGAACTACTGGGTGAACAACTACCTGCTCGGCAAGGACCCGCCGGCGTTCGACATCCTCGCCTGGAACGCGGACCAGACCCGGCTGAGTTCCCGGTTCCACCACCAGATGCTCGACATGGTGGCCGGCAACCAACTCGTGCACCCGGGCGCCATGACGGTTCTCGGCACGCCGATCGACATCTCACGCATCACCTGCGACACGTACGTGGCGGCCGGGCGCACCGACCACATCACGCCGTGGCACGCCTGTTACCGGACCACCCAGATGGTCTCCGGTCATTCCGAATTCGTCCTGTGCTCGAGCGGCCACATCCAGACCGTGGTGGCTGATCCCCAGCATCCCCGGCTCGGGTACTTCGTCAACCCCGAGACGCCGCCCGAGGCCGAGCAGTGGCTGGCGGGCGCCGAACGACATGAGGGCTCCTGGTGGGCCCACTGGGCCGCATGGCTGTCGGAGCGCTCGGGCGAGCGGGTGACGGCCCCCACCACCCTTGGCAGCCAGCGATTCCCGGCGATCGAGCCCGCCCCGGGCACCTACATACGTCTGTGAGGGCCCCACCAAGCACAGCAGGAGGAACGATGAGTGGTGAGCAAGACCGCGTTGCCGTGGTAACCGGCGGGACGCGGGGCATCGGAGAGGCCATCTCGGCACACCTGGCACGTCATGGAGCCAAGATCGCCGCGGTGTACCACCGCAACACCAAGGCGGCGGATTCATTCGCGAAAATGGCCAGCAACGAGGGCCTGACGGTATCACTCCATCAGGCCAACGTGGGCAACCCGAATGACTGCCGCCGGGTTATTGACGAGATCCTGAACCACTACAAGCGGATCGACTACCTTGTCAACAACGCCGGCATTGTGCGCGACCGCACGGCGATCAAACTGAGCATGCTGGACTGGGAGCAGGTAATCCGCACCAACCTTTCCGGGCCGTTCTTCATGTCCCAGGCGGTTCTGCCGCACTTCCTCGACCGAGGGTTCGGGCGCATCGTCAATATCAGCTCGTTCGTCGGGCAGACCGGCCGGTTCGGCCAGGCCAATTATGCCGCCGCCAAGGCCGGCCTATTCGGCCTTACCAAGACGCTTGCCCTGGAGACCGCTACCAAGGGCATCACCGTCAACTGCGTGCTGCCGGGCGCGATCAAGACCGACATGCTGGACAAGGTTCCCGAGGATATCGTGCAGAAGGTCATCGATACCATCCCGATGCACGCGCTCGGCACGACTGACGATGTGGCAGAAGCCGTCCGGTACCTGGTATCCGACGAGGCGCATTACCTCACCGGCGTGCTTGTCCCGGTGGCCGGTGGGCTGCTGATGATATGAGCGGCCGCCCGGCTTGGCGGGTTAGGAACGCTCCGGGCCCATCCCGCTGAGCAGTATCGTCATCAGCCTCGAGGTGAGCTTCCCGACGTCGGTGTCCGCGGTGAGCCAGGTGTAGGCCCAGTTGGCCACGGACAGGAAGACGAGGGTGGCATCATTGGTATCGAGGTCCTGGCGGAGTTCACCGGACTCGACCGCGGCCCGGAACAGGTCGCGGATCCGCTGCTCGTAACGGTGCCGTTCCTTGACGAAGAGGTCCAGCGGCTCGCCGGTGAGGTAGCGCCATTCCTGGAGCCAGACCGTGGCGACATTAAGCTGGCTTTCCACCACGCCCAGGTGTGCCCTCAGGGCCAGCTCAAGCCTTTCTCCCGGCGTGGCCTCGTCGGGAAGCGCGTCAAGTGCGGCATGGAAGGCCGCGGCCCCGGTCAGGGTAATCTCGGCGAGCAGGTCGGCTTTGCCGTTGATGTAGGCATAGAGCGAACTCTTATGGATCCCCAGGGCGACCGCGAGGTCGTTTATCGACGTACCATGATAGCCACGCTCTGCGAACAGGCGCGCGGCTTCAGCAGACAGCCGGTCCCGCGTCGACAAACCGGAAGCTGGCGTTGTTTGGTATCGGGCGTTCATCCGCTAGGGCGTCCTAGAACTAAGAGGCCAGTTCTAACTATGGTAGCAGTGAGCAGACGCTTTCACCCCCGGCCGGGGGCAGCCTGGTGAAGGTATTCGGCTGGTACGACAGCGAATGGGGCTACACCTGCCGGCTGGCCGGTCTCGCCGCCCTGGTTGGCTCGCGCCTCCAGTCAGTGGAGGAGATGAACGCTGCTCAGCGCTCCCCGGCTGCCGTCGTCGCGGCCGCCGTCTTGGCCGCCCGCGTGGGTGTGTCCGTGCGGGGGACGATGAGGACCGGCCGGGTGGCCATGTGCAGCAGCCGGCTGGCCACGCTGCCCAGCAGCATGCGGGGCAGGTCGGTGCGGCTGCTCGAGCCCAGTACCACGATGCGCGCGTCGTGCTCGCCCGCCGCCTTGAGGATGGCCGCCGCGATATGGCCGACATGGGTCTCGCGGATCTCGCCCTCGGCGCTGATCCCCCTCGCCCGCAGATCGGACACGATGGACCCGACCACCCCTTCGCCCTCGCCCTCCCCGCAGTCCACCTGGATGCGGCCGAACCGGCCGGTGGCGAACTCGTGGACGTGCACGACGACGACGTGGTCGCCGGTGTCGCGGGCCAGCTCGCTTGTCATGGTCGCGGCCGCGGAGACATGACGGGCCGGGTCGCCCGACGCCGCGTCGACCGCCAGCACGATGTTGTTGCTCATGACTCCTCCAGGCCGGGTGACCAGCTTCTTGATCGCTAGAATGCGGCCTGGTCGCCTGCCGGGGCAGGGACGTAAGTCCCGGCGGGGCGGCCCGAACGGCATCCGGTTGAGCGCGCTCGCCCACGACCTGGGCCGCCGGGCGCTGGCTCACCGGCGGCGGGGATATGAGCTGGTACAGGTGGTACCGCGAACGTGGACGCACCTGATCGGACCTGCTTGCGGCGTGGCGCGTGTCCCGCGGTCCAGGCCTCCTTGCCCCCTCATACCAGCGCCTCATGGCGTCGGCGGTCCCTGAGGGTTGCGGGTGGTGTCTTCGCTGCCGCTTTCGGGCAAGACGTCTTCGGGCAGGCGGCGCACGCTGGCCGCCGCCTGGATGACCGCCCCGAACCGGAGCACCATCTGCGGGTAAGCGCCGTCGCTGAGCCTGGTCTGGATGACGTCGCGAAGCCAGCCAAGCTCGAGCGGCTGGGTGTGCAGCGCGGCTGCGATCCCGCGGGTGCTCGCGGTGAGCAGGATCCGCTGCAGGGCCTGCCCGGCATTGATCCAGTCCGCCGGGCGGTCCCGGGCCGTGGTGAGCAGCGCGGCGACCCCGGCGGACCTGAACGGCGGCGCCGAGCTGAGTGGCGGCAGGCCCCAGCCGCGGCCGTGGGCGAAGTCCCGGCCGGGAAATTCCGGATCGGTGTGCTCTGCCCGCGCCGGGTAGGAGGTAGGCGGCACCCCGTCGGCCCGGGCGCTGCCCGGCGCGGGAGCCCACCGGGCGAGCTCCGCCACGCGCTCGCTATCGAGCTGCTGTTCCTGTTCGGCTGTTTCAACGGCCGCGGCGAGCGCGGCCCGCCGTCCGTCGTCTGCGATGAGGCGGAGCATCGCACGGTACCGCGCGGCGCCTTCGCGCAGGGCGGCCAGCAGGCCCGGCGGCAGCGGCACCAGGTCAAATCCGCCGCGGTGCGTCCGCCGCTGCCGCACCTGGCCGAACAGCTGCTGCTCAAACTCGCTGCAGGCCACCCGCCGCTGCCAGCTCACCCGCGCGACCAGCAGCGGTTGGCCGGGATCGGGCAGCAGGCAGATCTCGGGCAGATAGCCAAGCGAGCGCAGGGCCAGCCGGGCGGTGAACAGCGCCGCGCCACAGCTGATCATCATCTCGCGGCCGTCGGGATCGGCGACACGCAGCTGCCGCTCGGCGTCGGCGCAGAGGCTGATCTGCTGCCCACGGGCGGTGAACCGCCAGGGTTGGGTGTTGTGCACCGAGGGCGCCCACACCGCCGCCGCCACCACGTAGCTGGCGACCTCATACTCGGTCAGCGGCTCCGGGCGCCCCAATTCCCCCTCGGGCAGCGGCACGGCGTCCATGGCTCCTCCCGGTGCATGGAAGGCGTTTATCGCCCACGTGGCCATCTCACCGCCATGCCGCCATCGAAGTGCAGGTCCGAAGGTCCGCTGCCGCGGGACCTTCGCCCAGCCGGCCCCGCCCATGGCGGCCGTGATACCACCGGGTCGATCTGGCGGCTCAAAGGCCGGCTGATGCCCCGGCAGTGGGATGCCCTGGTTGCCGCCCACGCTGCTGGACGTCTGGCCTCCCCATGCATGACCTCTGCCCCTGCCCCATCGGGCATCAGACGAGTGAACTGGTGACATGAACGGCAGCGTGTTCGTCGGCGACCACATCCTGATGGACGTTGGCCTTGATTCCGCCAGACGCCAGCTCGAGCGCCTTGCGCGGGACGGCGTGCTGCTGAGCGCCTCCGAGTACGCCTATGGCGAGGGGATCACCGGCCTCGTGGAGACGGCGGGACTCGCGGCCGGTATGTCCCGGCTGGTCGGGGTGCGGCCTGGAGATCTGCTGGCAACCGGGGGCTGTGCCCGGCTGTGGCTGCGATGGGAAGCGATCGGATCCGACGGCTCCCTGTTCCCGGCTCTGGATGCGGACCTGACGCTCTCCCCGGCCGGGGAGAGCAGCACGGTGCTCACGCTGGCTGGGGTATACCGCCTGCCGGAGCATGCGGGAGCCGGTCTCGACCCGGGCATCGTGCGCTGCTTCGCCGCCATCACCATTGACAGCTTTATCGCCCGGCTCGCCTGTGCTCTCATGCATCCCGCTGGCTCAGCGGTTCCGGCAGGACGTGCGGGATAGAACTCCGCGTGGCGAGTTCTGCCCGGGGCGGCGCACGGAATCAGCAGCTGAGAGCCGTGGGTCTGGTGTCGGTCGGGACGTTCGCCCCTGTATTAGCCCGCGGCGCTGGCCGATGATGGCCGTTGTGGGTGGCGCTCGCCGCAGCGGCTGTGCGCCGTCCGGCGTTGGTGAGCCGCGCTTGGGCGCGGTGGCAGGGGGCCGAAGATGGCTGGTAAGCGGATTCTGGGCATCGTTTTGGCGGGCGGGGCGGGCAAGCGGCTCGCGCCGTTGACCGCGGAGCGGGCCAAGGCGGCCGTTCCCTTCGGCGGGGTGTACCGGGTGGTGGATTTCGCGTTATCTAACCTGGTCAACGGGGGGATCCGCCGGATCTGTGTGCTCACCCAGTACAAGAGCCACAGCCTGGACCGGCATCTGGCGACCGCCTGGCGGCTGAGCAGTCTGCTGGGTGATTACGTGACGCCGGTGCCGGCGCAGCAGTGGCTGGGGCCGCACTGGCAGGCCGGCTCGGCGGATGCGATCTACCAGTCGCTGCGCGTGATCTATCGGGACCGGCCCGACCTGGTGGCGGTCTGCGGGGCCGATCACGTGTACCGGATGGACCCGGTGCAGATGATCGGCCAGCACATCACCTGGGGAGCGGGCGTCACGGTCGCGGCGACTGGTGTGCCGCGGACGGAGGCGGCGGGCTTGGGCGTGGTGCAGGCCGCGCCCGGCGGCCACCGCATCGAGGGGTTCACCGAAAAGCCCGCCGACCCACCGGGCCGCCCCGGCCACCCGGGTGAGGCGTTCGCGTCCATGGGCATCTACATATTCGACGCTGACGTGCTGATAGAGGCGCTGACCAAGGACGCGGCCGACGAAGCCAGCCGGCACAGCATCGGCGGCGACATCATTCCCATGCTGGTGCGCGAGCGGGCCGCTCATGTGTATGACTTCGGCCGGAACCGGGTTCCCGGGGCTGGTGCCCACGGCGGGGGCTACTGGCGGGACCTGGCCACGCTCGATGCCTATTTCGACGCGCACATGGACCTGTGCGCGGTGCATCCGGTGTTCAACCTCTATAACGACCGGTGGCCGATCTTGACCCTGGTGTCCGCGCAGCCGCCGGCCAAGTTCGTCCATGATGACGGCGACCGGGTGGGGCGGGCGGTCAACAGCGTGGTCAGCAACGGCGTCATCATCTCCGGCGGGCTGGTGCGCGACTCAGTCCTGTCGCCGGGAGCCCGGGTTGATAGCTGGTCCCGGGTGGACCGGGCGGTGATCTTGGACGATGCCCGTGTCGGCCGCCGCGCCGTCGTCGAGCACGCCATCCTGGACAAGAACGTGACCGTCCTGGAGGGCGCCACGGTCGGGGTGGACAAGGAACACGACCGGGCCCGCGGCCTGACCGTGTCCCGGGGCGGTGTCACCGTGGTCGGCAAAGGACAAGTAGTAGCGCCATGACCACGAGCCTGCCCGCGCCGATCCCCGTCCCGGCCACTGGGTGGGACTGCCTCGCTTGGCTCCATGCCAGCTCCGCAAGCGACGGCTCATCTTTATGATCTCTGACGGGATTGCCGGCGCTCGCGCGTGTTCGCTGAGGAATGGGCCGATCAGGGGTGTCCCGCGAGGTTCCTGTCATGGGCCACAGGTCCCGGCAATACCGGGCGTTGGGTCCTGCACGCCGGCGGTGCGGGTGGCGATGATAGGTAGTGCAGGGAGGGACCCTGGAGGACGCGGGGATGTGGGCCAGCAGCCCACACACCACGCAATCTGGATCCGCGAGAAGTGGATGGGTCCCCCCCTGTGAAGTCCACCGCTCTGGTGCACCTGCATGGCCGGGTGCCCTCGCTGCGCTGCCGGCCCGGCACGTCCTGAGGCCCTTCCGCGCGAACGGTCAGGATGGCTTCGGCCGCGGCCACGATCGGCAGCCATCGCACGGTGACGGGCGGCGAGAACCCGATCCCCTGGTGTGCCATCGGGGGACCGGTAGACCCGGTGATCCTAGAGGAGCACCACTGTGAGTGAATAGACGGCTTCGTCTGTGGTCTGCTCGGTGTCGAAGAGATAGGTAGGTCCGTGGGCAGCCAGTTTCTGGACATAGGCAAGCCGGAAGGTCGACGAATGGGTCGGCTGGCCCGGCGGCATCCAGTTGAGAGCGACTTCTCCCGAGTTGAGATCCATGTGCGCTTCGAGGGGGAAGTTGACATGGCTGCCACTGCCGAAGTCTAGGTAATAGGCGATCCCGCCCTGGCTGTGGAGTGACCCGCGGGCGCCCGCCGGAGTGAACTGGCTGATATCCGCCCCGCCAAAGAGCGAGCCCTCGCTGATCGGGCCCGTAAGCCGCGTGACGAGGAAGTTCGCCCCTTCGCCTGCGCTGGACCTGACCCAGTCGCTGATGGCTTGCAGCGCATGTTCCAGATTGATGTGTTCCTTCCTGACATGAATATGCGCCAGTACTTCCATATCTTCGCGGCGCTCGGTGGGTTCCATTGTGGTTCCTTTCTCCCTCGGCAACCAGCCTCCGCCCCTGCCGTCTGCCTGGGCCGGTCGGCACCCTAGACGTCACGGACCGGTGATCTGCGATGAGGGTGGCCTGTCAGATGCCCCGGGACGACAGCGGTCACGGACGTTGTCCCGCTCACGCAGATGGCCCTTTCCAGTTCAGGATGAGCCGTCCGCGCACGGTCGCACAGCGCCAAAGGTCCCGGCCACTCCGGCCGAAAGTAGCGGCTGCTTACCAGGCGAGCCCGCCGGGGCGCACCTGGTCAGCCAGGCTCGTCAGTGGCCCGTGAAGCGGGCCTCACGCCGTTCGGTGAAACTGCGCAGCCCCTCGGCCGCGTCCTGGCTGCGCAGGATGCCGGGCAGCAATGAGGCGAGATGCTCCCGCGCCGCATCTGGGCCCTGGCCGCGTCCCACGCGCGCGTTGACCAGCGTGCCTTGCACACCCCGGGGGGCCTGCCGGGCGATCAACTGGGCCAGTTCCCGCGCCCGCTGGATGTGCGACCCGGCCGGCACGACCTCCTGGACCAGCCCGATCCGCAGCGCCTCGGCGGCGCCGAACTCCTCTGCGGTGAGCAAGAAGCGCATCGCATTGCCCCAGCCGAGTTGGGCGGGCGCACGGAAGGTGGCTCCGCCGAACGGCAGGATCCCCCGGCCGATCTCCAGCTGGCGAAAGCGCACGTCATCGGCGCTCACCACGATGTCGGCGGCAAGGGCAAGCTCGATGGACAGGGTGTAGGCGATGCCATTGACCGCCAGCACGACCGGCTTGGGCACCGGGTCACCCCAGACCCCAAACGGATCGAAGCGGTGCGAGCCGACCAGCACACCCGGGCCCCGCCGGCCTACCTCCGGCCCGACCTGTGCCAGATCTAGGCCGGCCGAAAAGTGATCGCCGTGCCCGAACAGCACCCCGGCGCGCAGCTGCTCGTCGGTGCCCAGAATCTCATAAGCCTCGCCCAGTGCCTCGATGACCGCCAGGTCGAAGGCGTTGCGCTTGGCTGGCCGGTTGACCCCGATCAGCAGCACATATCCGTCGCGCTCGACGGTCATGGGATCGGTCAACATTCCTCCCAAGGCGGCCTGAGGCTAGCGGTCGACCCCAGTACAGCTAGGGCCGCCAGTCGGCGCAACGGGCGCGGGAGATGCCCTCGCTCGTCGCCGTGGCCGATCCGCGGTGACGGCACCATGCATACCCGCTGCTGAGGACCGATGCGGGCGGTACAGGCCCCAGAATGGCACTAAGCCGGGCATAGCGTTCGCCATCGGGCGAGACCATAACTATCAGCCCGGCTGGCGGGCCAGGCAGGAGGGCGACCGTGGTGTACCAGGCTTTCGATGTCGCGGTGCCGGGAGGGCAGCTTCGCGTCGGCCGGTGGGGTGGTGGCCCGGCTGTTGTCGTCGCCGCTCATGGCCTGACCGGGACGCACATGAATTTCGAGGCGCTGGCCGATCAGCTGGGCGACACGGTGACCCTGCTGGCACCGGATCTGCGCGGCCGGGGCCGCAGTACGGCGGGCGGCCCGTACGGGATGGCAAGGCACGCCGACGACCTGATGGCTGTCCTCGACCACGCCGGCGCCGAGGACGCCCTGGTTGTGGGACATTCCATGGGTGGCTTCGTGGCAGTGGTGGCCGCCGACCGGCACCCTGGCCGGTTCCGGGACCTGGTCCTGGTCGACGGCGGGCTGCCACTAGATCTTGGCCGCCTGTCCGAGCTGCCCGTTGAGGATGCGGTTCGCGCGCTGATCGGCCCTTCGCTGGACCGGCTTCGGATGAGCTTCCCGTCCCGCCGGGCTTACCTGGACTACTGGAGGCCGCACCCGGCCCTGGCTGGAGACTGGAATGACTACATCGAGCGGTCGTATTCCTATGATCTGGCCGGGGAGGCCCCAGAGCTGTCCTCCACCGTCCGCGAAGAGGCGGTGCTGGAGGATTCCGCG
>Ga0335085_10010427_pt1 | contig 13879 bp, 8 predicted proteins | sample Lox_Sample_45_FD_206712 | JGI IMG/M metagenome (GOLD analysis project Ga0335085, IMG submission 206712) | Soil microbial communities from Loxahatchee National Wildlife Refuge, Florida, United States - Lox_Sample_4.5 | ecosystem: Environmental > Terrestrial > Soil > Wetlands | place: USA: Florida...
GTCGCCGGCCAGCCGGACTGGATCCGGCTGTACTGCGACGGGGAACAGGTCCAGGCCGGCGACGAACCCGGCATCGCCCGGCGGCGGCTGGTACCTGACGACGGCTCCGCCCGGGAGACCCCACCGCGGTGGTCGGGAACGCCCGTGGTCCGGGCCGTCGCGGACGGCGTGGCGTGGCCCGTGCTGCTCGAGACGTCGGATCCCTATCTCGACCGGTACAGCCTGCCGATGTCCGCCGACCTGACGCCAGGCGAACTGGCGAAGTGGCGGCGGGGCGTCCAGGCGGCGTGGGAGGTACTGGTCCGTCATCATCGCTGGGCCGCCGATCCGGTCGCCAGCGGCGTTTCCGTCATCGTCCCGCTGATGCCGCGGTCCGACACGGATTTCGTGAGCGCGACTACCCAGGCCGCCTTCGGCGCCATCGCGACCTCCTGGCCGCCCGACCCGGTGACGCTGGCCGAGACCGTCGTGCACGAGTTCCAGCACGGGAAGCTGTGCGCCCTGATGGACCTGGTGCCGCTGATCGAGTCCGGCGAGGAGAGGGTCTACGCACCGTGGCGGCAGGACCCGCGGCCGGCCGGCGGTCTCCTCCAGGGCATCTACGCCCACCTCGGGATCGTCCGCTTCTGGCAGGCGCAGCGGCTGGCCGAGACGGAACCGGACGACATCCTCCGCGCCCAGGTGCACTTCGCCCGCTGGGGACAAGCCCTTGACCTGGCTATCCGGACACTGCTCGGGGCGGGCAGCCTGACCGCGGACGGCCTGCGCTTCGTGACCGTGCTGCAGGCCCGGGCCCAAGACGTCATGTCCGGGACCGTCCCTGGCGACGCCAGGCAGCTCGCCGGGGAGGTGACGCTTGACCACCGGCTCACCTGGCAACTGAGGCACCTGGCGACCGACGCCGCGGAGGTTGCCGGGCTGGCCGCCGCCTACCGGCGGCGCGCGCCGTTCCCCGGGCACGGGCGGAGCGCGGCCGGGATCGCCGAAGACATCCGCAAGGTCGGCAGCACGGCGCGCAGCCGGATGCTGAACATGCGGTACCTCGGGCCGGCCCGCTTCCGGGAACTGCTGGCCGACGGGAACCTCGCTCTCGGCGAGGCCGACCGGGTTCTCCTGGCGGGCAGGAGCGCGGAGGCGGTCCAGGCCTACCGCGACCAGATCGCCGAGTCGGCCGACCCGCAGCCTGATGCCTGGATCGGGCTCGCCCTGGCGCTGCACCGGCTCCCGGCGTCGCCGGTCCGGACGGCGTTCGCCACCCGGCTGCCGCTGCTATTCGACGTGCACGCCTGCCTCAGCGGCCGCGTGGACCCCGTAGACCTGGCGGACTGGTTCGGGTGACCGGGCACCCCGCCCCGTGGCCGCTGCTTGATCCCGGCATCGCGAGCCGGCCGGAGGCTGGCCACGAGCCGGTTCCCTTCCAGCAGTTCATCATGAAGGTCCACAGCCGCTGCAATCTGGCCTGCACGTACTGCTACGTCTACGAGATGGCCGACCAGGGCTGGCGCGGGCTGCCCGGGCGGATGAGCCAGGCGGTCGCCGGCCAGGCCGTCCGCCGTATCGCCGAGCACGCCCGGCAGCACGGCCTCACCAGCGTCGACGTCATCCTGCACGGCGGCGAGCCGCTGCTGGCCGGCCGGGAATGGCTGGCGGGGCTGGCCGGGTCGCTCCGGGCCGAAGTCCCGGCCCAGGTCAACATAACCATGCAGACGAACGGGACCTTGCTCAAGCCGCCGCTCCTGCGCGTGCTCAGGGAACTGGAAATCCGCGTCGGCGTGAGCCTGGATGGCGACGCCGAGGCCACCGGCCGGCATCGCCGCTACGCCAGCGGCCGGAACAGCTTCGACCGGGTAGCCAGGGGCCTGGAACTGCTCGGCTCGCCCGAGTTCCGCGACATCTACGGCGGCCTGCTGTGCACCGTCGATGTAGCCAACGATCCCGTGTCCACGTACGAGGCGCTGCTGACGTTCGACCCACCCGCCGTGGACCTGCTGATCCCGCATGCGCACTGGGGCTGCCCGCCCCCTGGTTCTGGGTACGCCGACTGGCTGATCGCGGTCTTCGAGCGCTGGTACTCCGCGCCGGTGCTCCCGACCAGGATCCGGTTCTTCACCGAGCTGATCCAGCTCGTGCTGGGCGGCTCCGGCGCGGTCGAAGGCCTGGGCCTGACCCCGAGCACGCTGATCGTGATCGAGACCGACGGCGCCATCAAGCAACTCGACTCGCTGAGCGCGACCTATCCCGGTGCCGCGGACACCGGGCTGCACGTATCCGCCGATGCCTTCGACGCCGCGCTCTGGCACCCCACCACGATCGCCAGGCAGATCGGCGTCGAGGCGCTGTCGGGGCAGTGCCATGCCTGCCCGGTCATGGAGGTCTGCGGCGGCGGCCTGTACCCGCATCGCTACCGGCCGGGCGAAGGCTTCCGCAACCCCTCGGTCTACTGCGCCGACCTGCGCCGCCTCATCGAGCACGTCACCGCCCGGGTGACCGCCGATCTCGCCCGGCTGGCCGCGGCCGCGCCGACTGAGCTCAGTACGGCTCTATCTCGGCGGTGATGCGGGCCCACAGGTCGGCGGCCCGGGCCTCGGGATGCTCCATGGTCAGCGTCTGCTCGTACCTCCGCAGCGCGTCGGCGTGCATCCGGTTAGCCCTCGCTTGATTTCCTGAAGCGGCCTCGTCGATGGCCAAGTTGACCGCGGCCATCAGGGTATCCGGGTGGTCGTCGCTCAGCGACGCTCCGCACCTGTTCAGCGTCTCGCGGCCGACCCGCAGGGCGGTGGCCAGGTCGGCGCAGGCGGACAAGTCGGAGGCGTAGTTGATGCTGGCTTGCAGGGTGAACGGGTGCATGTCCCCGTAGGCGTTGATGAGCCCGTCCCTGGCCTGCTCGTCGAGCCGGCGCGCTTCCTCGGCCCGCCCGGTCGCGCGGAGCACCGACGCCAGGCTGACCTGCGTGGCGTAGCCGAGGTCGGAGGGGAAGCCAGCCGCCTGGCACCGTTCGAGGACCTCCCAGCCGAGCTCCTCGGCCCGGCCGAGCTCTCCGGTGGCCCGGCGGTCGTTGATCAGGTTGCTGGCGGCCCGGAGGAAGTACGTGTGCTCGGGGCCCAGGTAGTCACGGTAGCGCTGGACCACGTCCTCGCTCTCCTGCAGCGCCTCCCAGTGGTAGCCGGCCTTGCGCAGCGCCGCCGCGAAGCTCTTGCGGGCGTTGAGCCAGTCCAGGTTCTCCCGGACGCCCGCCTGCGCGAAGCCCTGTACCACCCGGCGGGCGATGTCCAGCGATTCCTGGTAGCGGCCGATGTCACGCAGGTCCCGGGCGACCGCGTCGTACGAGGTCAACGTAATCGGGTCGCTCGGTCCGAGGATACGCCGACGGTCCTCGTAGGTTCCCTGGTCGGTGTCCAGCGCTTCCTGGTAGTGCCCGAGCCGCCGGTGGTCTGCGCCTATGTTGTTGCGAACGTTGAGCGTCCGGTGATGATCTTTGCCGAAAACATGCTCGAATCTAGGAAGCAAGCTGAGGTCGAGATCGAGCGCTTCACGCAGCTGGCCACGGCTGCGCAGGTCGGCGCCGTAGGTGTTGGCGCACAGCAGGGTCACCTCGTGGTCGCCGCCGTAATGCTCTGTCAGCAACTGACGCGTGTTCAGGATGAGCTCGCGGGCGTCGGCCGCGTGGGCGTCAGACCGCATGGCGATGGCCACCTCGACGGCCATGCGCAGCACATGAAGGTCGTCCAGGCCGAGCCGGTCGCGCCACACCTGGAGCGCGTCCTGCCCGAAGCGCGTCGCCTCGGCGTGGCTGCCACGGAGGTGGAGCCGCCTCACCTGGTCGATGATGAGGCGGCGGAGGTCGGCGTTGGACGTGTTGAGGAAGTTGCGGTCCGATTCGAGGTGCTGCAAGGACAGGTCGTAGCTGGCGTCGTTGCCGGCCAGGTCCGGGTCGCCCGGGTTCGATTCGGCGAGCAGGATGTCGGCAGCCTCCCGGTAGGCACGGAACATCTCCGGCCGGTTCTGGCGCAGCTGCCCCCGGGTGACGGCCTGGACCACCCGGTGCATCTGGATCTGGTCACGGGCGCCATCCACCTTGACCAGGGACAGCCGGCGCATCTGGCTGGCCGCGGCCCGGAACCGCGGCGAGGAGGACAGGAACTCGCGCAGTCCGGGCGGATCGTCGATGGCGCTGGCGTTCTGCAGGAACAGCTCACCCGCGATGGGCTCGGGCGAGAAGAACGCGCAGAGGTTGAACAGGTGCTCGGCGTCGTCGGTCAGCAACGCGGTCGACATCGTCCAGGTCGCCGACACCGCGGGGAAGTCCGAAGGCTCCTCGCTGAGCAGCCGGTGGGCGTTCTGCCCGAACCGGATGAGGTAGTCATCGACGCTCTGGCTGGTCTCGGTCAGGTACGCGGCCGCGTGCTCGACCGCGATCGGCAGGTGTCCCAGGGCCGCCGCCAGCCTTCCGGCCTCGCTGACCCGGCTGTCGTCCTCGTCCAGGGTCAGCCGCCCGTGCCGCGCGAGGGCAGGCACTCGGCGGCGCAGGAAGGTGATGGACTCCTCTTCGGTGAACGGCGGAACCTCGATGCTGTCCGCCTCGATGTATCCGGGCCAGTTCTGCAGCCGCGAGGTGATGATGATGTGACCGCCCGGCGGGCACAGCGGCAAGTATCTTTGCAGGTCCAGGGGCTGGGCGGCATTGTCGTAAACCAGCAGCCAGTTTGCGATGGCTCCCGATTCCAGCGCTTCGATGACCGCCGCGATCGTTCGGTCACGGGCATTTTCAGTGACGGCCATCCGCAATTCGAGCCGCTGTCCCAGATTCACCAGCGCGTCCCGGACGCGATCGTGATGCTCGGCCCTGATCCACCAGATGATCTCGTATCTGTCCCGGTGCCGGTGGATGTATTCGGTCGCGATTTCGGTCTTCCCGACACCGCCCATGCCCGAGATAACCTGCGCCGCGGGATGCGGCCTGCCGTCATTGGTGAGGTTGGCGCGCAACGCGCCGAGTTCGGCCATCCGGCCGGTGAAGTTCGGGTTCCTGGAAGGGATCTCGGCCGACCAGATCCGCTGAGACGGCGCCAGCGGGACGGCTTCCGGCGCCCCCTGGGTCGCGCTCTCGGCGGCGGTGAGACGCGGCGCTTCGCCCGCGTTCTCGGACTGCCAGGCAGCCTGCCACAAGCCCATGAACTCGCCGGCATTACCGTGCAGGGCGCCCACGATTATCTCGAGGAAACTCCAACGGGGCACCCGTGAATTGCGGAAGACATTGTGAACTGTGGAGGAACTGATGCGTCCGCGTCCGGCCCGGGTGGCGATCTCTCGCATCGATGGCCGTCCGGCGGCCAGATGCAGTTCGTCGAGGCGATCAAAAAGCTCGGTTACCGGACCGGGCGGAGTAGCGCCCCGGTTGATCGCTGTCACCGACGAACCTCCCCATGAGTGCAGCGATGTCCAAGTTTGTCAAAACCCGTACACCGTAGCAATACGAAACCCGGATGATTCCCTGGACGGGGCGGGCATTCGCCGGCGTCCACCACCGGGCCGCCGATGCAAGGGCGTCCACAGGCTCGTGCCGCGAGCAAACCTGTCCACGGCAGTCAAGCCTTGTGTACCGGCGGGTAATCCCCGCGCCGCGGGTTCATGCTGGATAACGGGATCCGATGGCGAATCCCACGAGGAGGGGTGATGAGCGGCCAGCTCACGGCGGTACCCAGCCGGGACATGCGGCCGGGCACGGGACCAGTGCATCGATCGATAGTCATAGTCGACGTCGAGGCATCCACCACGCGCACGAACCCGGAGCGAGGCGAACTCCGGCGCGTCTTGTATGCCCTGCTTGACGAGGCTCTGTTCGTGGCCGGGATAACCGCCGGGCACCTGGAGCCGATGGGCGACCGCGGCGACGGCGTGCTGATCCTGGTCAAGCCGCACGACGACGTGCCCAAGACCGTCCTGCTCGGTGCGTTCATACCAGCGCTGGTCACGCTCCTGGCTGAGTACAACGCGGGGGTCCGGCAGCCGGGCCTGCGGATGCGGTTGCGGGCCGTCATCCACGCCGGCGAGGTTCACGGCGACGGCAAGGGCTTCTACGGCGAGGACCTCGACGTCGCGTTCCGGCTCCTGAACGCGCAGAAGGTAAAGGAAGCGCTGCGGGAGGCGCCCGCAGCGCCGCTGGTCCTGGTGGTCTCCGAGGCCATCTTCACCGGGATCATCCGCCACCGCTACGTCGACGCCGACCAGTCAGACAAGTACGAGCAGGTAGTCCGGGTCCGGGTCGCCGAGCTGACCCACCGCGGCTGGGTCCACTTCCCGGACCCGGCGACGCCGGACAACCTCGCCCGCGAGCCGGAACTCTCCCTGCTCGCCCAGCCTGCTTAGCGGGCCCGCAGCGCTTCCACCAGGGCGGGGATGACCTGGTGGAGGTCGCCGATGACCGCGTAGTCGGCGTGGGCCAGGATGGGCGCGCCGGGGTCGGTGTTGATGGCGATGATGTGCTTGGCGCCGGCGCAGCCGGCGATGTGCTGGATGGCGCCGCTGATGCCGCAGGCCAGGTAGAGCTCCGGCGTGATCTTGGTGCCGGTCTGGCCGACCTGCTGCTTGTGCGGGCGCCAGCCCTCCGAGGTGACCACGCGGGAGACCCCGACCACACCGCCGAGCAGCCCGGCCAGCTCTTCCAGCGGGGCGAAGCCGTCCGCGCCGCCGACGCCGCGGCCGCCGCCGACCACGACCCGCGCGGTGGCCAGCGAGGCGCCGCCCGCCCCGGCCGGCGATTCCACCGCCCGCACCGCCAGGTCCGCCTCGGCCAGCTCGGGCTTGTGCACATGCACCTGGACCGCGGAAGGCGCCTCGGCCGGAACGGCCGCCACCGAATCGGTGGCCACCGTGAACAGCGCTACCGGGGCCTCCATGACCGCGTCTTCGAGCAGCAGGCCGGCCCAGCGGTGCCGGACCAGCCGGTGGGTCTGCCCGCCGTCCGGGGTGACCAGCGTGCAGTTGGCCGCCATCGGCAGGCCGGTGATCGCGCCCAGGTGCGCGAGCACCTCGTTGCCGCGGTCGGTCCCGGCCGCCAGTACCGCGGTCGCGCCGGTTTCCGAGGCCAGCCCGGCCAGCGTCCGCGCCCAGGCGGCCGGCGCGTACCCCTCCAGCGAGCTGGACTCGATCAGGTACACATCACCCACGCCGTAGGCCGCCAGCGCATCGGCAGGCGCGCTGTCGGCGAAGACAACGGCACCCACGTCGCCGAGCGACCGCGCCATGCTGACCGCGCGCAGCGAAGCGTCGGCGGGCGCGCCGCCGTCGAGTTCGACCAGAACGAGAGCCGTCATGACAGCACTCCCCACTCCTCCAGGACCTTCACCAGCGCGGGCACCGCGTCGACTCCCTCGCCGAGCACCGCCGCCTGGTGGCTGGCCACGGCCGGCACCCGCAGCGCCTCCTTGCGCAGCCCTTCAGCCGCATAGGCGGGCGCCGACGTCTCGACCGCGGCCCGCTTGGCCCGCAGCCGCCCCGGCAGCGACGGGTACCGGGGCAGGTTGATGCCCTCCTTGACGGTGACCACAGCCGGCAGCGGCAAGGAGTAGGCCTCCTCGACGCCCCGGTACTCCCGCCGCGCCACGACGCTGCCATCCTCGACAAGGAGATTCTTGATCCCGGTGGCCACCGGCCAGCCCAGTTCGTGCGCGAGCCGCACCCCGACCTGGTAATCCCCGGTGTCAGCCGCCTCGTTGCCCAGCAGCACCAGGTCATACCCGTGCTCGCGGACCTCGGCCGCGATGGCGGAAGCGGTCGCGATCGGGCCGAACTCGCGGCCGTCGGTCTCCAGCAGCACCGCGCGGTGCGCCCCGAGGGCGAGCGCGCCGCGCAGCTGCTCGACCGCGTCGGCGGGGCCGAGGGTCAGGACCGAGACTGAACCGCCCGCCCGTTCGGTAATCTGCACTGCTTCTTCGACCGCACACTCCTCGTGCGGGCTGATGGAGAAGCCCGAAGCCCGGGTGTCCACCTCCTGCCCGTCCGGGGTCACCGCGATCTTGCCGCCCACGGTGGGGACCCGCTTTATACAGACGAGAATCTCCATGAACTCAGCTCCGGATCCGGTCGTTCGAGGGGTCGAACAGCGGCGTGGCACTGGCCCGCGCCACCGTCACCGGGTACTGCTCGCCCATGTACTCCACCAGCAGCGAGTTGCCCTCGACGGCCTCGGCCGCGGGCAGGTACGCCATCAGCAGGTGCTTGCCCACCGACGGGCCGGAGCCCGCGCTGGTCACGTACGACGGCCGGCCCTTGGCGTCCACCAGCCGCTCGCCCGCCAGGGACAGGATCGGCTCGCCGCCGAGCATGTACCGCAGGGACCCGTCCGCGGACTCATGAGAATCCACGGTCAGCGTGCACATCACCGCGCACGGAGCCTCGGCCCGCTGCCGCAGGTACGCCTCCTTGCCGACGAACGACTGCGCCTTGACCTTGGGCCTGGTCATGCCCGCCTCGGGCAGGGTGTAGTCGGGGGTGAGCTCGGCGCCGAACGCGCGGTAGCCCTTCTCGAGCCGCCCGGTCGTGCCGTACACCCCGATGCCGGCCGCGACCAGGCCGTGCGCCTGCCCGGCCTGCCACACCGTGTCCCACAGCCGCAGCCCCTGCTCGATCGGCACGTACAGCTCCCAGCCGAGCTCACCCACGTAGGAGATGCGGGACGCCAGCACTACGATCCCGCCGATCTCGATCTCCCGGCAGGTGCCGAACTTGAACGCCTCGTGCGACACACCCTCTTCGGTTACTGAGGCTAGGACGTCTCGTGCACGCGGTCCCCACAGCCCGATCGTGGACCAGGCCGAGGTGAGGTCGGCCAGGAACGCGCCCGGCGGCAGGTGCTCACGGATCCACTGGGCGTCGGACATCCCGTCGGCGCCGCCGGTCACCACCCGGAACCGGTCCTCGGCCAGCCGCATCACGGTGAGGTCGGCCCGGAAGCCCCCGTTCTCGTCCAGCCACGAGGTGTACACCACCCGGCCCACCGGCACGTCCATCTGCGCCACCGACAGCGTCTGCACCGCCTCCAGCGCGGCCGGCCCGGAGATCTCGAGCACGGCGAACGCGGACAGGTCGATCATGACGCAGGCGTCCCGCATGGCCAGGTGCTCGGCGTTGATCACCGGCGACCACCAGCGCGACTCCCACTCGGCCGAGCGCTCCATCAGGCGCCCCGCGTACTTCTCCAGCAAGCCGGCATTGGAGGCGTACCAGAACGGCCGCTCCCACCCGGCGGTCTCGTAGAACACCGCCCCGAGCGCGCGTTCCCGCTCGTAGGCCGGGCCGACCCGGATCGGGCGCCCGGATTCCCACTGCTCGGCCGGGTGCACGATGCCGTACATCTTGTTGAAGGCCTCGCGGGCCCGGCCCCGGACATGCGCAACCGTCTGCTGGTACGGGTAGAACCGGGCCGCGTCCGCATGGTGAACGTCGACGGTGGTCACCCGGCCGGACATCAGCTCGGCGACCGCCCGGCCGCAGCCGGGGCCTTCCTTGATCCACGACGCCGCCGCCGACCACAGCCCCTTGGCCTCGGGCATCGCGCCCAGCAGGGGGTGCCCGTCGGGGGTCATCGAGATCAGGCCGTTGATCGCGTACCTGATGCCGGCCTTCTCGTCACCGAGCAGCTCGGGCATCAGCTCGAGCGCCTGCTCCAGCTGCGGGTCGAAGTCCTCCTGGGTGAACGGCATCTCGGTGGGCGAGAGCACCGATTCCTCGATGGAGGGGATCTCGTCCGGCGCGACGATGATCGGGCGGTGCGCGTACGAGCCGACCTCCATGTCGCCGCCGTGCTGGCGCTCGTACATGTTGGTGTCCACGTCGCGGACGATCGGGTAGGAGATCTCGCCCGGGGTGTCGGCGAACAGCGCGATCGGGCCGACGCTGATCATCTGGTGCACGCACGGGGTGAGCGCCATCCGCGCCCCGGCCATCCGGGCGATCCGCGGCGACCAGACCCCGCAGCAGATCACCACGTTATCGGTGGCGATCTCGCCCGCGCTGGTGGTCACCGACCGGACCTGGCCGCCCTCGACCTTGATGTCATAGACCTCGGTGCCGGCCAGCACGGTGAGCGCGCCTGACTGCTGCGCCGACTCCCGCATCAGCGTGCCCGCCCGCAGCGAGTCGACCACGCCGACGGTGGGGAAGTGCCCGCCGCCCAGGATGACCGACTCGTCCAGGTAGGGCACCAGCTTGCGCACGTCGCTAGGGGTGATCACCTCGGCCGGGATGCCCCACGCCTTGGCCTGGCTGACCCGCCGCTTCAGCTCGATCATCCGCTCCGGGGTGCGGGCCACCTCGATCCCGCCGCTCTCGGTGAACACCCCGAGCTCGGAGTACTGCGCGGTGCTGTCCTCGGTCAGCTCGAACATCATCTTCGAGTACTCGATGGGGAAGATGAAGTTGGACGCGTGGCCGGTCGAGCCGCCCGGGTTCGGCATCGGGCCCTTGTCCACCAGGACCAGGTCCGTCCAGCCGAGCAGGGCCAGGTGGTGCACCAGGCTGTTGCCGACGATGCCGGCTCCGATGATCACAGCGCTCGCGCGCGCCGGAGTATCAGTCATGGTCGTCATCCCGCCAGTAGTTTCTTGTCGGTTGCGGTGCGCCCCAGCGCGGCCGTGCGCCACTGCTCGGCCGGCTGGAGCTGGTTGAAGGTGAACAGGTGCAGGCCAGCCACGCCTGCGGCCGACGACGTGATGAACGGGGCCGCGCGGTCGAGGAACCGGTCCGGGCTGTACCCGCCGGGTACCCAGAAGCGCAGGATCCAGCCGGGGTGCCTGGTGATGAAGCGGGCCGACTCGGTCGCGCCGGCCACCGCGGCCATCTTCAGGAGCCGGCTACGCTCGGCCGGCCCGGCCAGCCCCACGTACAGCGGCAAGGCGACGCCGCGGGCCCGGATCCGGTGGATCCAGCGGCTCAGCCCGGCCGGGTCGAAGCACACGTTGCTCACGATGTAGGTCGCGTGCTTGCGCTTGTCCCACATGGCCTGGACGGTGATGTCGTCACCGATCTTGGGGTGGCTCTCCGGGTACCCGGTGATGCCGACCCGGACGAACGGGCGGCCCATCTCGGTCAGCCGCTCGAGCAGCGGCAGCGCGCCGTCGAACGGGCCTAGCGGGTCGGTGGCGTCCCCGCCGGGCACGAACACGTCGTCCACGCCGCCCGCGGTCAGCCGGGCCACGATCGCGTCCAGGTGCTGCTGGCTCTCGACCGAACGGGCGGCCAGGTGCGGCACCACCCGGTAACCCCGGGCGGCCAGCTTCTCGGCCAGGTCGATCGTCGGCTCCAGTCCCTTGACCGGGGACGCGGTGACGGTCACGGTCATCCCGGCCGGGATCCAGTCGAGCACGGCCTGCTCGGTCGCCTTGGCCGGGATCACTTCGTACCGCGGGCTGCTCAGCAGCTCAGCCAGGCCGGTCATGATGCCGCCTCAGGAAGCAGGGAAGGGCAGTTGCTCGACGAAGCGGTCGTTGAAATCGGCACGATCGGAAAGCTCGACATACTTCACCTCCTCAAGCAGGGCCAGGCCGCCGGCCCGCTCGCGCAGGCTGAGCAGCGCCATCTTCGCTCCCTCACCGGCGACGTTCCCCGCGGACACCACCCGCATCACGGGCACCTTGGGGACGAGGCCGATCCTGATCGCGCTGGCCGCCGACAGGTAGCTGCCGAACGACCCGGCCAGCAGCACCTGCTTGACGTCGGCCGCGGTCAGCCCGGCCTGCTCGAGCAGGATCTGCCAGCCGGTGGCGATGGCCGCCTTGGCGAACTGGAGCTCGCGCACGTCGCGCTGGGACAGGTAGATGCTGTCCTCGGCCTGGGTGCCCCGCCAGTGCAGGACGAACACCCGCTCCTTGCCCACCATCGTCAGCCGGTCCGCGAGCCCCGGCGCGATCGACGCGGCCTCGTCCTCCGGCACGAACCGGCCCGACGAGTCGAGCAGCCCCACCTTGACCAGACCGGTTACCGCGTCGACGAGGCCGGAACCGCACAGGCCCTGCGGCTCGGTATCGCCGATCACCTTCAGGCCCAGCTCCTCCGGGGTCATCGTGACGACCTCGATGGCGCCGTCGGCCGCCCGCATCCCGCACCTGATCGCGGCGCCCTCGAACGCGGGGCCGGCCGGCGCGGCCGTGGCCAGCAGCCAATCCCGGTTGCCGAGCACGATCTCGCAGTTGGTGCCGATGTCAACGAACAGCCGCACCCGCGCGTCCCGGTCCATCCCGCTGGCCAGCAGCCCGGAGGTGATGTCACCGCCCACGTAGGCGCCGAACGCGGGGAACACCACCGCCCGCGCCCGCGGGTGGGTGACGCCGCCCAGGCCCAGGTCGGCCGCGAGGATCTCGGGGTAGAGCCGGGTCGCCATGATGAACGGGGCCATGCCGAGCGGCTCGGGATCGATGCCGAGCACCAGGTGGGTCATGGTGGCGTTGCCCGCCACCGCGACCTCGTACACCTCGTCCGGCTCGACCCCGCCCTGGACGCAGACCGCGTGGGCCAGCTCGGCCAGGGTTTCCCGGGCCAGGTTCTTGAGCTTGTCCAGGTTGCCCGGGTCCATCATGGTGGCGCTGATCCGGGTGATCACGTCCGCGCCGAACGGCTGCTGCTTGTTGAGCGTGGACTCCACCCCCGCCGGGGTACCGGTGGACAAATCCAGCAGGGTGGCCACCACCGTGGTGGTGCCCAGGTCGAAGGCGATGCCGAACCTCCGCGAGGTGGTGTCGCCCGCTTCGACCGCAATGAGAACGTCGTCGACGACCACCGCGGTGACCTTGTAGTCGGCCTCGCGCAGCGTCCGGCCCAGGCTCCTGAGCACGGCCAGGTCGGCCCGCGGCTCCAGGTCCCCGAGCTGGGCCACCACCCGCTCCAGGTCGGTGGCCTGGTCGGCCAGGCTCGGCTCGGCCAGCTCCAGGTACCGCTTCTGCACCGCCGGGCGCAGGATGACCTGGCGGCCGACGCCCACGGTGGCGGCCTTCGGCCGGGTGGTCAGCGGCGGCACCTCCACCTCGGTGTCCCGCGTCGCCGCGGTGCGGCAGGCCAGCCGCCAGCCGTCGTTGATCTCCTGGGCGGTGTAGGCCCGGATGTCCAGGCTGGACGGCGCGGGCGGGTCGTCCGCGATCTTGATCCGGCACTTCTTGCAGGTGCCGTGGCCGCCGCAGGTGGAGTCGATGGCGATGCCGTTCCAGCTGGCCGCGTCGAACAGGGTCACGCCGTACGGCACCCGCACGGCCCGCTCGTTGAAGGTCAGATTGACCCGAACGGGCTGGCTGGCAGCGTCCTCCACCGCTGTCACGTGGCGCCCTGACCTGGCGCCCGGGCCTGCTCCGCGGCCTGCTGCGCTGCTTGCTGGGCGGCCTGCTGCGCTGCCTGCCCTGCTGCCTGCTGGGCCCGGTGCGCCGCGATCCAGTTCGCGCCCCACTCGTCCCGGTTGAGCACCAGGTCGGCGGCCTTGACCGCGCGGACGATCTGCGGCGCGCGGGCGTCCATGATCGCGCTGGTCAGCCCGTGGCTGATCGCGATCGGCAGGAACGTCGCGGCGATCGAGTGCCGGTCCGGCATGCCGAAGCTCACGTTCGACGCGCCCAGCGTCATGTTCACCCCGAACTCATCTGTGATCAGCGCGATCGTCTCCAGCGTGCGGGCGGGATGCAGGGTGTCCGCGCCGACCGGCATGGCCAGCGGGTCGATCACGATATCCTCCACCGGGATCTTGTACTTCTCGGTGGCGACGTGGATGAGCTTGCGGGTCAGCTCGACCCGGCGGGCCGGCTCCTCGGGGATCTCCTCCTCGTCGTTGGGCAGGCCGATCACCGCGGCGCCGTACTTCTTCACCAGCGGCAGGATCGCCTCCAGCCGCTCGTCCTCCGCG
>Ga0335085_10010428_pt1 | contig 13877 bp, 12 predicted proteins | sample Lox_Sample_45_FD_206712 | JGI IMG/M metagenome (GOLD analysis project Ga0335085, IMG submission 206712) | Soil microbial communities from Loxahatchee National Wildlife Refuge, Florida, United States - Lox_Sample_4.5 | ecosystem: Environmental > Terrestrial > Soil > Wetlands | place: USA...
CTCCGGCCAGCCGGTGAGTTGGTTGCAGTCATTTAGCAACTCTTCGGCATACTGGGTGATTTTGAAGAACCACTGTTCGAGGTCTCTGGTTTGTACGACTGAATCGCACCGCCAGCAGGCGCCGTCGATCACCTGCTCGTTGGCCAACACCGTTTCACAGGAAGGGCACCAATTGACCGAGGACTTTTTTTTGTAAGCCAACCCGCGTTCATACATTTTTAAGAAGAACCATTGGTTCCATCGATAGTACTCCGGATCGCAGGTGGCAACCTCGCGCTCCCAGTCGTAAGAGAGGCCCATTCGCTTGAGTTGATTTCTCATGTAAGCGATGTTCTCCTCCGTCCAGATTTGAGGATGTACACCCCTTTCGATCGCGGCATTCTCAGCCGGCAGTCCAAAGGCATCCCAACCCATGGGATGCATCACGTTGAAACCCCGCATCGTTTTGTATCGGGCGATCACATCCCCGATGACGTAGTTGCGGACATGACCCATGTGGATTCGACCGGAAGGGTAGGGGAACATCACCAGGCAATAGAATTTGGGCCGTGCGGGATCGTCAGAGGTCCGGAAGACTCCCTGCTCTTCCCAATATCGCTGCCATTGAGTTTCGATGGTTTGAGGATCGTATTTTTCTTGTGATTCGGATGGTCGCTTGCTCATTTAAACGTGATCCGGTTTTATGCTTTTGGGATTTTCAGACTATCATACCGAGGGAGATTTGGCAAGAAAAAGGGCGATCAGGTTTTGAATATCTCATGCCTGACGTGGGGGCTGTTTTCAAACCTACTCCACAAAGATCGAGCCGTGAGGTTTAGCGTGGCCGGTCTCTCCATGGGGCCATCGGTCTCGATTGAAATTGATCCCTACCTTGTGATCGTTCTCATCCCTGAAGTTTGTATCCAGGAGAAGCTTATCGCCGACACGGTTCACGAGGTAGACTCGGTGATCGCCTCCCGAGCCGGACCCAGGCAGACCAAAACCCGGTGTCAGATCCACAAAATAGTCGACCACTGCGATCCGCCGATCTCCCCGATCCATGGCGAAAACATGCGGACCGCCATGTGTCGAGAAGTTTTCTGCCGAGTCTATGCGAACCTCGCTGATCACCCGAGGACAGTCCGATGCCGTGAGATCGGTTCCGGAGCAGCGGACTGAGTTCCCTGCCGTCAGCAGCGGCGTGATGTCGAGTTGAACAATCCGTCGAGCGTTCTCTTTAGGGTCAAAACCTTCCTCATCTCCGGGTGCACGGATACCAGCAATTGGGATAATCAAATGACGATCATCCTCTGTGATCACGAAAATGCCAGCTCCTGTGCAGCCGCCAAAATCATACACCTCGGTGAACTCAGGATTCGCCACCGTCACATCGGGTGAATAATAAAGAGTGCCGCCGCACATGCTTGCGGTGAAGGCCCCTCTATGGTCTTTGCCATGCAGCAATCCAACCGACATCAGTCCCTCCGGTTCCTCGTGGATCACCCGTTTCTCCTTCCGCGGTCCATCCGGGACCTGGACCACTTTCGTGACCTTACGCGCCTTGAGATCCCATATCCGGACGGTTGAGCGGAGCTGCTGATGCTGATCCTTTTCGGTGGAGGTTGCAAGACTCACCGGATCTGCAAAATCGGAGGTGATGATCAGGTTGAAGTCTTCTCGAATATCGATGCCGTGGGGGTTTGCCAACGGACCGGTGTTCTGTTTCGTACGGTAATGGATTGGACCGCTTGACGTTGCTGCTTCGTATTCTGCGATAAACCTTCCATCCGGTGAAAACTCCACCAGGCCGCCCGGTGTGGTTAAAGCAGGGGGAAGCGTCTTGCCGCCTGCGCCCATGAAGGTGGCCAGGAGGTTTCCGTTGGACAGGAGATGGATATCGTCCGTGCCGGAAAACTTGGAGTTGGGTGTGTATCGAACCACCAGCTTGGGTTCCGGAATATTCAATGGATCGGTCAAATCAAATCTGAAGATATTGCCGCTGATCAACCCTCCCGTAAACAGTTTGTGATCTTTAGTGAGCGTTTCGCTGATGTGATGGGGCTCATTCAGACGATTGGATGGGAACGTGGGAGCCGTGTTGCCAAAGCCGGTAACCGCAAGGAGGTGAGCACCCGGAATGGCGGGCAGCGTGACGGTTCTCAACACCTTGCCGTAGGTTGCAGATTGTGGATCGGCATCGATGACGGCAAGAAAATCGGAATCCTTTCCGTCTTCGTCGCCGGTCCAGACCGCGAGGTATTTGGATAAAGCCGTAACGGGCGGAGTAGGTTTGATGGGTGCGCAGCTCAGCAAAGACAGGATCACCCACGACGTGAGGAACACGAATCCAACGGCGGATTTTTTCATGGCCTGTCTCCTTTTCATATCTTGGTTCGTGGTAATTCTGAAGCGGCTGGGTTCGGAGAAGCTCAATGTAACCCTAACACAGATCTCGTCTACTTTTCAAGAACTCGTATCGCGCAAGCTAAAATGTAACTATCATGGTTATCGTCACGCAATTTAAAATGTAACCCATCTGGTTTTCTTCAAGGAGGGTTACATCATGAGCCGAAAGTCCAAATGGGAATACTTCAAAGCCATCTATCACCGATACCACCAAGCCAGTAAGGCAATGCGTCGATCGATCTTGGACGAGTTCTGCTGCACCTGCCACTACCACCGCAAGTACGCCATCCGGCTCTTAAACGGTCCCCCGCCCGGGAAGCCCAAGGAGCACTCAAGAAGAAGGTCCCCCCTCTACGGGGCTCAGCTGATCTCTATTCTCTCAGCCATCTGGGAAGCGGCTGGATACCCCTGGTCTGTGCGGCTTGTGGCCCTCCTGCCCCTGTGGCTGCCTTGGGTCCGAAGACGCTTTCACTTGACGGCTACGCTTCAGAAGCAACTGCTCTCCATCAGCCCTCGAACCATCGATTACCGACTAAAATCCCACAAACACCGCCTTCGAAAGAAACTCTATGGTCGCACTAAACCGGGCACCCTGCTCAAACATCATATCCCGATAAGAACAGAACACTGGAATGTGAACACACCCGGCTTTGGCGAAACGGACTTGGTCTCCCATTCGGGCGATTGTGCCGAGGGAGAGTTTCTCCACTCGCTCAACCTCACCGATATTCACACCACCTGGACCGAAACCCGAGCCGTGATGGGCAAAGGCCAAGCAGGGATCTGTCACGCCATGAAAGACATCGAAGAGGCCTTACCCTTTAAACTTCTGGGCATCGACTCCGACAATGGCTCAGAATTCATCAACTACCACCTCAAGGCCTTCTGCGATGCAAGAAAGATCCAGTTTACCCGCAGCCGGCCTTACAAGAAAGACGATAATGCTCACGTGGAGCAGAAGAACTGGACCCATGTGCGAAAGCTTTTGGGCTATGTCCGCTATGATTCTCCGCAGGCTCAAGAGGCGATCAATGATCTGTACCGAAAGGAGCTAAGGCTTTTTCAGAACCTCTTTCAACCCTCGGTCAAGCTCATCAAAAAGATCCGCATCGGCTCCAAGCTCAAGCGCCTCTATGATCCCCCGAAAACACCTCTCCAGCGGCTCTGTGGATACCCCCAGGCCAATCCGGAGAAAGTGGCCCAACTCAAAAAGCTCCTAAAATCCCTGGACCCTTTTGAACTGTCCAAGATCATTGACCGGAAACTGGAGCGCATCTATCAGATGGCCCATCACAGCCGAAGTCCGATCGCTTCTCGATCTCCCAGAACTCATTCCCAAATCAGAGGCCCCGGACCCTTTGGCACCTCCGTCTATGTGAAGAATATCAAGTACCCTAAAAACCATGATCGCACGGTTACATTTTAAATTGCAGGATGAATGACCCCAAAGTTACATTCTTAAATTGCTTGACAGGGAACTGCATTTCTTGCAAGCGTATGAGCCTTGTGTTAAGCTCATCCGCCCGAAGATTGTTAGAGCGAGGGGAGATAAGCGGGATGAAGAAACCAATCGTGGTCATCATTGGACGGCCCAATGTGGGGAAATCCAGACTGTTCAATAAGCTCCTTGGTAAACGCGTTGCGATTGTTGAAGATTTTCCAGGCGTAACCCGCGACCGGCATTACGCGGAGTGCGAATACCAGGGACGAAGTTTTACCTTGGTGGATACCGGCGGCCTCGATCCGACTTCCAAGACGGGGATCATCCGGCAGATCAAGGCGCAGACAGAGCAGGCCATTGAAGAGGCGGATCTCCTCATCCTGATGTTTGATGGACGGGAAGGCGTCACGCCGTTGGATGAGGAGATTGTAAGTCTGCTTCGGCCGCTTCACAAGCCGATCTTCTATGCCGTGAACAAAATTGACACTCCCAAGTCGCAATCGTTGATGGCTGAGTTCTATCGGCTTGGGATTGAGAAGCTCTACCCCGTCTCGGCCGAGCATGGTTTGGGTGTGGATGAATTGATGGAGCAACTTCTGCCGTTTCTACCCGATGCCGCAATGGAGGAGGCGGGAGTGAGCGAGATTCCGAAGATTGCGGTTGTTGGCAGACCCAACGTCGGTAAATCGACACTGATCAACAGCCTCTTGGGGGAGGAAAGAGTTCTGGCCCATCCGACTCCAGGAACGACGCGGGATGCGATTGATACCTTGATCGAGCGTCAAGACAGGAGTTATTGCTTCATCGATACCGCCGGCATTCGACGACGCGGAAAAATCGAACGCGGCGTGGAACGCTACAGCATGGCGCGTGCGGAGGAGGCGATCAAACGCTGTGATCTGGCGGTTGTTCTTCTGGATGCATCGGAAGGGATCGTGGAGCAGGACACTAAAATCATCGGCAAGGTGCTGGATCTGCACAAAGGCCTAATCCTGCTCCTGAACAAGTGGGACCTGCGTCGGAATGACACAAAGGCCCAGGATAAGATCCTGTTGGGGCTTCAACGTCGTTTGGTCTTCGTACCGTTTGCCCCGTTTCTACGCATCTCGGCCTTAGAAGGCGAAGGGCTGGATGAAATCTTTAAACTGATTGATCGGGTGATGGAGGCCTACACGAGACGCGTGAAGACGGGCGAGCTGAACCGCTGGTTCCGCGAACTTTTGGACACCAATCCGCCCCCATCGCAAAAAGGTAGAAGGATCAAGCTGAACTATATTACCCAGGCGGGTGTGAAGCCCCCGACCTTTGTTTTTTTTGCGAACAACCCAAGGGGCGTTGCGGAGTCGTACCAGAGATTTTTAGAGAACCGATTGCGATTGGATTTTGATCTTTCCATGACACCCATCCGGCTCTTATTTCGAGAAAAGAGCGGTAGGCATAAAGAGACATAGATTGTCAAAAAAGCATATTTGACACAGGCTGTTTTCTATATTCCCCAGCCGCCGCTTAAGTGAATATTGGCTCCGTTGACGTATCGAGCCTCTTCCGATAGGAGAAAGCGGACGACCGAAACCGCATCCTGAGTGGTGCCAATGTAGCCGGCAGGGATGTTTTTGATCATATTCTGAAGCTCTGATTCAGGTGCGCTGCCGGAATTGATGAAACCGGGCGAGATGGCGTTGACCGTGATGCCGTAAGGCCCGAGGAGCTTGGCCAGGGAGCGTGTTAGAATCAATATTCCCACTTTAGATATATAATGAGCAGTAATTTGGGGCTGTGATACCATTTGGTCAGCATTTGCCATGCTGAAAGATATAATTCTACCCCACTTTCTTATTTTCATCCCTTCTGAGACAAGCCGACTTAAGTAGAAAACCGGATGAAGATTGTTGTCAAACATGGAATGCCAGCACTCTATCGTTTCTTCTAAAAGATTGACGCGATGATACGGCCCGGCGCCGTTAATCAAGGCATCAATTCTTCCCCATTCCTTCTCAACATGCTTTACAAAATTCTCGGCCGCTTTAGAATTTGATACATCGCACTTTACTGCCATTCCACGCACACCGTTTTTCTTGATCTCACCGAGGGTCTCGGCCGCTTCCTTCTCGCTCTTGCGGTAGCAGAATGCGACGGACCAACCTTCTTGTGCTAGGCTGATGCCAACGGCACGACCGATGCCTTTTGCTCCGCCTGAGATGACCGCGACTCGCTCGCTCATAGAAACCCTCATCTGATGAAAAATGGGTTGTGTTTTTGCTCTTCACCCACGGTTGTTGCAGGGCCGTGGCCGGGGAATATAACCGTGTCGGAGTCAAGTGACAGAACCTTTTTGCGCAAAGATGAAATGAGCGATTGATATCCAGTCGGCGACATGGAACGGCCGGTAGATCCGGCAAACAGGGCATCGCCCACAAAGGCCATTCCGTTGGTCAGATAGGTGACGCCGCCGGGTGTATGCCCCGGAGTCTCTACTGCCCGGATGGCCCAGCATCCCAGCCGAATCTCGTTTCCATCTTCGATAAATCGATCCGGTTCTTTAATTTTTGCGTTGCGATAGAGCGGGGCTTCTTTTTGATGACAGACCAGCATTGTCCCGGTCGCTTCTCGAATCGTCTCGCTTCCTCCGATGTGGTCGTAATGGCAGTGTGTAAGGAAAATAAATCGGAGACGGAGATTCTTTTCGGCAATCGCATTCAACGAGAGACTTGGGTTGTAAGCGGTGTCGAATAACGCGGCTTCATGAGAGAGAGGATCGTATAACAGATAGCCCCAGACTTGATAGCCTCCGATGTCGCCGGGGAGGGGAATGACATGCTCTAAAATTTTATCCGGAACCGGTTTCGGCAGGTACTGTCCATTGGCGATCAGGAGGAGTCGATGCGGCTCAAGATCGAGTACACGGGCTAATTTTTGGACCTGATCCGCCGAAGGCTTACACGATCCTTGCTCAAGAGAGTCAATGGTATCAGGGGACAGACCACTCGCCGATGCAAGGTCTTCAAGGCTGAGTCCCTTGCCGAATCGAGCCTTTCCAATAATATCATTAAATTCGTCTTCCAGCGGCATGAATCGTTCCTGATGGCTGAGAATTGTTTTATGAGAATATACCGAAACACGTGGTGAAATCAACAGGCTGGACAAAAGTTGTCGGCGTTGACTCGGAAAATAAAACTGTGTTAGGATAAGCCCACTTTCCGAGGTAAATATGGCTGAGACACAGGGGATCATCTGGACGCCGGAAGCTGAGAAGAGCATAGAGCGGGCACCGGTGTTTCTGCGCGGCATGGTCAGAAAGCTGGCCGAGAAGAAGGCGCGAGAGATGGGGCTGAGCACGATTACGGCGGAGCATCTCGCTGAATGGAAAAACCAGACCATGGGGGCAATGGGGGGCCAGGGCTCTCTCCAAAAAGCGGCCGAGCAGATTAAAGAAGGCCATCTTCCTTGGACCCAGCAGGCGAAAGAGCGTTTGGAGACCGTCCCGGTTTTCATGCGTTCCATGGTGAAGCAGATCGCCGACGAGATTGCGTTGGAACGGGGGCATCTTGAAGTGAACGTGGAGCTACTCCAGAAGGTGGAATCGCTGGGTGAAATAGACGATTCGGCCGTCCGGCCGGAGATTCCCTGGACAGAAGCGGCCCGCCAGCGACTTCAGAAAAAGATCGAGAATGCCCCCTCGGTCGCGATGGACTTTGTGTTTCAGATGCTCAAGCGAGATGCGGAGGATTTAGCACGGCAGCGAGGGTACGCTGAGATGACGGAAGAGGTATTGACCCAGGTTTGGGACGCGCCGTTGGAAGAGGTGAAGTGGTCGGAAGAGGCCTGGCGTAGACTTCAGACGTCGCCCGATTTTGTCCGTAGCGGGATCAAGAAGGCGGCCGAGCGGCGTGCACGAAAGCTTGGCGTCACTGAAATCAGTTCGAACCTCCTGACCACATTTCGAAATGAGGCCATGATGAAGGCCGTGATGCGAATCCGAAAACTGGGCTTTAGCGAGCTGACCTTCGACGCCTTCGAGGCGGCAACGCAGAATACCAAACGGCTTCAGGGTAACGAGCAGGCCAAGAAACGGTTGGATGAGATACGGGCCTACATGGTCAAGAAGCCGAATTTAGGGACGCTCGGGGCTGAGCTGATGGACCGGTTTCGAAAATACTTAAAAGGCGAAGGGAAGCTTTAATGGCAGTTTGCTCAGTGAGAGTATCGGAGGATCGCTGCCAGAAAGAGAATCAGGATCGCCATGAGCAGCGCGGTTCGTTGGAACGGGATCTCTTCTAACCGGCCCTTTCCATCTGGGCCGGGCCTAATGTTCATTAAGTTCAGCAGAACGATGCTGGCCAGCACGATGACCAAGGTGAGTTTTAGCATGAAAGCTTGGATCCATATTGGACTCAGTCCGTTTGGCTCCGCATGTTTGACGGAATAAATATTGAGCCCGCCGCTCACGACAATTAAAATCAGCAAAATCCAGCTCATCTTGAGGAACTTTCGGTAAATCTCAAATAAAAGGTTATCCGCAGTTTCCTTCGGAAGGCCTTTCTTTAGAACGGGTATCAGGAGGTGGGAAAAAGTGATGATGCCGCCCAGCAATGTTACAACCGAGATCAGATGAATCCAGTGATTGACTGCCGCCACCATCTGCATTGATATTTAAGTAAGCCCTCGAAATCGTCCTGCGTTCGAAATCAGCGTCTGTCTCTTACACCTCTTTTTTTATCCCACGGTTAAACTCTGAAAACTTAAAACTTCGACCTAGACGTGTCTCGGCTGCTTCACGAACGGACCGCATGATCTCCGGTGTGATCGTGTCAATATGATTTTCAATCGCGTACCGCTCTACACCCCGAGCAACCATTCCTCTGGCGAACGATGGTAAAGCTTTTAGACGCTCCTTGGCGGTGTGACTCCAATTCATCGTGAATCGAACCTCAAGACCGAAGGTCTGCTCGGCCGGCAGGCGGATGGTTTTTCCTCCGTACAGTCCGGGCTGATAGGCGCAGGCCGGGTCCTCGGCGAGGTAATCCCCGTAGGTCGCGTACGCCCTGCAGCGGCATCCTCCGCAAATTTCTGAGAATTCGCAAACTCCACAGCGACCTCCGAGTTTAGGGTCCCGGAGATCGTTCAAAACCGGAGCCTTGTGCCAGATATCATCGAATGACTGGCTACGAAGATTCCCGACCGCTACCGGCATGTAGGGACAGGGTGTAACGTCCCCCTCAGGGGTGATACGGCAGTAGTATTTCCCCGCCGGGCAGCTCCCCTGCGCATAGTTTTTCAAGAGAGGCGAATTCGGATCAAGTTGATAAATAATCCGGCGGAAATGCGGTGCGCATTTGGCGCGGAGAATTAAATCACCGCTCTGGCCGACAGGGATGGTCCAGGGATCTTCGATCCGGTCAAAGACGGTCGGTTGTCCGGAACCATTTCCCTTACCCACGCCTTGAGCTTGTGCCAGACAGGTCAAAATTTCTTCGTATTGCATTGGAACGATATCTTCAAGGTTTTCCCCACGTCCGGTCCGGACCAGGAAAAAGAAGTTCAGCACCTTTGCACCAAGCCCTTGAGCCAACTCAATCATGTCTGGAATCTCAGCGGTGTTCCAGTCCATGACGCTCATGTGGATCGAGAAGTCAAGACCCTCGTCTTTCAAAACCGAAGTTGCCCGAATGGCTCCTTGCCAAGCACCTTTGAGCTGACGAAATTCATCATGTTTGACCGCATCCGTGGAATCGATGCTGATCGAGGCGCCCTGAAGGCCGCTCTGGCGCATCTCCCTTGCCTGTTTCTCTCTGAGAAGTACGCCGTTGGTTCCGAGTACGGCCGTGAATCCCTTGTCCGCCGCGTAGGAGGCAATCTCAAAGATGTCTTTTCGAATGAGCGGCTCGCCCCCGGTCAGGATCAAAAAGAGGTTGGGGTTGACCCTTTCCATTTCATCGATGACCCGTCGACAATCTTCGGTGGTTAATTCGCAAGATGAGTCAGCGCCGGAAAAGGCGCTCATGTAACAATGGGTGCAAGTCAGGTTACAGCGCTGAGTGAGATTCCATGAGACTGAATAGGCTTGATAGGCCACAGGATCGCCCGGAATTATGGATTCTTGGTTTCGCCCTTGCTGACTTTGAGCTTGGCCATGATCTCGTTCAGCAATTGTGGGTTTCGCATTGCCTCTTCCATCGTCCGCTTGCCTTCCTCGATTCCTTGATGAGCGATTTCCAGGGTGATGGTGGAGGCCCCGATGGTCTTGGCATGCTTTTCGATCAGTCCTCGTGTGCAGTCCCTCATAAATCCTTCCGGTACGCGCTCCAGGCGCTGCCGGGCCTCCGGTGTCCAGGAGAAGCCGCCTTCCGGATGATCTTCTGCATTGCCGTTGCCGCCCTGCTGAGCTTTGACGTAGGCCAGCTCTTCTTCAATCATGGGTGCGGCAAATTCTTTCGTGATCGTCTGAATGCCTTTTTTGCGGGCGAGCTTGTCAATCTTGGCTTTGGCGCGTCGGCGTATAAAGCCTGCCGGCACAGTACGGATGAGCTTTCGGGCTTCATCGGTCCAATTTAGCTGGATACCGTCATAGGCCTCTTCAGTCTCAATCCCGCCTTCGGCCTTGGCGGCAGCCTCAAAGATGCTCTTGTCCATGAGCTTGAACTTCTCACCGCCGGCGTTGCAGATCGGGCATTGCACGGGTTGAGCCCCTTTTGCTGTGTAGCCGCAGCCTTCGCATAGGTAATAGTCGAGCGGTTTGGACTCGGTGGAGGTGTCCGCCACCTGGGAGACCATGCCGGAGAGGGTCTGGCTCACCAGGCTCTCGGCAACATCATCGCTGGCCAGCATCTTGTCCCGGTCGATTCCCTTTTCATCCAGCGTCTTGCCCAAGTTCTTCATCGCCTCGATCGCACCCTTGGGGAGGATATCGCCCATTGCGGCATCCACAACCGCATTGCTGATGATCGTGTGACCTTTCTCGATTGCGTACCGATAAACAGCGGTCTTCGCCATTCCACGGGCAAAGCTCGGAACACGTTCCATCCGCTTGTTGGCCTCCTCCGTCCATGCCACGGTATACTCGGCAATGGCGTCGATGGGTGGAACGAATTTACGGCTTGAGACGAGCACATTGCAGGGTGCCAAGCGCAGGAGATTTTCGGAATTGCTGCCGATGTCCATATCTTCATCGCTGTGTACGCCGATTCGCCCGACAACCAAAAGCCATGGATTCTCTTTTCGGATGTACTGCAGAACCTTCTCAAAAGGTTTTCCGTCCAGTAGCGCGGCTTTGACCGATACTCCTTCCTCCTCGGCCACTTTCTTTGAAATCTCCAGGTGCGACTGGTAAATTTTGGCCAGGCCACTATCGATCACCTCTTCGTGGAGTTTTTCTTGCTGTTTGAATCGGAATACTTTGCCGGCTTCTTCGGACAGGACACCGGAAATGCTGGAGAACATGGCATAATGGAAGTAGGGATCAAAGGCCGAGACGACGTCTACATCTAGATTAAAGGCCTTGGCTAAGGCTAGGGCGGTTTTGAGGCCGCCGAAGGACTGATGGCTTCCATCCACTGCAACCAGTATCTTTCTCTTGACGCCGTTTAAGGGCTGAAGATCTTTAACGACAAAGACATCCGTGGTCTTTACTCTTCGGACGAGCCGTTCACAGACGCTCCCGATGACGCTGTCTTTACAGGCCCCGACACCCAAGGCACCCATGACAACCAGGTCATAGCCGTTCTGATTGACATCGTCCACAACGACTTTGTAGTTTTTGCCTTCTAGCGAACGCCGCTCTAAGGGGACATTGGTTTCTTTGCATTTGCTGTCAATCACATCGAGGTAGGAATCGGTGATGATCTCGAGCCCGCGGGTGATCAACGAGTCATGAATCTTGCGCTGGCGTTCAAGCTCTTTTTCATCATGGTATTCTTCTGGGAGACCGGCCTCCATCTGCTTGAACCGCCGGTCATGCAGCTTGGCCGCATAGGCGTGGCTTCCGATCACCTTGGCGCCGAACTGCTTGGCCAAGAGAATACCGATATCGATTGCCATATTCGAATGATCGGAGTTATCAACCGGAATATAGATTTGCTTATACATAACGAGACACCCCTCTTTTAAAGACGGCGAATTTTAACACGTTATTTTTAAGAAATCAACTACTTTTCGATAATCCGAACTCCGCCCCCGCTGCCACCTTCAATCGGCAAGGTCTTATGGCATTTGGGACATTTGACATAGACCAGGTTGTCAAAAAGGCCGATGCTATAGTGATGGGCAAGGAGGTCAAAATCTGTGCGGCATTCAGGGCAGGTGGCTACATATCGCTTAGCCGTGATTGTGATCTGCTGTTGAATTTCCGTCAACGTTGCACGGAGCTGTTCCATATGCTGTTCAAGCCTTTGGAGACGGTCTTCTACCTTTTTAAAATCAATCTCTTTCGGCATCCTTGTTTCCTTGGGGGGATAAATCTAGCACAAACTCGGCTTAAAAACAAGACAAAGAAAAAGGCCCCGACCTGATAACTCAGATGGGGCCTGATCTTGCTAAATTATAAGCTTTTAGGAGTTATAATTTAGTGACGTTTACCGCCTGCGGACCTTTCGGACCATCCGTGACTTCAAACTCAACTTCCTGTCCCTCATCAAGAGACTTGAAACCGTCACCCTGAATCGCTGAAAAGTGCACAAACACGTCTTTACCGCCCTCCTGGGAAATGAAACCGTATCCCTTCGTGGCGTTAAACCACTTGACATGTCCTTTTGCCATGCTACCGACTCACCCCCTTTCACTCTTCTGCCTGCGGAAGAACTGATGAAGGTCATAAAAAAACCGCAGGGCCTCATTCCTTCAAAGCGCTGCGGTATGACTTTTCTTCATTCCTTAACAGATCTTTCCTAACCAAGCTGTAAAAATTATACCAGCGGGTTAATAGACTGTCAAGGATGTTACAAAATATTTTTTGATTTCAGAATGCAATGCATGCGTGATCTATTTTTATAAGAGCTCACATTGCCCAAAGGGTTCTAATCCAGCTGTGGTCTGATTTTTCCTTGACCGAGTCACGAATGAATAATAAAATGAGGACACTGCATCTTCTTCAAAACGGATACGATATACGGATGGTTCAGACATCTGTGTCGCCATCTCTTGCTCCTCAGGCGGCGGTCGTGAAGCGAAAGAACAAGCCGTAAGAAGGCCGGGTGAGCAAGGGCCAATGAAACAGAGCAGAAAGGCAAAGACAGAGATGCAAAGAGCAAAAGACATGAAAGCAAAACAACGTGAAGAACTACTCAGAGCATTGAAAGCCCGTTTTGAGAAAAACATGAACCGCCATAAGGGTCTCGAATGGTTTGAAGTACAAGCAAAGCTGGAAGCTAATACTGAAAAACTGTGGTCTCTCAATGAAATGGAGAGAACCGGTGGTGAACCGGATGTTATTGGTTATGATAAAAAAACGGGCGAATACATTTTTTATGATTGCTCAGCGGAAAGTCCTAAAGGCCGCACAAGTGTTTGTTACGACCGTGAAGGGCTGGAGTCAAGGAAGGAACATAAACCGAAGAACAACGCCATGGATATGGCAGTTGCCATGGGCATTGAGCTTTTAACGGAAGAACAATATCGAGAGCTGCAGAAACTTGGAGATTTCGATATGAAGACGTCGAGCTGGGTGAAAACACCTGCTGATATCAGACAACTCGGCGGCGCGCTCTATTGTGATCGTCGCTACGGCCGCGTCTTCGTGGGTCACAACGGCGCGCAGTCTTACTATAGCGCCAGGGCGTTCCGTGGTTCGCTAAGTGTTTAAATGTAGCACAGACAGCTAAATTTGAATTTGAGCGCGGATCATGCAAAAGAGAGAAATGCAACAGACAAGGTGTTGTCCGTAAATGTCGGCTGGCAACTTGAAGCGTGCATGACCGGTCGGGGAGATAGGTAACAAAGAAGTCTGAGGACATGGGTTACATATGTCGCTTCAGTCTACCATATGCGTCCTCGATTCGCATGTGTTTTTCCAGCAGTCGACCGAGCTTGAGCGGTCCGAAGTAGACGTTCCAGATGCCGT
>Ga0335085_10010429_pt1 | contig 13877 bp, 11 predicted proteins | sample Lox_Sample_45_FD_206712 | JGI IMG/M metagenome (GOLD analysis project Ga0335085, IMG submission 206712) | Soil microbial communities from Loxahatchee National Wildlife Refuge, Florida, United States - Lox_Sample_4.5 | ecosystem: Environmental > Terrestrial > Soil > Wetlands | place: USA...
ACCGGTACGCCCCGCGAAAACGTGCTCGTGATCGAATACGCCGCCGAACCCGTCAAGCCCGGCGTCTTCCGCAAGCTCGCCGCCTTCCGCATCGGCGACGCCATCATCCCGCACATCTCCGTCCACGATACCGTCTGGCTCGTCAAATACGGCCGCAAATTCGACAACATCGAAGACCTATATCAGGAGGAATACTCGCTGCTCCAAAAAAATCCCTACGCCGAACACCTGAAAAAAGTTTTCGACGTTGCCGGTATCGAATATGGCCGCGCGGATTTCGGAATCCACCGCGGCCGCATCCAGGTCTACGAAATCAACACCAACCCGCACGTCGCCCCCGCCACCGACGGCCATCCATCCGCCACCCGCATCGCCAGCCTGAAATTATCTTGGGAAAAATATCTCACCGGTCTGGACGCCATCGATAGCAATGGGGGCGGACTCGTCCGCCTTGGCAACGGCGCACTCCAGCAGCGCCGCTCACTGAAAAACCTCCTCGTGCGAACCCGCAAAGTGCCGTGAACCTGCTCTATAGCCACCAGTTCCTTTTTGAACTGCGCACTGCCTATGAACCTGGGAGCAAGCGACCCGGGCTGAAGGCCCGAAAGATGAAAGCCCAGGGCAAGGCCAGCGGAGCGGCCGCCGCCCTGGGTCAAGCGCCCTCACCGCCCCTCGCCCTGAAAGGGCGACACAATCTTCTCCATTCATGGAAGCACCCGCGGTTCATGGAAAGAAGATATCCAAATCACAAGCCCAGCCCGATGGACCTTACGGCTAATCATCACCCTCTCCGCCACGGAGTGGGGGAGAAGGACGGGGTGAGGTGGTGCTCAGGGTTCAGGGGCAAACATGATTTCTACAACAAAGTGCCGTGAAACTTTCCCTCATCATCAGTGCCTACAATCAGCGGGCCGCCCTCGAAAAAATCTTTCGCGCCGTTTCATCGCAAACCAGTCGCCCCGATGAAATCCTCATCGCCGACGACGGTTCCTCCGACGGCGCCGGCGACCTCATCGAACAATGGCGCAGCGCAGCCCCCGCGCCCGTCCGGCATTTCTGGCATCCTGACAACGGATTTCTCAAAACCACCATATTGAATAAAACCGTCGCCGCCGCTGGCGGTGAATATCTCGTGTTCCTCGATGGCGATTGCGTGCCGCATCGGAAATTTATCGCCGACCACCGCGCGCTGGCCGAACCCGGCTTCTGGGTGCAAGGCCGCCGTTGCTTCGTGCGTGAGCAGTTCGTTGCGGAATTCATTCCTGGGAAAACCTCGCCCATACTCTGGGCGATCCAAGGCCGCATCCACCGCCGGTTCAAAACCCTTCGCCTTCCCTGGGCCATCATCAGGCGCGACCGGGGCCAGCGCGGCATTCTCGGCTGCAACATGGCCTTCTGGCGCGACGACGTCGTGGCCGTGAACGGCTTTGATGAATCCTATCAAGGCCGCGGCATGGGCGCCGATTCCGACCTCGGGAGCCGCGTCTACAACCTGGGCCGCCAGCGCAAATTCGTTTACGGCCGCGCGCTCGTGTATCATCTGGATCATCCCATCGCGCCCCGCCCGCATTACGAAACCAACGAAGCTCGCCTCCACGAAGTCCTCCGTTCCGGCAAAACCCGCTGCGACCGCGGCCTTGATCAGTATCTAAAAGCTCACGCCCCCTTCAGCGCCAGCTCAATCAACTCCCTCTCTCGTTCCCCGTAAGAAAGCTTCAATGCCTCCGCGTGCGCCGTCGCCGTCATCTTCTTCCAAGACTTTTGCAACGCCGTAATGACTTTATCATCTGCAGTCTTCGCCGCCAGATCCGCTAACTGGTGCTCCAGAAAAACCAGACACAACGCATCCTCCAAAACCCGCCCCTCGGCGTCATTTGGAAAATTCTTCTTCAAATTCAATTCCTGCACCCGCGCAACCGCCGCTTCCGGATAACCCGCGCCGCGCAGAATTTCCCCCGCGCGTTCCGCGTGAAAATGCTTCAAATCCTCGCGCCACTTCAGATAACCGGGCCGCGTCATCGGATATGAATCGCGCGGGATTTTCCACCGGCACAAATGCTGGCATCGCGCCGCCAGCCGAAGTTCCTCCGAGGCGTTGGGAGAAAGTTTCAACACCCAATCCGTGAGCCATTGCGCGTAAATCAATTCGCGCGGCTTCCTCTCGCCGTTGATGGTTTCCCAATTCGGGTCGCGGGAATTTTCCTCGTCAAAACGGCGTAATGCGCTTTCGAAACGCGCCCAGTCTGCTGGTTGAAATTGTGAGCTCAAGCGCTGGTCATATTGCAAAACTGAATTATTGTGACAAGGTGATTTAGCAGAGAGATCAATTTCGCATGAAGGCTTCAGCATCCAATACGCCGCTGTCCCCCGAGGAATTCCAGCGCCAACTCACCGATTTCGTCCGCCAGCATTTTCAACACGGCGCAAAATCCGAGCCGGGCGACGCCAGGCCCGCCGAAGAACCTCCCAACCCCGAAACCGCTTCGCCACCCAACAAAGCCGGCGATTTCGAGTTCAAACACAAACCCCGCGACGTTAAGGGATACCTGGACCGTTTCGTCATCAAACAGGACGAAGCCAAAAAAGTCCTCAGCGTCGCCCTGTGCGATCACTACCATCACGTCCGCCTCGCGCTCGAAGGTAAGGAGTCACCCAACTACGCCAAGCAAAACGTCATCCTCATCGGCCCCACCGGCGTCGGCAAAACCTACCTGATTCGCAGTGCCGCCGAATTGATTGGCGTGCCCTTCGTGAAGGCCGATGCCACCAAATTTTCCGAAACCGGCTACGTCGGCGGCGACGTTGAGGATATGGTCCGCGATCTCGTCCGCCTCGCCGATGGCGATGTCGGGCGCGCGCAGTACGGAATCATTTATATCGACGAAATCGACAAAATCGCCGCGGCAAATAACGCCGGTGGCCGCGACGTAAGCGGTCGCGGCGTGCAGACCAACCTGCTCAAATTGATGGAAGAAACCGAAGTCCCTTCGCGCTCGGTCAACGACATCGCGGGCCAGATTCAGGCAATGATGGACATGCAACGCGGTCGCAAAGCGCCGACCACCATCAACACCAAGCACATTCTTTTCATCGTCAGCGGCGCGTTCGAAGGCCTCGATAAAATCGCCGGCAAGCGGCTGCGCGACGCCGCCATCGGTTTTGCCGCGCGGGAAAAACCGCCGGAAACACCCGAGGAAGTGCTGTCCGCCGCCCAAACGCGCGACTTTATTGAGTTCGGTTTCGAGCCGGAATTTATTGGCCGCCTGCCTGTGCGCGTCGTCTGCCACTCATTGAACGCGGACGACCTGTTCCAAATTTTGAAAAGCTCGGAAGGCAGCATCATCCGCCAATACGAACAGGATTTTGCAGCCTATGGCATCGAAGTTTTGTTTTCGGACGAAGGCCTGCGGAAGATCGCCGATCGTGCCAGTAGTGAGCAAACCGGCGCGCGCGGCCTGATGACCGTTTGCGAACGCGTCTTTCGCGATGTCAAATTCGAACTGCCGTCCACCACCGTGAAGCGCTTTGTCGTGACGCCGCAGTTGGTTGAAAACCCGGCCGCGGAATTGAAAAATATCCTGACCGACCCGCAAAGCGAAGAGCGCATCGTGGCCCGGCAGTTGGTGGATGAATTCGCCCGGCGATTTCGCGAAAATCACGGCATCCAAATCCGTTTCACCGATGCCGCGGCGGACCTGCTCGTGAACGAAGCGCTGGAGGGAAAACAATCCGTCCGCGATCTCTGCGCGAAACGGTTCAAAGATTATCAATTTGGCCTCAAGCTCATCACCCAAAACTCCGGCCCGCGTGAATTCGTGATTGATAAAGACGCCGTCGAAGCCCCCGATAAAATCCTCAGCGACATGGTGGTGGCAAGCTATCGCCCGTCCACATGAATGGACTGCCCTCCTGCCTGTCCCTGATATTTCACTTCCCCGTAGCGGCCGACGTGAGGAGGCTCTAATCTACAGACCCAACTCCGCCAAAATCTCCCGGCGGCTCCCTCCAGCCTCAACAATCCCCGCAATCCGCGCGAAAAAATCCGCGTTCAGCCGAAAATTGTCATCGTAACCCACGCCGCGCAGGTGAATCCATCGCCCATCCACAAAACGCACCTTCCGCAGGATGTTCGCCGTTGGGTCCACAAAATTAATCCGTTCGAATTCAGCAAATCGGAGTTTGCCCCGGTCATATTTTCTGTAGAGACAATTCCAATTGCGCCCGCCCGTATCCAGCCCGCGCGAAAAATCGTAGAGAAAATTTAGCGGCAGTTCTCGCACCACGGAAAAATCATACAGGCAATATCCTGCCCACAATGACCAAGCCCATTTACTGGCGTTGTCCTTCCCAAAAAACGGCTGCGTGCCCAGCCTTTCCGCAAACTCAACACGCTCCATCGGAATCAAGTCGTGGTCCGCGAATGCCGCAATCGCCGGCTGAATCTCCCGCATCACGTTGTGGAATATCCACGTCATCGCCAGCCCATGCGAACGATTCGCATGACGCGTCGAATTCTTAGGAAGCCCTAAATAGAGGATGCCGTGCTCGCGGCAAACCCGTGCAATTTCCGCCCGCTTTGCAGCCTGTTGCGAATTATCGAAGACCAAAATGGTCGCGTCTGCCACGTGCCGTTTCGCCATCTTCAAAAAAAAATCCACCACCCACGGCTGTTCGAATGTGACGACGTTCATGACGTTCTTGCCTCTCAAATGCGCCGTGTCCTGAAGGAATCTTTCGAAACCTTCCGGACGCGCCTTGAGAAAGGCGCTCAACACGATGTCATTGCGCGCCTGCTTCGCGGCGTGCGTCACCGGGAGCAGGCGAAGCCATTCGTCCCACGTGAAATCCTTCAAATCACGCATAAGCGTTTGGTGGCACCGGCGTCCCGCCCGTGCGATCATCTTCCCCGAAGCGGAGTCTCGCAATCACCCCCGCACCTTTTCGATGCGCCCCTCGGCACCCAGGGCCGCAGCAAAATTAAAAATATCCCGCTGCAGGCAAAAGGAAACATCCTGGCGCAATTCCGGCATTGCCATGAGGCGTCGCCCATTGCGCGATTGCGACGCAGCGTCCAGGAGATTTTTGCTCGCGATGAAATAAAGTTCCCGCGCCATTTTCGCGGCATCAGAAACCCGCGCCTGTCCGAAATGTTCCCGCAATAAATCGCACAAAGCTCCCGCTCCCAGCGCGTCTTCATACGCGGCTTCGTCATGCGTCCCGCTGCAAATCAGCAGAAGATTTTCGGGCGCTTGCCCCAAAATGGAATCTGCCGTGGCACGAAGATTGAGAAACGACCCGGCCAGCACCTTCTCCGCGTGTTTGCATGCACGCAGCGCCCGCGTGCCATTCGTGGTGGTCATCACGATGATTTTATCTGCGACTTTTTCTTGCGTGAATTCCCGCGGCGAATTCCCCAGATCAAAATCCCTCCCGCCCGTCAACGCCGCCCGAATGCGAACCCCATCGCGCTCGCCCGCGAGCAACGCGTGCGGCAACTCCTGTTTGATCGTCAGCGCTTCGGGAATTTCCCCCACGGGAATGATCGCTTTGGCGCCGTTCGCCAGCGCCGTCACCATCGTGCTCGTGGCCCGGAAGACATCGAATACCACGCACAAGGTGTCACCGAGCTCGCGATCCTTGAGCGCCGCGAAATCCGCCGGCGTGAATAAAACTTCAATGGTCTTCATGATGCAACTTTCCCATGCTTCGTCCGCATGTAATGAAACAAATACTGCTGCGCATAGCCCGCGTTCGGGCCGAAATGCGTTTCGGAAAAATGCCGCAGCCGCTTCGCCGACGCCCGCCGGCGCGGAAAATAAAGCTTCTGCAGCGCCTTGATCACCCAAACGTCCACCGGAAACGCCGATTGAAATCCATACGCGAACAGCAACATGCAATCCGCGATTTTTCGCCCCACACCCGGCAAATGCATCAATTCCGCCCGCGCTGTCTCCACGGACAATTGCCGCAGCCGCTCCAGTTCAATCTTCCCTTCCACCACGGCGCGCGCCGTTTCCAGCAGGTAAGGCGCGCGGAAGCCCATCTTGCACGCGCGCAATTCCGCCTCCGTCGCGCGCGCCAGCCGGGCAGGGGACGGGAACGCGAAGGCCGGCCCGTACTCCGCCGTTGCCGGAATCGGTTCCCCAAAACGCTCGCACAATAACGAAACGATCTGCCGGATTTGCACAATTTGTTTCGTCGACGAAAGAATGAATGACGCCAGGCACTCCCACGGATCCTGCCGCAACAACCGCAATCCCCGGCAGGCTCCCACCGCCGCCCGAATCGGCTCATCTTCAGGAAAAGTCGCCACCACCATTCTGATATCCAAATCCGCCTGCAAATAATCCGTCAGCCACCGCCAATCCGAAAGCGGCTCCGCCGCCTCCGCCGTGATCGAAAATGCATCCGCGCGCAAGCGCACCCAGCGGTTGCCGATCACGCCATTCCAGCCGCCGTCAACGCAATTCCACCGAAACGCCTGCCCCGATTCCAGCGTGCCCGCCAGATCGTAATCGCGCACCGCCAGCGTGATCGACGCGGCATCAGTGCAGGTTGCGGCACTCGAACATTTGGATGGTGTGAAAGACACGGCCACGATAATAAATTTTATACAACCCCAAATCCTTCACCGAATCAAATTCCTGGTCGAGCACCGGCAGCGGCCCTCTGGGCTCGGGTTCCGAGCGGTTCAAATCCTCGAACGGCGCCCCCTTCAGCCAGCGGAAAATCCATCCCTGCACGAGCGGCGGCGAGCCCATCTCGCGCACATAAATCGCGTTCTCGCCGGTGTGACTTTCCTTGTAACCAGGCCAGAAGTAAAACTGGTTTATCGCGTTCGTCATCGTCTGAAAATAAACCAGCGGCTTGTCCGCAATGTTCGTCCGCGCCTCCGGAATATTGAAGCTCAGCTGGCCGGTCGTGCCGTAGTGTCCGCCGATGATGAACACCGGCTTGCCTTCCGCGAGCAATTTTTCACGCGCTTCCTCCACCGTCTTCGCCATCGCGTCATAACCACGCACCCGCGTCAGCGGGTCCACCTTCGGCGGCAACGTCCGGCCCGCGATGTGCTGAATCATATCCGTCTCGTGCAAAAACGCGACAATCGCAAAACCAATCGCCAGCCCCGCAATCAACCACCCCTTCAGCGCGCGCGCGCCCAGGCGCCATCGCGTATCCCAGTAGATCACCGCCACGCAAAGAATCGGCAACACCGATGGCGCAATCCAATTCGGCAGCACCTTCGAGTGCAGCGTCCATAATAGGTAAATGATGAACAGCGGCGCGCCCATGCTGAACAAAAACACCAGCCTCGGGTCATGCCGCATTCGCTTCCAAAACACCACGCACGCCCAGACCGCCGCCACAAAGAATATCGGGTTCAAAAGAAAACTCTCCACCCCGATGAACGAACCCATGTCCGCAAAATGGCTCAAGGACGGCGTCCACGGCTTGTTCGCGCCCGCGTTGCTCTCCACATGCGTGACCGTGATCCAATGATGCTGCTCGTTCCAGATGATCACCGGCGTGAAGCAAAGGATATTCACCAGCAACGCCAGATACGGGCCCGGCTTCCGCAAATGCGCGCGCGCCGGTTTCCAAAGAATAAAGAACACCACCCAGCACACGACTTGCAGCAGCTCGGTGTATTTGCTGAGAAACCCAAGTCCCATCCACAGCCCCGTCCAAAACCACGAACTCAGCTTGGAGTCCGGCTGAATCGCCTGCCAGCCCGCCATCATCGCCGCCGTCCAGAATAAAACCGACAGCGGATCAATCGTCATCAGGATCGAGCCCAGCGCCAGCAAAGGCGTCGCGCTCACGATCAGCACGAGGAAAAATCCCGCGCGTGCGTTGACCTCGCGCGCAAAAAATCGCAGCAGCAGAAACCCCAGCGTCGCTCCAATCACCGGCGAGAAAAATCGCACGCCAAATTCCGTGTCGCCCCAAAGATGCGTCCCGAGCCATTGCGTGAGGGCAATCATCGGCGGCTTGCTGTAATACGAGAGCGCGAGATGTTTTGACCAAACCCATTGATAGGCCTCGTCGTCGCTCAACCCGATCAGATTGCTCTTGAGATAGGCGAGATTCGCGAACAGCGAAATCACGATGAAAAAGTATCCCAGCCGCAGCCAGTGAGCGTCCGTCGATGCGTGCCGCGTGTCCGTATCCGGCAGTTCCTCGGAATCCGCTTCGGCGGATGCAGGTTTAAGGTTCACGAGCGACGGCAATTTTTCCCACCACAGCGGAAACCATCTTTGCCCCGCGAACCGCCACAGCGATTCAATTGCCCACATTCCCGCCGCCGCGTAACCCGCGCCGAGAAACGCCCCGGCCAGCACGTCGCTCGGGTAATGCACACCGTTGTAAATGCGCGAAAACGCAACCAAACACGCCAGCGGCAGCATGAACCGCCAGCTTCGCCGATAGAACACATAGCAAATCATCGTCGCCGCAAACCAATTCGCCGCGTGCGAAGACGGCATCGAGTTGTGATTGGGCGGGTTCGCCGGCGGCTGCGATTCATTTTGCTCGCTCGCCATCGGCGCCGCTGGCGCGCGATGATTCTTATTCATCGGCAGCCGCACGTCCGCCAACGCTACGAACGGCCGCGGCCGCGCGACCGCGTGTTTAATCGTGTTGCAGATGAATGTGTCCGCCGGCCAAAGAATCAACGCGATCATTAGGGCAAACAGCCGGCCGCGTTTACTGCCCTTCCACAGCAGCAGAATTCCCAGCAGGATGAGGACGGGAAAAAAGAACTTGTTGCCGCTCGCGAAGGGCATCAATACGTCAAAAAAGGGATTGCTGAGCCTCCCGTTGATGAAACGGAACACGCCAACATCCGCTGAATAAAGCCAATGCACGCCCGGAGTTTAATGAAGAATCGCCGAATGAAAACTGAATTGCTGCAATGGTTGCCAAAACAATGTCGGGAATGCGGATAGGGAATCGATGCCTGGTAGGGCGCGCCACTTTCCTTGGATGTTCGATGTTCGATGTCCGCGCTCTCCTTCCCCCTTTCATTTGACCTTCCCCCTTCTGGCTGTTAAAACCTGCCCGCGGTGAAAGACGCTAAAAGCACGATAAAAAAAGCCGGCCCGAAATACGGACGGATTTTGTTGAAATTGAGCGGCGAAGCGCTCGGCGGCGAGGCGGGCGTCAGCATTTCGGCCGAGGCCGTCCAAAGCATGGCGGAGCAAATCCGCGAAGTGCGCGAACTCGGCGTGCAGATCGTGATTGTTATTGGCGGCGGAAATATTTTTCGCGGCCTGCCCGGCAGCGAACGCGGCATTGAACGCGCCACCGGCGATTACATGGGCATGCTCGCCACCATTATCAACTCCCTCGCATTGCAGGACGCCCTCGAAAAACTCGGCGTCGCCACCCGCGTGCAATCCGCCATTACCATGTCCCAGGTCGCCGAGCCCTTCATCCGCCGCCGCGCCGTGCGCCATTTGGAAAAGGGCAGGGTGGTGATCTTTGGCGGCGGCACCGGCAATCCCTATTTCTCCACCGACACCGCGGCCGCTTTGCGCGCCAATGAAATCGGCGCCGAAGTCATCCTGAAGGCCACCAAGGTGGATGGCATTTACGATTCCGACCCCAAGAAAAATCCGAAGGCCAAACGCTTTTCTCACATCAGTTACCTCGATGCCCTGCAGAAGCAACTGAAAGTCATGGATTCCACCGCCTTCTCGCTTTGCATGGACAACAAAATGCCGATCATCGTTTTCGACCTCTTCCGCGCGCACAATTTGAAACGCGTCGTCATGGGCGAAGAAGTCGGCACCCTCGTCAGTTAAAAACGTCCAATGTTCTTAGGGCGCGTGTTCGATGTTCGGTATTCGGTATTCGGTATTCGATGCTGGATGTTTTCCTCATCTCGCCCGCCCCGGGTTTTCCCCAGTTGATTTTTTCCCGCAAACGAACGATGGATGTACATGTCGTTCGCATCGCGTCAGGATGCCGGACAGAGACTTGGACGCCGCTTGGTGCACGAAGGCGTGGAAGCGGACGTCATCCTCGGTTTGCCGCGCGGCGGCGTCGTTGTCGCGGCGGAAGTCGCCCACATCTTGCAGCGCCCCCTTGACACGCTGATTGTCCGGAAAATTGGCCACCCGCTGCATCGCGAATTTGCCGTTGGCGCGCTCGCAGAAAACGACATCGTTCTCCTCGACCAAAAAACGATTGGCACGCACGAAATGACGCGCGCGAAACTCGCGGAAATCATCCAGGAGGAAGAAGATCGGCTGCTGGAATATCAATCAAAGTTCCACCACGCCCCACGCGCGGATATCTCCGGAAAAGCCGTCGTGCTGGTGGACGACGGCCTGGCCACGGGCGCCACCATGGAAGCCGCGATATTGTCCGCAAAAAAGCAGGGCGCACGAAAAGTTGTCGTGGCTGTTCCTGTCGGCGCCACCAGTTCCCTTGCGAAACTGGAGCGGCAGGCGGACGCCGTCATTTGTCTCATTGACGATCCCTCGTTCGGGGCTGTCGGTGCCTACTACGAGGAATTTTCCCAAACTACCGATGAGGAAGTTCTGGATTTGCTTCGCCCTGAACACGTGAATCCCCGGTAGGGCGGCACTGCCGCGCTCCCATATTCCCGTCTGGCGCGCAGCGCAAGACGAGATGCTGCGCCCGGGAAAAATTCCTTTTCACTCTCTTTTCAAACGGCCGCAATTCTTTTGAAAATGCTCCAGCTTGATTTAGCTTGGGCCCATGCCCGAGCTTCCTGAAGTCGAAGTCCTCGTCCGCCGGCTGGCCCCGATGCTGCCCGGACGGAAAATCCAAAAGGTGGATGTCTGCCGCGCGCGAATTATTTTGCCGGCGGCGCCCGAAGAGTTCTCGCGCAAATTGCGCGGCGCCACGTTTGTTCAAGTCTCGCGCCGCGGAAAATATCTGCTCTTTGAAATGCGCGGGAACGGCGGCAAAACGTTTCCTCTCGTTGGCCACCTCGGAATGACCGGCAGAATGTATCTTGCGCCGGAAAAAAGGGCCTTGCCGAAACATGCTGCGGTCGTGTTCCAGCTCGGCGCGGAAAACTTCGTCTTCGAAGACACGCGCTATTTTGGGCGATTGACCCTGGACACCGGCGGCATGGAAGCCCTGGGGCCTGAACCGCTCAATGAGGAATTCACCGTTGAATCCTTTTCCGAAGCCTTGCGTCGTTCCGCGCAGCCCATCAAGGTTAAATTGCTCGATCAATCCGTCGTGGCTGGCGTTGGCAACATTTACGCCAGCGAAGCGCTTTTTCGCGCGCGCATTTCGCCGCAACTGGCTGCCCGCCGCCTGAAGCCCGCTCAGATCGTACGCCTCCGCGATGCCATCCGCGAAACCCTCCTCGAAGCCGTCAACGCCGGCAGCACCGTTCCGCTGAGCAATGGCGCGGACGCCAACGGCCTATTTTACGCCGACGCCATCGGCGAGGAGTTTTACGAAAAACGATTGCGCGTCTACGACCGCGAGGAAAAGCCATGCGTCACCTGCGGCACCCCCATCAAACGAATCGTCCAGGCCGCCCGCAGCACGTTCTATTGCCCGCATTGCCAAAAATCCGGCCAATCCACCGTGCGATAGGCACCGCGCGGACGGGGCGCATCTCAATTTTTGCGTAGGTAAGATGTTCAAATGCTCCAGTCCCGAAGGGACTTTTGAGAATAGCCCGGCGTTTCAACGCCGGGACTCGGCCCATCACCACACGAGTCCCGAAAGGGACGGCCGAATTGGAAATCTCGTGCTCAGTTGTGACTGGTCGTGCCCAGTCGTATCCATGGGTGTCCCGTCGTGGTTCCCGTGACTGTAAAAATTCCGTTGTGACACCAGCGAGTTTTTGTATTTGAAAAAAATTCATTTTCCCGTTGAATCAACAAAAATCAATTATGCGAACTCAAATTCTCCTGTTGGCTTTGCTCACCGCCGCGTTCACCGCTTCCGCTGATGAAACGAATTCTACCGCTCTCGGCATGGCTGCCTACGTCCCGGCCGTCGCGCCGGAAGCGAACGGTCTGCTTCTTCACCACGGCGATCGCCTGGCGATCTGCGGCGATTCCATCACCGAGCAAAAAATGTATTCACGGATGATGGAGGATTATCTGACGATGTGCGTGCCCGAATTGGACGTCACCGTCCGCCAATACGGCTGGAGCGGCGAGAAAGCGCCGGAATTTCTGCGGCGCATGACCAATGACGTGCTTCGCTTCAAGCCGACCATCGCCACCACGTGCTACGGAATGAACGACCACGAATACCGCTCCTATTTGGATCGCATCGGCGAAACCTATCGCGCCAGTTCGGACGCCATCATTCGCGCGTTCAAAGCCAGTGGAGCGCGGGTGGTGCTCGGCGCGGCCGGCTGCGTCGGCAAAGTCCCGCCGTGGCAGAAAGAGCACGGATTCACAGTCGATGAATTGAACTTCAACCTCGGCACCTTGCGGAATATCGACGTTGCGCTCGCCAAATCGGAGAAAGTCGGTTTCGCGGACGTCTTCTGGCCCATGTACAACGCGGGCATCGCCGCCCGCCAAATGTACGGCACAAACTACAACATGAGCGGCGGCGATGGCGTTCACCCGAACTGGGCCGGCCACACCGTGATGGCTTATGCGTTTTTAAGAGGCCTGGGCCTCGACGGCGATTTGGGAACTTTCACGGTGGATCTCGCGAAAAATAAAATGAAGGTCTCAAAAGGACACGAAGTCGTTTCAGCTCACGACGGCGAATTTCAAATCAAAAGCTCGCGCTACCCCTTCTGCGCCTGCGAACCGCAGGAATCCGAAAGCCGCCGCTATCCCACCTGCGGCAACGATGATGTCTCCCGCGACGACAGCATCCGCTCCGCGATGACGCTCATTCCTTTCAATCAAAATTTGAACCGCATGACGTTGATCGTGACGCACGCCACCGCGCCGAATTATCGCGTCACCTGGGGAACCGAAAGCAAAACTTTCTCCGCCGAGCAACTCACCTACGGCATCAACCTCGCCGCCGAATTCCCCGTCAACCCTTTTAATGAAGCCTTCGCCAAAGTGGACGCCGCCGTGGGCGCAAAACAAAATTTTGAAACCAGGGAAATGAAACAGGATTTTCGTCCGGGCGGCAATCTGCGCGCGCCCATCGGCGAGGTCGTCGTTCAGACTGAAAAAGTCGTCGGCGAGGATGAGAAGAAACATGACCAACTGGCTGCCGCCGTGAAAGCCGCCTTCGTTCCCGTTACCTACACGATCAAAATCTCAGCCGAATAAATCAGCGTCGCCCGTCATACCACGGCTGGCAGGTCTCACGGCTGCTCAGCGTCTTGCCGCCGCCCACAATGGTTTTGATCACGAAGGCAAGAAGCTCGCGCGAGCTGTATAACCGCAGTTTCCGGGCCGAAGTCAGGATGGGATGCCGATGCACGATGACGACTTTTTTGCCCTCGGCGCGCGCGAGTTTTTTCAGCCGCTTGCTGAGCTCGATTTCCTCGCTGGCGAACAATTCAATATTGAACCCGCCGAGTTTTCGAAACGCCGCCGCCTCGCAAAAAATAAACGAGCCCGCCACCCAATGCAGCGCCCGGCTCGTGAGGTTCCAAAGCTCGTTGATGACATTGCCGGCGGGATAGCCTTCCTCCAGCCGAATCGTGCATCCGCCGGCGAGGCATCGGCCCGATTCAATCTGCGCCGCCACGTCATCAAAAAGTTCGACGGATGGATGGGAGTCCGCATCGACGAAAACAAGCCAGTCACCCATGGCCGTTTGTGCCCCGCGATTGCGCGCGCGGCCGATCTGATTCACCGGTTCGAATACCACCGTGGCTCCCGCGCCACGCGCGATTTCGGCCGTGCGGTCCGTGGAATTGTTGTCGCACACGATAAGTTCCGTTTCCCATT
>Ga0335085_10010430_pt1 | contig 13876 bp, 5 predicted proteins | sample Lox_Sample_45_FD_206712 | JGI IMG/M metagenome (GOLD analysis project Ga0335085, IMG submission 206712) | Soil microbial communities from Loxahatchee National Wildlife Refuge, Florida, United States - Lox_Sample_4.5 | ecosystem: Environmental > Terrestrial > Soil > Wetlands | place: USA: Florida...
GCCGGCGACCTGGGGCCGCCGGCGGGGCTACGGCGACCACCCGTGGCTCACCTGGTTCCGGAACCCGCCCATCGTCCGGATCGCCTGGTGGGGCTCGGCCGCGGCGGCCGGAGAGGCGAAACTGACGCTGAAAGACGCGTACGGCAACGTCTGGAGGGAGATCTCGACGACCTCCGCCCCCGGGCTGAACGTCTACGAGTACGACCTGACCGCCGACGCCGGGAAGGCCGACGCGGCCGAGGCCGACGTGAGGAAGCGGCTCGAGGAGAAGGCGAAGGCCCAGGAGGAGCTGGACAAGAGGTTCTCGCCGCCGAAGGCCGGGACGACGGCCGACGGAAAGCCCGATGACGCCCGCCCGGGCGACGGCGAGGAAGATGAGGAGGCCGGCGAGACCGCTTCGGGCGGACCCGAGAAGCCCCTTCCGCCCGACCTCGAAGCGCTTCTCGCCGACCCTTACCGCGGAAAGCGGACGCGCTATCTGCCGCCCGGCACGTACACCGTCGAGATCGCCGCGGGCGGGAAGAGCGCGACGTCGAAGGTCGAGGTGAAGAAGCCGAAGACCGAGCCGTCGTGGTCCGAAGACGACTGACCCGACCGGGGTGACGTCGTGCCGCGCCCCTTCGGGACCGACCGGCTCGACGCCGCCGCCTCCGGCGCGCTGGTCCTCTCCAGTTCACGGCCGAAGGGGTGGCGGGAGCGGAGTCCCGCCGACCGGACTTCGGCGGAGCACCCGGGCACGGCCGTCCTCTGGGAAGGCGAACTCTGGGAGGTGACGTCGGCGGTGACGCTTCCGGGGGGCTCCGTCCGGTACGAGCTGCGCCTCTGGGACGAGCGCCACACGGCGCGGCACGTGGAGACGTACGACGAGGAGAGCGAGGAGCGGCGCGCGCGCGCCCGGCTCGTCGAGAAGAAACGGAGCGGCGGATGGTTTCTGGCCCTTCTCTTCTCGCCGCTGCTCGGCCACCTTCCGTCCGCTCGCCAGCAGGGAATCGAGAACGAGACCTCCTTTCCGGCCACGGCGATGACCGTCGTCTCGGCGGCGCCGCTCTTCCTCTTCGGCGTCGCGTCGCTCATCAGCCTCCTCGCGGGAGGGATCGGCGGGGCCAGCCTTTTCCCGACCTGGGTGGCCGTCGCCGGCGTCTACTTCCTCGTCGAGTCGTCGGCCCGCCTCTCGACGGCTCTCGCGCAGGGACGCCCGATCGGCTCCCTGGCCGGGGAGGCGCTCGTGACGGTCTACGAGGCGATCCGGGGGCCGGGCGGCGGCTGAGGCCGCCCGGGAGGAGGCCGCGCGGGACGGTCTGGTCGCACCGGCCGACCTGAGACATAATCTCGCTCCTCCGCACCTGAGAAGACCGAAGATTTGATCGGAACCCGCCTCGCCAATCGATACGAGATCCTCGCCGAGCTGGGACGCGGCGGGATGGGTGTCGTCTACCGCGCGAAGGACCCCGTCCTCAACCGCGACGTGGCCGTCAAGCTCATCCCTCCGGGGAACCTCACGAAGGACGCCGAGGAGCGTTTCCAGCGCGAGGCCCAGATCGTCGCCCAGATGGACCACCCGGCCATCGTGCCGATCTACGACTTCGGCCGGCACGAAGGGTCGCTCTTCTTCGTGATGCCGGTGCTGGCGAACACGAACCTGCGGCAGCTCCTCCGCGAAGGCTCGCTCCGCCTCGGCGACGTCCTCGACGTCGGAACCCAGGTCGCCGACGCACTCGACTACAGCCACGCCCGTGGCATCGTCCACCGGGACATCAAGCCCGAGAACATCATGACCTCGCGCGACGACGCAGGCCACGTCCGCGCCCGGGTCATGGATTTCGGCCTCGCGCTGGCGACGACCGAGGATCGCCTCACGAAGACCGGAACGCTCGTCGGGACCGTCGTCTATTTCAGCCCCGAGCAGGTCACGTCGCGGTCGTTCGACGGACGCTCGGACGTCTACGCCCTCGGGACGGTGCTCTACGAGTGTCTCGCGGGCGAGCCCCCCTTCGCCGGCGAGGTGCAGTCCGTCCTCTATCGCATCGTCCACGAGCTGCCGCAGCCGATGCGGAGCCTCGGCGCCGACGTGAGCGAGGAGCTCGAGGCCGCCGTCCTCCAATGCCTCGCGAAGGATCCTGAGAAGCGCCCGAAGCGCGCCGGCCACCTCGCCGAGGCGCTCCGGCGCTACCGGAGCAAGCTCCGCGAGGAGGACTTCGGAAAGTCCGTCGTCTTCACGGCCAGCCGGATGCTGCCGCGTCCGGCCGTCTCGGCGCCGTTCATCGGGCGCGAAAGGGAGATGGCCGAGCTCCAGCGCCGGCTCCACGCGGCCATCGCGGGCGAGTGCGAATTCGTCGTCCTCGCCGGCGAGCCGGGCATCGGCAAGAGCCGCCTCGTGGACGAGCTCAAGAACCTCGCCCGCGCCCGGAGAATCCGGGTCCTTTCGGGTCGCTTCGTCGAGCACGACCGCGCCTTCGCGCACCAGGGCTTCTGCGAACTCATCCAGGACTATTTCCGGTCGAAGGACGCGGGCCTCTCCGAAACCTCGCGCCCCGACTTCTCGGACCTCGCGGGCGACCTCCTCGCGCTCTTCCCCGTCCTCTCCGAGATTGGCGAGCTGCGCGCCGCCGCGAGCACCGACTCGGGAGCGGTCAAGGCCGGCGACGGGCGGAAGGCCGAGGACAAGACGGCGATCTTCGAGCTCATCGCCCGCACCCTCACGCGGATCGCCGGAGGCAGGCCGCTGCTCCTCGCCCTCGAGGAGCTGCACGGGGCACAGCTCTCGATCGAGGCGCTCCAGTACGTCGCGCGCCGTCTCGGCCCGACGCCGACCCTCATCGTCGGAACCTTCCGGCAGACCGAGGTCGACAAGGGGCATCCCCTCGTGAAGATGCTGGAGTCGTTCCGCGGCGACCCGCGCTTCGCGGCCCTCACCCTCGGACCGCTCACGCCGTCCGAGCACCGGGCCCTGGTGGAAGTCGCGGCCGGCGGCGGCAAGCTCTCGGACGACCTCGCCGGCCGGCTCCTTGCGGCCACGGAAGGCAACCCGCTCTTCACGAAGGAGCTGGTCCGGTCCCTCCTCGACTCGGGCGGGATCGCGCGGGACGACGCCGGCGGGCTGAGTCTCTCGGGGGCGACGGGGATCTCCTCCGACGCCCTGCCGGAGACGATCCAGCAGGCCGTCGAGGCGCGGATCGAGCGGCTGCCCGAGGAGCTGCGCGAGGTCCTTCAGGTGGCGTCGGTCCTCGGAAAGAGCTTCGAATTCAGGGACCTCGAGCTGGTCTCCGAGAACGCGAAGGGCCTCGACGAGGCGATCGACAAGCTCGTGAAGGAAGGAATACTCGAGGAGGAGCGCGAGTCGCGCGGCGACCGCCTCGCGTTCGCGAGCGGTATCGTGCGCGACGTCCTCTACGGCTCTCTCATGCGGCGGAAGCGCCGCACGCTTCACCGCACCTACGCGGATCTCCTCGAGAAGCGCCACCAGGGGCGGCTCGACCGCGTCTATCCCGAGCTCGTCCACCACTTCTCCGAGGGCGATGTCCCCGGGAAAGCCGTGGAATACAGCCTGAAGCTCGCGAAGAAATCCCTCGACGCCTTCAGCCCGGAGGAGGCGGCGCGGGTCGCGAAGACCGCGCTCGATTACCTGGGGGACGAGGAGTGGGAAGGCGACAAGGCGCTGGAAGGCGACGCGCACCTCCTGCTCGCCCAGGCGTCGCGTCTGTCGGGCCACGCCGACGCCGCGCTCCGCGAAGCCGAGGCGGCCGGACGGATTTTCGAGCGCGAGAAACAGCCGGCGCGCGTCCTCGAATCGGTCCTGTTCGCGGCCGAGACGGCGTGGAACGGCCGGAAAGTGGACGAGGCGCGCCGGCTCGTGGAGCGCGGCATCGAAGCGGCCGTCGCCGCGCAGGACACGGTCCATCTGCCGAAATTGCTCTCCCTCGCGGCGACGGTCGCCAACCTCAGGGGCGACTATGCCCGCGCCGCCGCCTACGGGGCGCAGCTGGAACGGCTCGGCGGCGACGAGAGGCGCCGGACGGACACGATCGCGCCCGGCGGCCGGCTGGTCGTCGCGATGTCGAGCCCCGTCGCCGCGGCCGAGCCCGCCACGAGCCGCCTCGTGGAGGAGACGGAAGTCCTCGCGACCGTTTTCGAGACGCTTCTCACGACCGACGCCGACGGCACCCTCGTCCCCTCTCTCGCGGAGGAGTGGTCCCTCGGCGACTCGGGCCGCTCCGCCCGTCTCCGGTTGCGCGGAGGCCTCCGTTTCTCGGACGGCGCGCCGCTGACCGCCGCGGCCGCCAAGGCCTCGCTCGAGCGGGCGATCCGTCTCAGGCCGGACGGGATTCCGGCGGCTCTGGCCGCCGTGAAGGGGGCCGAGGAGCACCGGAAAGGCGAAGCCTCCGACGTGCCCGGCATCCGGGCCGCGGCCGACGACCGGCTCGAATTCGCCTTCGTCGAGCCGCTCCCCGTCTTTCCCGCCCTGCTCACCGACGTCACCACGGCGATCGTGCGCGCCGTGCCGGGCGACGACCGGGGCGAGACGGTGATCGGCACGGGCCCTTTCCTCGTGACGCGCCGCACGGCGGACCGGATCGTCCTCGGAAGGAACCCGCACTACGGAAAGGAGCCCGCCCGGCTCGAAGCCATCGAGTTCCGGACCGGCCTGACCGCCTCGGCGATCACGTCGGGTGTCCGCTCCGGGGAGATCGAGCTGGCCCGCGACCTGTCACCGGGGGACCTCGACGCGATCCTCCGCGAGCCCCGTTTTCGCGCGGGTCTCGTCGAAACGCCGAAGAAGGGGACGTACTTCGCCCTCTTCAACACGAAGAGCGCTCTCGGCGGAAACGAAGCCCTGCGGCGCGCGCTGGCCGGCGTGACGCGGAGCCAGGACTTCGTCTGGGCGGCGCTCGGGCGGTTCGCGGTTCCCGCCACCGGCATCCTTCCACCCGGCATCCTGGGACACGACGCGGGCCGACGCCGGCCGCTTCGGCCCCGGGAAGAGGCTCTCGCGCTGATTGCGGGTGCGGGTCTCGCCCCGCCCGTCCGGCTCACGGCGGCGGTGCACCCCATCCTCCAGGACCGGCACCGGGCGCTCACGGCCGCGCTCTTCGCGATCTGGAAGGAACTCGGCGTCGAGATCTCGATCGTGACCACCGACATGAAGTCGTACCACGAGGCCCGGTCGAAGGGGGGGGCGGACCTCCTCGTCTCGCGCTGGATGGCCGACTACGAGGATCCGGACGATTTCACGTTCAACCTCTTCCACTCGAGCGTCGGGTATTTCCGCTCCTTCTTCTCGTCCGAGGAGACGGACCGGCTCGCCGAGGAGGCCCGGATGGAGAGCCGCCCGGCGATCCGCGAGAGCCTCTACCGGAAGCTCGAGGGGATTCTCCTGGACCGGCCCGTTCTCATCCCGCTGTTCCACGAAGTCGACTACCGGATCGCCGGTCCCGGCGTGCGCGGCCTCGCGCTGCGAAGCAGCACGCCCTTCATCAACTACTCCGAGATCGGCAAGTCGGAGGCTCCGGCGGCTCACGTCGCGCACGAGTGGGGCGGGGGGGTCCTGCAGGTGCCGCTCGGCGGCGTCGTGCACGACTTCGACCCGGCGTCGATGGCGATCCACGAACAGGCCGAGACGATGCCCCTCGTCTTCGAGCCCTTGACCCGGGATGTCGAGGGCGGGCGCGTCGTTCCGTGGCTCGCCTCGGAAGTGGTTCCCGAGGACGGCGGCGCCCGCTTCCGATTCCGACTGCGCCGGGGGGTCCGCTTTCACGACGGCCGCTTGCTGTCCGCCCGTGACGTCCGTTTCTCCTTCGAGCGGATCCTCCAGATGGGGACGAGCGCCGGCCGGTTCCTCCTCGCGCCGGTCCGCGGCGCCCAGAGCCTCATCGACGGAAAGACCTCGGAACTCGAGGGCTTCCACATCGTCAGCCCTTCGGAGTTCGTCATCGAGCTGGAGAAGCCGCTGGCGTTCTTCCCGGTGCTCGTGTCGTGGCCGGGCGCGGGCATCCTGCCCGAAGGCACCGGAACGATCGGGGAGAGCTGGCGGAAGGGCTGCATCGGGACCGGGCCGTACCGGGTCGCGAGCTTCGAGACCGGGAAACGGCTGGAGCTCGAGAGAAACCCCGCCTACTGGCGCGAGGGCTATCCGAGGAACGAAGGGGTCGTTTTCCAATTCGGCGTCTCCCCCGCAGAGATCCGGTCCGAGTTTCTGGCCGGCCGGTTCTCTCTCGCTTCGGACCTTCTCCCGACGGACGCCGAAGCGCTGCGCCACGACCCGCGCTACCGCGCGACGTACCGCGAGAGCCCGAGCCTCGTGACCTACTTCGTGATCTTCAACGTCCACAAGGGAGTCTTTGCGGACCGTCGGACGCGCCTCGCGGTCGCCCAGGGGATCGACGCGGCCGGAATCGTCCGGCGGACGCTCGGCCGCCACGCGATTCCGGCCAATGGCCTCATCCCGCCGGGCCTCCTCGGGTACGTCTCGAAGCCGAGGGGCCGGACCCAGCCCTCCGGACAGGCTTCGGGCGCGCACACCGTCTCGCGCGAGACGGTCGAGGTCACGGCCGTGGCGAATCCGATCATGTTCGGAGAGTTCGGCGAATTCACCAAGGAGCTCCTGCAGGCGTTCCGCGAGATGGGCTTCGCCGTCCGCGTCGTGAACAAGACGGTGGCGGAGTTTCTCTCCGCCCAGAAGAACGCACCGACCGATCTCGTGATCGGACGCTGGATCGCGGACTACCCGGATGCCGACACCTTTGCGCAGGGGATCCTCCACTCGCGCGAAGGGGTCAACGGCCTTTACTGCGGGATGCCCGAGGTCGACGCTCTCGCCGAGCGGGGTCGCGCCGAAATTGACCCGCGGACACGCGAGTCCATCTACCGGGAAGTGGAGGAGACCATCGCGCGGGAAGGCCTCCTGATTCCGCTCTTCCACGAACAGCTCTACCGGTTCGCGCGTCCCGAGGTCGAGGGCCTTTCGGTCGGGTTCGGCCAGCCGATCGTCCAGTACGAGAATCTCTCGATCCGGGGATAGGGATGACCGGGAGGTCGTCCCCTCTCCGGCGCCTCCCCGGTCCAGCCTGAGGCAGAATCCGGAAATGAGACCGGGTCCCAACCGCCTCGCGATCGAGTCGTCTCCCTACCTCCGCCAGCACGCGCAGAACCCGGTCGACTGGTATCCGTGGGGGGAGGAGGCGTTCGGGAAGGCCGCGAGCGAGGGGAAGCCGGTCTTCCTCTCGATCGGCTACTCGTCGTGCCACTGGTGTCACGTGATGGAGCGCGAGTCGTTCGAGAACGAAGAGATAGCCCGCTTCCTGAACGATCACTTCGTGGCGGTCAAGGTCGACCGCGAGGAGCGCCCCGACGTGGACGACGTCTACATGACGGCCGTCCAGCTGACGTCGGGCCGCGGCGGCTGGCCGCTCTCGGCCTTCCTCCTGCCCGACGGCCGCCCCTTTTTCGCCGGGACCTACTTTCCGCCCGACGACCGGCACGGCCGGGCCGGCTTCCGGACGCTCCTGGCGGCGGTGGCCGAGAACTGGCGGACCCGGCGTCCCGGGATCGAGGAGGCCGCCTCGCGGCTCGCGGAGGGGATCGCGGAGAGCCAGGACCTCGGGGCGGCGCGGGGGAAGGCGCCCCTGTCGTCGGCGACGCCCCTTCTCCTGACCGCGACGCTCGCCTCGGCCTTCGACCCGCGCCACGGCGGGTTCGGAGGCGCGCCGAAGTTTCCGCCGCACCTCGCGCTCGAGTGGCTCCTCCGGCGGGGACTCGAGGGCGATCCGAAGGCGCTCGCAGCGGCCGCGAGGACGCTCGAGGCGATGGCGCTCGGCGGGATCCACGACCATCTCGGCGGCGGCTTTCACCGGTACTCCACCGACGCGGAGTGGCTCCTCCCGCACTTCGAGAAGATGCTCTCCGACAACGCGCAGCTCCTCGGCCTCTACGCGCGTGCCGCGGCCGCGACGGGCGATTCCTTCTTCGCGCACGTCGCCCGGTCGACGGGCGACTACCTCCTTCGCGAGATGCGCGGGCCGGAAGGGGGCTTCTTCGCGGCGACCGACGCGGACTCGGAAGGGGAAGAGGGGAAGCACTTCGTCTGGGCCTCCGGCGAAATCCGGGAGCTCCTCGGCGAACCGGATGGGAGTTTTTTCTGCGATTGGTATGAGGTCCGGCCGGAAGGCAATTTCCTCGATGAAGCGTCGGGGCAGTCCACAGGGCTCAACGTTCTTCACCTTTCGAAGAAGATTCCTCCGGGGGCGGAGGCACGACTCGCGCCCTTACGAGCGGCCCTGCTGGCGGCGCGCGAGACGCGCGTTTCCCCCTCACTCGACGACAAGCGGATCGCAGGATGGAACGCCCTGGCCGTCTCCGGATTCGCGGTGGCCGGGAAAGCTCTGACCGAGCCGCGCTACCTCGACGCGGCGCGTACGGCGGCGCGGTTCCTGGTCGGCGAGATGCGCGACAGGGAGGGGCGGCTCCTCCGGTCGTGGAAGGACGGCTCCGGAAGGATCCCGGCCTTCCTCGAGGACGAGGCCTACCTCGCGAACGCCCTGCTCGACCTTTCGGAGAGCGTTCCGGCGCCGGAGGCCGGGGCCTGGCGGGACGAAGCGTCGAGGGTCGTCGCGAGTCTCCGGCGCCGCTTCAGGAGACGGGACGGCCCGGGCTTCACTCTCTCCGGCGAGGGGCACGAGACGCTTCTGTCGACGAGCCGCGACCTCTTCGACAAGGCGACGCCCTCGGCCTCGGGGTCGGCGGCCCTCGCCCTCGCGCGCCTCGCGCGAAGAGGCGGCGACGCAGCTCTCGCCCGCGAGGCCGCCGAGTCGGTCCGCGAGGTCTCGTCCCTGATGACCCGCTCCCCCCACGGAACCGAGTCGTGGTACCTGGTTCTCGAGGAGCTGCTCGCGTTCGACAATGAGCATCCGGAAGCCGGCGTCGGCACCGTCCTGGACGAAGGTGAAGCCGCTGCGCAGGCGAAAGGGCAACCGGGTGTTTCTTTGAAGGCGAAGGAGGAAGCGGGGCTCGCCGAAGCCACGTCGGAGGACGGCGCACTGAAAGTCTCTTTCCCTTCGAAGCTCCGCGCGAAGCGCGGCGAGCGTCAGACCCTTTCCCTCGTCTTCGCCGTCGCCGAAGGGTGGCACCTGCAGGGCGCCGACGGAATCCGGATCGAAGCCTGGGGAGGGGCGGATCTCACCTTCGAAGAGATTCGTCCGCGCCCGAACTCCGCCGTCTCCGTCGGAGAGACGGCCCTTCCGGCGTACACAGGCACGTTCGAAGAGACTCCCGCCTTCGTCGTCTCTCCCTCGGCGGCTCGCGGGTCAAGAGCCGTGTCCGTCCTCGTGACCTACCGGGCCTGCGGCGACGGGGCGTGCCGGAGCGACGCGACGCTCCCTCTCACGGTCCCCCTCGAGATTCTCTAGGATCGCGGCCGCATCAGCGGACGCGTCTCCAGAGGGCGCGGCGAACCTCGAACGAGGGCTCGTCGAATCGTCCTTCCCGGGGCCACGGGGCCAGCTCGACCGCGACCGTCCAGGTCTCCTCGCGCGGGTAGGCGGCCAGCAGCTTCTCGCGGCGGGCTCCGACGTCGAGGGCGTAGACACGGCGGCCCTTTCGCGGGTCGACGTCGTTGAGCAGGGCGAGCGTGTTGTAGCTCGGCCCCTGCAGATTGCTCGAGACGAGGATGAGTGCGTCGGGACCGACGCTCTCGGCGCCCGGCCGGCGAAGCGGCTCGAGTGTCTGGCCGCCGTAAGCCCTCGAATTGGAAACCATCAACTCGGGCAGGCGGCGTCCCAGAGGGAACCAGAAGAGGAGGGCGGCGATCGGGAGAATGACGGCCGCCTCGAGGAGGCGCGCCGGGCGGAGTCCCGCGAGGCGCTCCTCGAGGAGGGCCGCTCCGGCCATCAGTCCGCGAGCGACGAGAAGGGAGAGGGGACCGAGCGCCTCGAACGCGTACCGGGGGCCCGCGTGGATCGGGTCGTAGTGCCAGTAGAAGCTGTAGGCGACGACGAGGGCGAACGCGGAAGCGAGCAGAAGACCGTCGCCGGAGCGCCTTCTCTTTCGAGGGAGGAGGAAGAGGAGCGGCAGGAGGTCGGGCCAGGGCTCGGCCCAGGGATCGAGGTTCAGGTCGACGAGGTAGCGGGGAAGGTGCTCGCGGAGGAGGTCGATCGGCGACCTGTAATGCCCCGGCCACCCCGTCAGGCCGTCGCTGAAGCCTCCCTGGTTGTAACCCGTCCGGAGGGGGTGCCCCCAGAGGGCGGCATTGAAGCCCAGGTTGAGGAGAAGCGGCAGGGCGGCTCCGGCGACGACGAGAGCCGTCCGCCGCAGGGCCACGCGCGGGGGAGTCTGCCAGACGAGCCAGAGGCCCGCGGGGAAGATCAGGGCCGCCGCCGTGTAGGGCCGGACGGTGGCGGCGAGTCCGGCGAGGAGACCGGCCAGAAGGAGCGGCCGGGCCTCGTCGGACTTCTTCCCGCGGGCCAGCGCGTCGAAGGTCCAGATCGTGACGCAGAGGGCGGGGACGTGGGAGAGGAACGTCGCTCCGTAGATGAGCGCGAAGGGAGAGATGGAAAGGAGAAGGGCCCCGAGAAGGCCGGTCGGCTCGTCGTAGAGGGTCCGGCCGAGGCGGAAGAGGCCGAAGACGGCGAGCCCGAGGAGAACCGGATTGACGAGCCCCGGGGCGTTCAGGAGATATCCGGCGGAGAGAAGGAGCGGCCAGCCGGGCGGGTACTTGCCGGCCCAGCGGCTTTCGTTTAGGACGACGTTTCCTATCCCGAAAGCCTCCGGAACGGGAGGCGGAGCGAGCCAGAGGTGTCCGCTGGCGAAGACGCGAGCCTGAAAGGCGTAGGCCACGCCGTCGGAGAAGTGGGGGATTCCCTCGAAGACGTGCTGGCAGAGCCAGGCGGCCGCAACCGTCGCCAGGAGCCCGAAGAGCGCGGCGACGGCCCACGGGGGAATCCGGGGAGCGCCCGGCGTTCCTCTCTTCGTCATGGGAGTCACCGGACGCGGGCCCAGACGACGCGGCGAATCTCGAAACCGGGTGCGTCGAAACGGTTGACCGGCGGCCTCGCCGCCACTTCCACGGACAATCTCCAGACCTCGTCGCGCGGGTAGGCGGCCACGAGCTCGTCGCGGCGGTCTCTGACGTCCAGGGCATAGACCCGCCGGCCCTTCGTGGGGTCGAGCTCGTTGAGAAGGGCGAGCGCGCTGTAGCTGGGCCCCTGCAGGTTGCTGGAGACGAGGACGAGCGCGTCCGGCCCGACCTGCTCGGCGCCCGGCCGGCGAAGCGGTTCGAGCGTCTGGCCGCCGTAGGCCCGCGAATTGGTCTCCATCAGCTCCGGCAGGCGGCGGCCGAGCGGGAAGTAGAGCGCGAGGCCGGCGAACGCGGCGTAGAGAGCGGCCGCGAGGGCGCCCGGGGCGTGCAGCCGGCCCAGGCCTTCCCGGAGGAGTGCAGCGGCGGTGATGAGTCCGCGCGCGAGAAGAAGGGCGAGGGGACCGAGCGCCTCCAGAACGTACCGGGGCCCCGCATGGATCTCGTCGTAGAACCTGAAGACGCTGTGGGCCAGGATGAGCCCCAGAGCGGACGCGAAGAGGAGTCCGTCGCCCGGACGGCGGCTCCGGCGCGGGAGGAGGAAGAGGAGCGGGAGGAGGTCCGGCCAGGGCTCGGCCCAGGAATCGCGATTCAGGTCGACGAGATAGCGGGGAAGGTGGTCGAGAAGGAAGGAGAGTGGCGACCGGAAGGGCCCCCAGCTGCCCGAAAGGCGCAGGGACGGGTCCACGACCGAATAGCCCGTCCGGAGGGGGTGGCCCCAGACGGCCGTGTTGAATCCCGCGAAGAGGAGGAGCGGCAGGGCGGCTCCTGCGATGACGAGAGCGGCACGCCGGAGAGCGGCGCGCGGCGCCGTCCGCCAGATCAGCCAGACGCCGGCGGGAGAAAGCAGCGCCACCGCGGTGTACATCCGGATCGCGACGGCGATTCCGGCGAGGAGCCCGGCGAGAAGGAGCGGCCGGGCGTCGTCGGTCCTCTTTCCGCGGGCCAGCGCCTCGAGGGCCCAGACCGTGACGCAGAGGGCCGGGACGTGGGAGAGAAAGGTCGCTCCGAACAGGAGCGCGAAGGGCGAGATGGCGAGAAGGAGTGCTCCCAGCAGTCCCGTCGACTCGTCGTAAAGGGTCCGGCCGAGGCTGAAGACGCCGAAGACGGCCAGCCCGAGCAGCAGGGGGCTCACGAGCCACGGGGCGCGGAGCAGATAGCCGAGGGAGAGAAGGGCAGGCCAGCCGGGCGTGTGGGCGCTGGCCCAGCGGCTCTCCGTCAGAATGATGTTCCCGACCGCAAAGGCCTCCCGGACGGGTGGCGGGGGGAGGAAGAGCCGACCGCTGGCGAAGATCCGGGCCTGGAACGCGTAGGAGACGCCGTCGGTGATGTGGGGGATCCCCTCGAAGACGCGCCGGCAGAGCCACGCGGCGAGGCCGGTCGCGAAGAGCGCCAGCAACGCGGCCGCGACCCACGCCGGCGGCCGCCGGGTGCTGTCCCGGGACGGCTTCGGAGGCCGACGGCCCTTCCTCATCCCGCGAAAATACTATGCGGCGGCGCGGCGCCTCACGGAAGCCGGTGCCAGTCGATCTTCCGGAAGTCCCAGGTGTTCTCGAGGAACGGGTCGGATTCGGGGCGCGCGGTCAGCTCGACATGGACGGTCCAGACCTCGGGCCGCGGAAACGCCACGAGAAGCGCGGGCCGTAGAGGGGGCAGGTCGCGCACGAAGACGCGGCGCGACGTTCGCGGGTCGAGACCGTTCTCGAGGAAGAAGGAGCTGTAGGCGAACGGGGCCTGGCCTCCCGGCAGGGCGGGGGCGCTCGCCGAGACGAGAACGAGCGCGTCCGGCCCCACGCCCGCCTCCGCCGCGCGGCGGAGAGGTTCCGTCGACTGCGCGTGGTAAGCGTGCGAGAGCCTCTTCGAGAGGGCCGGGAGCCTGAGGCCGAGCGGGGGGACGGCGAGGAGGGCGAGGGCCGCCGCGGCGGCGGCCGGGCCGAAACGGGAAAGGCCCGACTTCTCGAGCCATCGGCTCCCGAGTCCGGCGAGCGACAGGAGACCCCGCGCCACGAGGAGGGACAGGACGCCGAGGGCTTCGTAGGCGAAGCGGGGCCCGGCGTGGTTGATGTCGTAGTAGGAGTAGGCCGAATGTCCCGCGAGGAGCGTCACGGCCGAGAGGAGGAGGACGACGTCCCCCCGCCGCGGGCGCGCCGCCCAGGGGAGCGCGAGGAGGAAGACGAAGCTCGGCCAGGGCCACTGCCACGCCGCCTGGTCCAGGTCCCAGAGGTACCAGGTGAAGTGTTTCGCGAAGAGAGCCGGCAGGCCGACGCCCGCTTCGGCGGCTCCGCCGAAGAGCTCCACGGGGTTGTAGACGCTCCAGGCCGTCCGCAAGGGGCTCCCGGTGACGAGGGCGTCGACCGTGAGGAAGGCGGCCAGAAATGGCGCGAATCCCAGAGCCATCTCTCCGGCCGCCCGGGGTGCCTGCCGCCCGCGCCCGGCGAGGACCCAGAGGACGGCGGGAGCAAGGAGCGTCAGGGCGGAGAAGGGCCTCGCGAGAAACGCGGCGCCGCCCAGGGCGCCGGCGAAAACGAGGGCGCGGGGGCGACCCTGTACGGCCCCTTCGACCAGGAAGGCCAGGCACCAGGCCGACGCGGCCAGCGTCATCGGGTGCGCCATGAAGCCGGCGCCCATCAGGAGGCCGAACGGAGAGATGGCGAGAAGGGCCGCGCCCAGGAGTCCGGTGGCGTCGTCCCGGAGCGCCCGGCCGAGGCGGAACACCCCGAGGACCGCGAGTCCGAAGAGGACCGGGTTGACGAGCCAGGGGGCCCCGGCGAGGGTGCCGGCGGCGAGTACGGCCGGGAATCCGGGGGGATAGAT
>Ga0335085_10010431_pt1 | contig 13873 bp, 5 predicted proteins | sample Lox_Sample_45_FD_206712 | JGI IMG/M metagenome (GOLD analysis project Ga0335085, IMG submission 206712) | Soil microbial communities from Loxahatchee National Wildlife Refuge, Florida, United States - Lox_Sample_4.5 | ecosystem: Environmental > Terrestrial > Soil > Wetlands | place: USA: Florida...
CGCTGGTCCAGATCGGCATGCGCACCGCGAGCCAGTCGGTGATCTGCTTGGCCACGTCGCTGTAGGTCGACCGCTGCTTGCCGACGTCGAGCTTCATGGTCCAGTTGGGCACCGGATTGTAGGTCAGCGACGCTTCCATCCCGCGGGCAAAGTCGGACTGGGTGCCGGCAATCGACCACGTCGGCCACTGGTAGGGCAGACCCATGATGGAAGAGATCGCATCCTGTTCGGCCTGGGTGAGCGGCGTCGTCGTGTTGTTGTTGAACCCATTGGCCGTCGGGTCCTGGCCGTCGCGGATGCGCACCACGAACTGGGCCCAAGAGCGGAAGCTGCTGGTGTCCATGCGCGTGATGCGGGTGATGGGGGTGCTGGCCGCAGACGACGAGGCGTTCTGATTCGTGGCCTCGTACCAGTTCAGGCTGAGGTACAGCTTGCTGTGGAACATGCTCAGGCCCATGCCCCAATCCTTGCCCTGGCCCTGCGGCTTGCCGAGCGGCACGTGGAAGAAGTCGTACTGGATGCTGCCCGGCGGCGTGAAGTTGTTCGACTTGTTGATGTGGAAGCTCAGCCCGCGGGCCAGATCGGCGAGCCAGCTGCCGTTGTTCGCCGCTTCGTCGATCCGGCTCCACCCCTTCAAGGGCTTGAACACGACGCCCGTGGTCTTGGTGTTGCCCGCCATGTAGAAGGTCGAGCCGAGGCGGTATTCCTCGCCCGGGATGGCGTAGCCGTTGAGGTACTCCTGGTAGGTGGCGAGGCCGGTGAGGTCCGTCTTCGCAATGCTCAGGTTGTCGCGGCGCCAGCCGACGGTGGGCACGATGCGCTCGTCCCACAGGTAGCCCTGGTAGGCGAGCGAACGCGCGTCGTCGATCTTGAAGGTGATCGGGCCGCCGACCCGCAGGTTGTAGCTGAGGTGGACGGCGGCGTTGTCGTAGGTGTTGGTGAGCCAGTTCCAGGTCCGGATGATCTGGTCGCCCATGCCGAAGCCGGAGCCGCCGACCGCCGGCGAATACTGGATCACGCCGTCCGGGTTGTGCCCGATATAGTAATCGCGCCAGAGATTGGTCTGGGCCTGCCACGCCCAGTTGTTGGCGGGGCTGGTGTTGGTGTTCGGCATCAGCCGCGGATCGCCGCCGTCGAACGAGGCCGCATAGGTCATCGAGTAGAGGTTGTCCGCCTGCCGCGTCCAGAAGCCCAGGACGCGGTGCCGCCCGAACCAGCGCGTCCAATTGGCGTTTTTGCCGAAGTCGTGCTCCCACGCCAGCATGGCGCGGAAGTTACTGTTGATCTCGGTGGACCGGTTGACCGTCGACTGGTAGTTGTTGACGAACGGGCTGCCGAAATACGGGTTGGCCGAGTTGTCCAGGTTGACCTGGTTGGTGTCGACGTAGATCGCCAGCGGATTGTTGGCGTCGCCCAGCGGCCGGTTGGTGTACGACTTCAACTCCTGCCGGAACCAGCCGAGGTCGAAATTGAAGCCCCAGGGCAGTTGCTGCTGGAACTCGACGTGGAAGGTGTCGGCCCGCTGGGTGGCGACGTTGGCCGCGTCGATGCTGGTCTTGGTCCAGTTGTACAGGGCGGGATTCGTGATCGCGGGGACGTACCAGGTGCCGTAATCCGTCGCCCCGGTGCTGGCGGCCGGCACCGGCGAGGGCGGCGCGATCGAACTGGTCAGCTCCTGGCTGTAGGCGAACAGCTGGGCGGCGGTCATGGCGGTGGTCGCCGGCCGGTTGTAGGCGACCGTGCTCGGCCCCGGCTGCCAGAAGCCGATCATCTGGTTGCCGTCGAAGAACTGCTTGTTGTGGGCGTCGTACCCGATGGTCGGCACGTACAGCGGCGAGGTCGTGTTGGTCATGGCGGTCGTGCCCGTCGGCATGCCCTTCACGAAGCGCGGGTCGTGCGTGTCGAAGACATAGGGTCCCATCACCTTGCCGGTGTCCAGGATCGTGATCATCGACGTGTAGGGATTGAACGCCGGCCGGCCGGCCTGCTTCCACGGGGTCACATAGTCGAGCGGCGCCACGTAATTGGGCAGGCAGGCCTGGTTGTCGTAGTGCTCGTAGTCGGCGGTGATCTGGGTGGAGGCGTACGGCTGGAAATTGAAGGCCACGTACTCGCGGCGCGTGGTGTTGAAGGACGGCTTGCGCTCGAACCCCTGCTTGTCGTAAAGGGCCGCGGCGAAGACGGCGGCCTTGTCCCCCACCGGCTGGTTGGTGTTGAGGCTGCCGCGGTAGGCGCCGAAGCTGCCGGCGCGGTACTGCACCTCCCAGGCGCGCTTGTTCAGCACCGCCGTCGACGTCGACTGGTTGACGATGCCGGCCGGGCTGCCGGTGCCGAACAGCAGTGAGTTCGGACCGCGGTTGATCTCGACCGTGTTCGTGTTGTAGGCGTCAAAGGGGATGCTGCGGATCGTCGGATAGTTGTTCTCCGCGGTGTCGGCGGAGCCCAGGCCGCGGACGCGGTTGTTGGTCGAGCGGGTCGTGCTCGTCCCGGCGCCGCTGACCGGGTCGCGCGCCACGCCGCGGTCGATGTCGAGCTCCGTGTACGTGTTGGAGCCCTCGGTGTTCGCCTCGTACATGAAGATGTCGTTGATGTCGATCGACGCGGTGTCCTCCAACTGCTGCTTGGTGACGACCGTGATCGACGAGGCGAGGTCGCTGATGTTCGTGTTCAGGCGGGTGCCGCCGAGCGTGTTCTCGGCGTAGTAGCCGACGTCGCGGCTCGACGCCTGCACGGTGAACGGCGACATCTTGACCACCTCGGCTTCATTGCCCTTGGTGGTGGTGACGGTGGGGGTGGTCGCGGTCTGCGCCCAGGACGGAATCGCCGTCAGGAACGCGCCGGCAAGAGCGGCAAGGATTCTTCCCGGCCGCCGGTTGAGGCTGGATGCTGGATTCATGGGGAAGCTGGACGGAATACCCAAGCATTTCTATTAATCCGCCGGGCAAAGGGGAATCACAAAATACACGTGTCCGAATCGCCGCGTATCCGGGCCCGGGTCCGTGTGTCCCGCGGAAAACAAAAGGCCTTCCCGCCGGAGGGCGGGAAGGCCGGGTCGGAACCGGAATGGGACCGGTCCTAGAAGTAGAGCGTCGTCGTGAAGGAGTAGGTCCGCGGATCGATGATGCGGTAGGACGCCGGCGAGCCGTCCATGTTGAACAGGATCGGCTGGAGGCCGCCGCTCTCGGTGACATCGAAGACATTGAACTGGAACTTGGCCTTGATGTGTTCCCCGAGGATCGCGGGCAACTCCCGCGTATAGGCGACCCACAGGCCGATGTGGTGCTCGGCCGGCGTGAAGATCGGCCGGTTGAGATCGGGCAGGACCATGACCGATTGGCCGGGTGACGGATGGGCGTAGGTGGCGGGATCGGTGCTCCCGTAGTAGCCGGCCACCGCCTTGTCCGTCCATTGGTAGGAGCCGCCGACCGAGAAGCCCCGCAACCATCCCTTCGTGAACAGATAGTTGGTGATGTAATTCACCTGCCATTCGTGCTCGTTGGGCACCTGGGTGTCCTGGCCCGCGATGGCGGTGTAGATCACCGGCAGCACGGCGGCGCTGTAGAAGCCCGACACGCTGGTCCAGCCGTTGGGATTGTTGATCTTCGCATCGGCGTTGAAGCCGTAACCGTTCCAGAAGTTCCGCATCGATACCGGGGTTCCGTTGGACAGGTTGAAGGACGCCGGCATGTCGTCGGCCTCCGCGCTGGTCCAGATCGGCATGCGCACCGCCAGCCAGTCGGTGATCTGCTTGGCCACGTCGCTGTAGGTCGAGCGCTGCTTGGACACGTCGAGCTTCATCGTCCAGTTGGGCATCGGGTTGAAGGTCAGCGACCCCTCCATGCCCTTGGACTTGTTCGTGGCCGTCCCCGCGACCGGGAAGTTGGGCCAGTCGAACGGCAGCCCCATGATCTTGGCGATCGCGTCCTGTTCGGTCTGGGTCAGCGGCGTGAGCGTGTTGTTGTTGAAGGTCGACGACGTCGGATCCTGCCCGTCGCGGATGCGCACCACGTAGGTTGCCCAGGACCGGAAGCTGCTCGTGTCGATGCGCTCGATGCGGGTGATGGGGGTGCCGGCCGACGAGGACACCGCGTTCTCGTTGGTCGCCTCGTACCAGTTGAGGTTGAGGTAGAGCTTGCTGTGGAACATGCTCAGGCCCACGCCCCAGTCCTTGCCGTGGCCCTGCGGGCGGCCGAGCGGCACGTCGAAGAAGTCGTACTGGATGCTGCCCGGCGGGGTGAAGTTGTCCGATTTGTTGAGGTGGAAATTCAGGCCGCGGGCGAAATCGGCGAGCCAGCTGCCGTTGTTGGCCGCATTTTCGATCCCGCTCCAGCCCTTCAGCGGCTTGACCACCACGCCCGTGGTCTTGGTGTTGCCCGCCATGTAGAACGTGTCGCCCAGGCGGTATTCCAGACCCGGGACGGCGTACCCATTCTGGTACTCATCGTAGGTGTGCAGACCGGTGAGGTCGGTCCGCGCGATGCTCAGGTTGTCGCGGCGCCAGCCGATCGTGGGCAGGATGCGTTCGTTCCACAGGTAGCCCTGCCAGGCCACCGAGCGCGCGTCGTCGATCTTGAGGTTGATCGGACCGCCGGCCCGCAGGTTATAGCCGAGGTTGACGGCGGCGTCGTCATAGGTGTTGGTCAGCCAGTTCCAAGTCCGGATGATCTGGTCGCCCGTGCCGAAGCCGGAGCCGCCGACGGCCGGCGAATACTGGATCACGCCGTTCGCGTTGTGCCCGATGTAGTAGTTGCGCCAGAAATTGGTCTGGGCCTCCCACGCATAGTTGTTCGCCGGGCTGGTGTTCGTGTTCGGGAGCAGCCGCGGATCGCCGCCGTCGAACGAGGCGGCATAGGTCATGGAGTAGGTGTTGTCCTGCTGCCGGGTCCAGAAACCCAGGAGCCGGTGCCGGCCGAACCAGCGGGTCCAGTTGGAGTTCCTGGTGAAGTCGTGCTCCCAGGCCAGCATGGCGCGGAAGTTGTTGTTGATCTCCTCCGACCGGCCGATGGTCGCCTGGTAGTTGTTGACGAAGGGGCTGCCAAAATAGGGGTTGGCCGTGCCGTCCAGGTTGACCTGGTTGGTGTCGACGTAGATCGCCAGCGGATTGTTGGCGTCGCCCAGCGGCCGGTTGACCATGGATTTCGCGTCCTGCCGGAACCACCCGAAGTCGAAATTGAAGCCCCACGGCAGCCGCTGCTGGAGTTCGACGTGGTAGGTGTCGGCCTTCAGCGTGGAGATATTGGCCGAGTCGAGGCTGGTCCGGGTCCAGTCATACAGGGCCGGATTCGTGATGGCGGGGTAGTACCAGGTGCCGAAGTCCGTCGCCCCGGTGCTGGGATCCGGCGACGGCGGTGGCGGGGCGATCGAGTTGGTCAGCTCCTGGCTGTAGGCAAACAGCTGGGCCGCCGTCATCGCGGAAGTGGCCGGCCGGTTGTAGGCGACCGTGCTCGGGCCCGGGTCCCAGAAGCCGACCTCCCGGTTGCCGTCGAAGAACATCTTGTTGTGGCCGTCAAACCCGATGGTCGGCACGTACAGCGGCGAGGTCGTGTTCGTCAGGGCGGTCGTGCCCGTCGGCATGCCCTTGACGTAGCGCGGATCGTGCGTGTCGAAGACATAGGGCCCCATCACCTTGCCCGAGTCGAGGATCGTGAGCATCGAGGTGTAGGGGTTGTACGCCGGGCGGCCGGCCTGCTTCCACGGGGTCACATAGTCGAGCGGCGCCACGTAGTTGGGCAGACTGGTGTGGTTGTCGTAGTGCTCGTAGTCGCCCGAGATCTGCGTGTGGGAGGTCGGCTCGAAATCGAACGCCACGTATTGGCGGCGGGTGAGGTTGTAGGACGGCTTCCGTTCATAGCCGCGCGCATCGTAGAGCGCCGCGGCATAGATGGCGGCCTTGTGCCCCAGCGGCTGGTTGGTGTCGAAGCTGCCGCGGTAGGCGCCGAAGCTGCCGGTGCGGTATTGCACCTCGGATGAGCGCTTGTTCAACACCGCCGTCGCCGTCGACTGGTTGATGATGCCCGAGGGGCTGCCGGTGCCGAAGAGCAGGGAGTTCGGGCCGCGGTTGATCTCGATGGTGCTGGTGTTGTAGGCGTCGAGCGGGATGCTGCGCAGCGTCGGGTAGTTGTTCTCCGCGGTGTCCGCGGAGCCCAGGCCGCGGATGCGGTTGTTCGTCACGTAGGTCGTGCTGGTGCCCGAGCCCGACAGCGAGTCGCGCGCGACGCCGCGGTCGATGTCGAGTTCCGTGTAGGTGTGGCTGCCCTCGGTGTTCGCCTCGTACATGAAGACGTCGTTGATGTCGATCGACGCCGTGTCCTCCAGCTGCTGCTTGGTGACGATCGTGATCGAGGAGGCGAGGTCGCTGATGTTCGTGTTCAGGCGGCTGCCGGCGAGCGTGTTCTCGGCGTAGTAGCCGACGTCGCTGCTCGAAGCCTGGACCGTAAACGGCGACATCTTGACCACGGAGGCGGAGTTCTCGCCCGTGGCGACGGCCGCCGAGGACGCCGTGGTCGTGGTCGCCGTCGTCTGCGCCCACGACGCGGTGGCGCCCAGGCCGGCGCCCATCAGAGCGGCCAGCCACCGGCGTGGCCGCGGTTGCATGCGGGATATCGGGTTCATCTTGATTGCGGATTCGGATGCTTGCGGTTGTTGGTGGAGGCGGACTGCAAAGCGGAGGTCCCTGCCGGCCGCCGGGCTCCGGCCACCCGCCGCGAGGACGGGCCGCCGCGGCCGGAACGGTAAACGTCCGGCGCGAAACCGGGATTGGGGCGGCCGAGGGGCAACGGAGGGTTGGCTTGGGGCAGCCGGCGCGGGGCGCGGGCGCGGACTGTGTGCAAAAAATTGGTAGGCGCCCGTTGGCGCGAGGCAAAGACATGGTTATGCTTATCAATGCACGACGCCCGGTCCCACGTCCGCCAGCAGCCGTCGATGGGCGACGTGGCGCGCTACGCCGGCGTGCATCAGACCACGGTGTCGCGCGCGCTCCGCAACGACCCCCGCCTGCCCGCCGCGACCTGCGGACGCATCCAGCGGATCGCCGAGAAGATGGGCTACCGGCCGCATCCCCTCGTCTCGGCGCTCGTCGCGTTGCGCCGGGCGCGGCATCCGCCGCGGTATCACGCCACGCTCGGCTACCTGCTGCGCGGCGGCGTCGACGCCCCGTCCCGCCAGGAACACCTGCGGGGCGGGCGGGCGGCGGCCGCCATGCAGGGGTACCAGATCACCCCCTTCCACCTGGAGACCGATGCGCGGAGCCAGCAGCGCCTCAGCCGCGCCCTCCGGGCGCGCGGCATCCACGGCCTGATCATCGGCTCGCTGCCGGAGGCGCACGGCCACTTCGAACTCGACTGGGACCAGTTCAGCACCGTGGTCATCGAGTACACCTTCACCACGCCCGTGTTCGACCGGGTGGTGCATGACAGCTACGCCGGCATGCGGCGGATCATGGCGGAATGCCGGTGGCGCCGGGTGCGCCGCGTGGGCCTGACCCTCTCGCGCACGGGCCACGAGCGCACCGAGCGCCTCAACATCGCCGCGTACTGGGCGGAGCAGAAGGCCGACGGCTTCTTCGCGGCCGTGCCGCCGCTGATCCTCCCGGAGTGGCGGGCCGCCGTCTTCCAGCGGTGGTTCGAGCGCGTCCGCCCCGAGGCCGTGGTCACGTCCAACGAATTCCTGCCGGAAATCCAGGCGTGGTGCGCCCGGCGGCGGCTGCGCCCCGGCGCCGACCTGCAGCTGGTCAACGTGAACACCGACGCCGACGGGCCGGTCAGCGGGATCTACCAGGATCCCTTCGCGATCGGCGCCCTGGCCGCGCGCCTGGTCATCGACCGGCTGCTGCAGAACGAGCGCGGCGTCCCCGCCCTGCCCTACACGCTGCTCACGCGCGGCCGGTGGGTCGAGGGCGCCACGCTCCGGACGTCGCCGGCCACTTGAGCGTTGAAAGTCGGGCCGCGAACGTTGAGCGTTCCCCCGTCCGCGCCCCGCCATGCCCCGCTCCATCTCCACCCGCACCGGCGATGACGGCACCACCGGCCTGCTCTACGGCCAGCGCGTGCCCAAGGACCATCCGCAGATCGAGGCCGTCGGCAACCTCGACGAATTCAACGCCGCGCTCGGGCTGGCCCGCGCCGCCGACACCGACGCCGCCCGGCGCGCCGAGCTGGAGCGGATCCAGCACGAACTCGTCGCCTTCATGGGCGAGATCGCCTGCGCCGAGGCCGACGCCGGGCGCCACGCCGGCTCCAAGTTCACCCGGGTGGACGCCGCGGCGCTGGCGCGGCTGGACGCGGCGGTCGCGGCGCTCGAGGCGAAGCAGCCCCCGGCGGCCGGCTGGGCCACGCCCGGCGCCAACCCCGCGGCCGCCGCGCTCGACCTCGCCCGCACCCTCGCCCGCCGCGTCGAGCGCCGGCTCGTCGCCCTCCCCCGCCACGGCCGGACCGTGCGGCCGCTGCTGCTCCAGTACCTCAACCGCGTTTCCGACCTCCTCTGGCTCATGGCCCGCGAGGCGGAGGGCGGGACCCCGGCGCCGCGCTAGGCCTCGGGGCGCTGCAGCGGGTACCGGCCCAGTGCGCCCTCGCCGGCGGGGCGGACCCGGACCGGCCGCGGGCCGCCGGGGCCGGCCCCGAGCCAGCCGAGGCCCGCCAGACCGGCGCACACCGCCACGAACCAGTCGCCGTGCTCGACGTAGAAACTCCGGCGGCCGGTCCAGCGGGCGTCGCGCCGCACCGCGAGGGTCTTCACGCCGCGGGTGTAGATGCTGCCCTCGGCGTTGGTCAGCACGCCGCGAATGACCCCGAACTCGTCGATCCAGCCGCTCCAGCCGCTGTTGCCGCAGCGCAGCACCGGCCGGCGGGTTTCCACCGCGCGCAGGACCGAGTGGGCGGCGTGCTGGTAGGCGGCCCCGCCCTCGCCGTACCAGGCGCTGTTGGTCGCGACGACGAGGAAGTCGGCGCCGTCGCGCACGTCGGCCCGCGCCAGCGCGGGAAAGATGTCCTCGAAGCAGATCAGGGGGCCGGCCGCGAGCGATTCATGGCGCACCGGCACCAGCAGCGGCGCGGCCGAGTCGCCCGGCGTGAAGTCGTCGCCGATCGGCACCACCTTGCTCAGCCAGCCGAGCAGCGGGCGCAGGGGGATGTATTCCCCGAAGGGCACGAGGTGGCGCTTGGCGTACCAGGCGGTCTGTTCCCCGAGGTCCGGGGTGACGACAAACAGGCCGTTGTACCATTTCTCGTCGGGCTGGCCCCGGTGCTCGATGGCGATCGAGCCCAGCACCAGCGGCACCTTGGCGCTGGCGGCGAGCCCCTCGATCCACGCGCGCGTCTGCGGGTCCCCGCGCACCGCCCAGGGGGTGGTCGCCTCGGGCCAGAGGATGAAGTCGGGCTCGGCGGCCGCGGCCACCTGCGTCGCCTCCTCGAGCGTCCGCAGGATGGCGGGCCCGCGCGCCGGGTCCCACTTCACCTCCTGGGGGATGTAGGGCTGCACGAAGGCGACGGCGGCCAGCCGGTGCTCGAAGCGGCCGCGGTTGAACGCCCCCGCCATGGGCAGCATGGTGCCGGCGGCCAGCACGAAGAGGGCGAAGCTGAACTCCGGGCTGCGCCGGAACAGGCCGCGCTCGTTGCTCGTGAGCATGCGCCAGCCGGAGGTGGCGAAGCCGAGGTTGAAGAAGATGAGGATGAACGAAATGCCGTAGGCCCCGGTGAAGGACGCGATCTGCAGCAGGGCCGTGCGCTGCCACTGGCTGGCCGCGAGCGGCAGCCAGGGGAAGCCGCCGAGCAACCATGTGCGCAGCCATTCGAGCAGGACCCAGACGCCGGCGAGGCCGAGCAGGCCGGCGATCCGCAGGGCCGGCGGCCGGCCGACCAGCCGCCGCATCGTCCACCACACCGCCAGGTACCAGGCGCCGACGAGCACGCCGACGAACGGGCCGAGCAGGAAGAGGCCGACCCAGGTGACGTGGCGCAGCCACCAGAGCAGGATCGTCCAGGCCACCACCTGGGCCGCCAGCAGCGTGCCGGCGTAGAGGCGGAACGGCGGGCTCCGGTACGCCCAGTAGATCGCCGGCACCGCAAAGCCGTAGGCCAGTTCCGGCGCGTTGAGCGGCGGGAACATCATCACGGTGAGCCCGGCGGTCAGCACGCCCACCGCGACCGCCCACACCCAGTCGGCATGCCGCCGCCACCACGGGTCGGGCAGGTCGTAGGGATCGGGAACGGCGGCGGGCGCGGACATCAGGGGCAAGGGTGCGGGCGGGCGGCCCCGGATTCAACCGCGGCGGGGCCGGCGGCCGCCCGGCTCATTTGCCGTGGCAGTGCTTGTACTTCTTGCCGCTGCCGCACGGGCACGGGTCGTTGCGGCCGACCTTCGGCGTCTCGCGCCGGACGGTGACCCGCGGCAGCTGCACCTCGGACTCGCCGGACGGCGGGGCGCCCTCGGGATCGGGCACCGGGGCCGGCATCGTGCCCAGGCTGCCGCGCAGCGCCGGCGGCGGGGCCGCGGGCGCGGGGCGCGGGCGGAGCGCGCCATTGGCCGGGGCGGACTCGGGCCCCTGCAGCCGCGCGCTGCGCGCGAGCACCGCCAGCATGTTCTCGAACGCCTGCAGGTTGGTGGTGGAGCGGAACAGGCCGGTGCAGATCTGCAGCCGGACGTTGGCCATCAGCTCCTCGAAATACCGGTAGGCCTCGCCCTTGTACTCCTGCAGCGGGTCCTTCTGGCCGTAGCTGCGCAGGAAGATGCCCTTCTTCAGCTCCTCCATCTCCGTCAGGTGCTCCTGCCAGTGCTGGTCGATGGCGTTGATGACCACGTGGCGCTCGAGCGCGCCCAGCGCCTCGGGCACCTCGACCGACTCCTTGACCGTGTAGGCCTTCTTGATCCGCTCCACGATCCGGGCCAGCAGCGCCTTGCCGTCGGCGCCGTCGAGATCGCCGACCTTGAGGCCGATGGGGAAATGCGAGTTGAGCCAGCCGACGAGGCTCTCGACCGCGGCCGGCACCGGCCCGGTCTTGGACTCGAAACCGGCGTCCTCCAGCCGCTCGGCCACCTCCTCCTCGATCATCTCGAAGATCGTGTCCTTCGGCCGGTCGCTGTGGATGGCGGCGTTGCGGATGCCGTAGACGACCTCGCGCTGCTTGTTGAGCACGTCGTCGTACTGCAGCAGCCGCTTGCGGGTGGCGAAATTCTGCTGCTCGACCTTCTTCTGCGCGTTCTCGATCGAGCGGTTGAGCCAGGGGTGCTGCAGCTCCTCGCCCTCCTTCATCGTGCCCTCCATCAGGCGGGAGGCGATGTTGCCCTGGAGGAAGATCCGCAGCAGCTCGTCCTCGAGCGAGAGGAAGAACTTGCTCAGGCCCGGGTCGCCCTGGCGGGCGCAGCGGCCGCGCAGCTGGCGGTCGATGCGGCGCGACTCGTGGCGCTCGGTGCCGATGACGTAGAGGCCGCCGGCGACCTTGGTCTCGCCGCGCAGCTGCAGGGTGGTCGCCGCCTCGGAATCCCCGTCGAACGTGCGGATCTCGCCGGTCTTCGGTTCGGTCAGGACGAAGCGCTCCTTGGATTTCTTCGCCGGATCCGTCTGCGCCTCGCGCACGACCTGGAACATCACGCCCTCGCCCAGTTTGATGTCGGTGCCGCGGCCGGCCATGTTGGTGGCGATGGTGACGGAGCCGCGCTGGCCGGCGCGGGAGACGATCTCGGCCTCCTGCTGGTGGAACTTGGCGTTGAGCACCGAGTGCGTGATGTTGGCCCGCCGGAGCATGCGGCTGAGGACCTCCGAGGCCTCGACCGAGACGGTGCCGACCAGCACCGGCTGGCCGCGCTCGTGGGCCTGCTGGATCTCGTGCACCACCGCGTTGTACTTGTCGCGCCGGGTCTTGAAGATGGAGTCGTTCTGGTCGATCCGGATGCAGGGCCGGTTGGTGGGAATGACGACGACTGTCAGGCGGTAGATCTCGTTGAACTCGGTCGCCTCCGTCTCGGCGGTGCCCGTCATGCCCGCCAGCTTCTCGTACATGCGGAAGTAGTTCTGAATGGTGATCGTGGCGTAGGTGCGCGTCTCCTGCTCGATGATGACGTTCTCCTTCGCCTCGACGGCCTGGTGGAGGCCGTCGGACCACCGGCGGCCGGGCATGACGCGGCCGGTGTTCTCGTCGACAATCAGGACCTTGCCCTCCTGGACGACGTACTCGATGTCCTTTTCGTAGAGCGAGTAGGCGCGCAGGAGCTGGCTGATGGCGTGGATGTTCTCGCTCACCTCTTCGGACCGCTGCTGCAGGGTCTGCCGGCGCTTCTCCTTTTCCTCGGGGGCCAGCTCGTGGTTCTTTTCCAGGTCGCTGAATTCGGTGGCGAGGTCGGGCAGGAGGAAGGCGTCGGGGTCGTCCGGGCGCAGGGTCGTGCGGCCGAGTTCGCTCAGGTCGGCCTGGTGCTGCCGCTCGTCGATGACGTAGTACAGCTCCTCCTTCAGGCGGTAGAGCTCGTCCTTGTTGAGGTCGGAGTTCATCTCCGTCTCCACCTTGTCGAGCAGCTTGCGCCATTCCGGGTTTTCCATCAGGCGGAGGAGCTGCTTGTTCTTCGGGTTGCCCATCTTCACCTGGAGCAGCCGGCGGAGCGCCTGCTGCCGCTCGTCCGCCGGGAGCGGGGATTTCTCCAGGGTTTCGCGGACCTCGGTGACGAGCTTGTTGCAGAGCCGCGTCTGGTCGTTCACCAGGGATTCGACCGAGGGCTTCAGGCGGGTGAACGGCTGCTCCCGCTCGATGGGCGCCGGGCCGGAGATGATCAGCGGGGTGCGCGCCTCGTCGACCAGGATCGAGTCCACCTCGTCGACGATGCAGTAGAAGTGGTCGCGCTGCACCTGGTCCTCCTTGCGCCGGGCCATGCCGTTGTCGCGCAGGTAGTCGAAGCCGAACTCGGAGGCGGTCCCGTAGGTGATGTCGCGGTTGTACATCTCGCGCCGCTGGTCGCTGACCATGAGCTGCTGGATGCAGCCGACGGAGACCCCGAGAAAATTGTAGATGTAGGCCATCCACTCGGCGTCGCGGCGGGCGAGGTAGTCGTTGGCGGTGACGAGCTGGGCATTGCGGCCGCTGAGGGCGTTGAGGTAGAGCGGCAGCGTGGCGACGAGGGTCTTGCCCTCGCCGGTGGCCATCTCGGCGATCTTGCCCTCATGCAGCGCGATGCCGCCGATGAGCTGCACGTCGTAGTGCACCATGTCCCAGGTGAGCTCATGCTCGCAGACGACGACCTTCTGGCCCTGCAGGCGGCGGGCAGTGTTCTTGACCGCCGCGAAGGCCTCCGGCAGGAGCTGGTCGAGGGTCTCGCCCGCCTTGAATCGGTCGCGGAACTCGGTCGTCTTGGCCTTGAGCTGTTCGTCGGACAGCGCCTGGTAGGTCTGTTCGATCTCGTTGATCCGGGCAATGATGGGCCGTGTCCGCTCGAGGAACTTGCGGTAATGGCGACCGGAGAACTTCTTCAGGAGCCAGGAAATCATGAAAGGGAAGGTTCAGCTAAATCGGGCCGGAGAGCCTTGGCAAATGGCAAATCCGGAATGGCGGCGCCGCGTCGCATGCTTCCCTGTCTCGGCCCCGCCGCCGCCGGTCAGACCCGCTTCTTGAAATAGGCGATGGTGCGCTCCAGGCCCGTTTCGAGCGCGACCTTCGGCTTCCACTTCAGGTGCTTCCGGGCCCGGGTGATGTCCGGCTGGCGCTGCTTCGGGTCGTCCGCCGGCAGCGGCCGGTGCACGATCTTCGATTTGCCGCCCGTCAACTTCAGGGTGAGCTCGGCCAGACGCTGCATCGAGAACTCGTCGGGGTTGCCCAGGTTGACCGGACCCACGATCTCCGTCTGCGCCATCAGCCGCACGAGGCCCTCGATCAGGTCGTCGACGTAGCAGAACGAG
>Ga0335085_10010432_pt1 | contig 13873 bp, 9 predicted proteins | sample Lox_Sample_45_FD_206712 | JGI IMG/M metagenome (GOLD analysis project Ga0335085, IMG submission 206712) | Soil microbial communities from Loxahatchee National Wildlife Refuge, Florida, United States - Lox_Sample_4.5 | ecosystem: Environmental > Terrestrial > Soil > Wetlands | place: USA: Florida...
ACGGCCTCGGGCAGGCCCGCGGGCGTGCGTCCGGTGGCGAGCGCCGCGAGCCTGACGAGCGTGCGCACACCGGCCGCGTGGTAGGCGGCGACGTGCGCGCCCTGCACCTCCGGCAGGATCTCGATGCGCCGCTCGGCCTCGGCGCGATCCCAGCAGTGGTCGTAGAACGCGCACGCGCGGCACGCGGAGTGGGACAGCAGCAGGTCGGGCTCGTCCTCGCGTGCGAGCACCGCTTCCGCGGCCGCGAGCGCCCGGGCGTACGCGCTCTCGCTCGCGGGTTTCACGGCGATGGTCTCGCCGTGCCCGTTCACGATCTCGAAGCGGCCGGGCTCGATCCCGGCGATCTCGCGCAGCAGCGCGCGATCGTGCGCGAGCTGCAGGGCGAAGTCGCTTCGCGCCTGCGGCCGGTGCGCGAGCCGCACGTCGAGCACCGCGAGCGTCCCGCCGTCCCACCACAGCAGCAGGGGCACGCTCGAGCGCCGCCCGTCCGGCGAGAGCAGCGCCGGCCGGACGAGCGGAACGCGTTCCTCGCGCAGCCGGCGCAGCGACTCCGCTGCCGCGGCGGCGAACGAGCCCTCGCGGTTCCAGATCGGCCCGACGCGATCCGGGAAACGCGCGAGCGTCTCGCGCTCGAGCACCGCGGTGCGCTCGCGCAGGACGCGCTGGTGATCCGTCGGCGGCGTGCCCTCGCGCGCGTCGTGCTGGCGCAGCCACAGCCGCCGCGGGCACTCGGCGGCCGTCGTCAGCGCCTGCCCGGTCAGGCGTGCCGTCCGCGCGGGCCGCGCGTCGTCGGGTGCGTGCGTCATCGTGCGGCGGCCGTGCCCGGGTTCGTGGCTTCGCGCGGCGCTCTCACGCCCGACCCGGGTTTCGACCCGGCACGCCGCACGACGCCGTTGCCGGCATTCTCAGACAGAACCTAGCCCGCGGCCTTTTCGGCGCCGCTCTCCGCTGCGCTTGCGGGCGGGCCGGGAAGCGGCTCGTCCTGCGGGCGGATGCGGAAGATGCGCGAGAGCTCGGAGCGGAGCTGGCCTTCGTCGAGGCGGGAGTAGAGCACGCCGCGGTACGCGACCGAGATCGCGCCCGTCTGCTCGCTCACGACGATGATCGCGGCGTCGCTCTCCTCGGAGAGACCGAGCGCGGCGCGATGGCGCGTGCCGAGCGAGATGGCCGAGAGCGGATTCGAGGAGAGCGGCAGGATGCACGAGGCGGCGATGAGCGTGTCCTCGCGCACGATCGCGGCGCCGTCGTGCAGCGGCGAGCCCGGGCTGAAGACCGTGACCAGCAGTTCGGCCGACACCTTGGCGTCGACGCGCGTTCCGGTCTCGACGAAGTTGCGCAGGCCCACGTTGCGCTCCATCACGATGAGCGCGCCGTGGCGCCGCTGCGCGAGGCTCTCGACCGCGCGCACGACTTCGCCCAGGACGCCGAAGTTCTCGCCGCGCAGGAAGCTGCGGAAGTACCGGGTGCGGCCGAACTGCGCGAGCGCGTGACGCAGCTCGGGCTGGAACAGGATCACGAACACGACGAGCCACACCGTCTTCAGGCTGTCCATGATCCAGCGCACGGCGATGAGCTGGAAGTAGCGCGCCGCGAAGCCGATCAGCACGATGACGAACAGGCCGACGAACATCTGCGCCGAGCGCGTTCCGCGCCCGAGCGTCAGCATGCGGTAGAAGAGCGCCGCGACGAGCAGGATGTCGATCGCCGCGCGCAGCCAGTTCAAGTGGTCCGGCACCATCAGTCCTCGCCCCTGGGTCGCGGCCTGGAACGCCGCGCGAAGTTCCCGTCAAAGGCTAACAGAGCGGCCCGCCGTGGCGCACGCACCGCGCCTCGGCGCGCCTGCCGCGAAGCGCGTCAGCGGGCGCGGGCGCTCCGCGCGGCGCGCACGGCGTCGGCGATCCGCACCACGGGTACGGTCGCTCCGACGTCGTGAACGCGCAGGATTCGCGCGCCCTCCAGCGCCGCGATCGCGGCGGCGGCGAGGCTCGCCTCGTGGCGGCGGGCGGGATCGCTCTCGCCGGTGAGCGCCCCGAGGAAGCTCTTGCGCGAGGCGCCGACCAGCACGGGCTGGCCGAGCGCGGCGAGCACGGAGGTCGCGGCGAGCAGCTGGACGCTGTGCTCGACCTTCTTTCCGAAGCCGATGCCGGGATCGAGCGCGATGCACTCGCGGGCGACGCCGCCAGCGTGCGCGGCGGCGAGCCGCTGGCGCAGGAAGTCGGCGACTTCGGCGACGACGTCGCCGTAGGCCGGATCGGCCTGCATCGTCCGCGGCGTGCCGCGCATGTGCATGAGCACGAGCCCCGCGCCGGCGCGCGCCACGACGCCCGCCATCGCCGGATCGGCGAGCGCGGTCACGTCGTTGACCGCGCAGGCGCCGAGCGCGAGCGCCGCCTCCGCGACCTCGGCGTTCGAGGTGTCGACCGAGACCGGCACGTCCGCGAGCGCGACCAGCACGGGCTCGAGCCGCCGCCGCTGCTCCGCCGCCGGCACCGGAAGCGAGCCGGGGCGCGTGCTCTCGGCGCCGACGTCGATCAGGTCCGCGCCGGCGGCGACGAGCTCGCGGCAGCGGGCGATCGCCGCGCCGGGCTCGAGGTAGCGGCCGCCGTCCGAGAACGAATCGGGCGTGACGTTGACGATGCCCATCACCAGCGTCCGCTCGGCGAGGTCGAACACCCTCGCGCCGCAGCGCCAGATCATGTCCGCCCGCCGCTCGGCGCGCTCAAACGGAGCCCAGCGCCTCGCGGAGCCGGCGGATCTGCTCGGCGTGGCCGTGGGCGTGGCGCGCGTAGATCTCGAGCCAGCGCTCGGCCGAGTAGGCGCCCGATTCGGTGTGCCAGCCCTGCCGGGCCCAGTCGTCGTCCGACATCGCATCGAGGATCTGCGCCGTGTTCTCGCGCGCCGCCCGGAACGCATCGAGCGCCGGCCCGAGCGGCCGCGTGCCGTAGTCGAGCCGCCGCGCCCATTCGTCCTGGTCGTAGCCCTGGATCACCGGGTGCCTCTGCGTGAGGAGCCTGCGGAGCCGGAGCGCGCTCTCGGACTCGCTGTCGGCGAGATGGTGCACGATCTCGGCGGCACTCCACTTGCCGGGGATCGGATGCGCGTTCAGCTGCGCCGCGGGGAAGCCCTCGAGCGCGGCCTTCACCTCGGAGAAGCCCTGCTTGTAGCGCGAGATCAGCGCGGCGCGGTCCTGTGCGGTCATCGCGGGCTCCTCCCGGCGCGGGCACGCACGGCCGTCGCCGCGGCGCCGTCGTTGACCCGCAAGGGGCCGGATGCTACCACTAGCCGGTCCAACTGCGTCTCTTCGGGCCGCGCCCGTGCCGCCGCGCCGGATCGCCGGGATCCCCGCCGCGCATCGGCCCTGCCGAATCTCGATCGGTCGCTGCCCATTCGAGGAGGTTCGACTCGCATGTCCTGGTGGAAGCGTTTGGCTCTCCCCGCGGTCCTGCTGGCGCTGCTCGCCCCCCGGGCGAACGCCCAGATCGGGGGCCACCCGTTCGAGGTCTCGGCCGGCGCGGGCCTCAACGATTTCGACGCCCGCGATTTCATCAAAGACTCGCCGGTCGGGGTCGGCTCGTTCGGCTGGCGCTGGTCCGACGCGCTCACGTTCGAAGCTTCCTACCTCGGCACGCGCAGCAAGGGCAAGATGGCTCCGAACCCGCAGCACGACTGGTCGGTGGCCTCGCTCGACGTGCTCTGGATGATGCGCGACCCGGCCGAGCGCGTTTCGCCCTACCTCCTCTTCGGCGTGGGCGCGGGGCGCTCCGAGGACGACGCGCGCGGGTTCGTGCGACGGGGCGCGCCCAGCTACGGGCTCGGGCTGCGCTTCAACGTCGACGGCAATCCGCGCACGTACGTGCGGCTGCAGGCGCGCGACGTCATGTTCCGCGAGGTCGATGCGCCCGAGTTCAGCCAGCACTTCGCGGTCACCGCGTCGTTCAACTGGGTCTGGCGCGGCCGGGCGAAGGACCAGGACCTGGACGGCGTGCGCAATTGGCTGGACAAGTGCCCGAACACGCCGCTGGGCGCCAAGGTCGACAGGAACGGCTGCCCGATCGATTCGGACGGCGACGGCGTCTACGACGGCCTCGACAAGTGTCCGAACACGCCCCGGGGCTGCAAGGTCGACGCGAAGGGCTGCCCGATCGACTCCGATGGCGATGGCGTGTGCGACGGGCTCGACAAGTGTCCGAACACGCCAAGGGGCGCGGTCGTCGACGCGAACGGCTGCCCGATCGACTCGGACGGTGACGGCGTCTACGACGGGCTCGACAAGTGCCCGAACACGCCCAAGGGCGCGGTCGTGGACTCGGTGGGCTGTCCGGTCGATTCCGACGGCGATGGCGTCCCGGATGGCATCGATCAGTGCCCGAACACGCCGGCCGGCCTCAAGGTCGACGCGAGCGGCTGCCCGATCGAAGTGAGCGAGAAGGAGACCGAGTTGCTGGACACCGGCACGATCCGGCTCCAGAACGTGAACTTCGACACCGGCAAGGCCACGATCAAGGCGGAGAGCGACAGCGTGCTCGACGAGGTCGCGCACATCCTCGTTCAGTATCCCGCGCTCACGATCGAGATCGGCGGCCACACCGACAACACGGGCAAGAAGGACAAGAACATGGCGTTGTCGGAGGCGCGGGCGAAGGCCGTGCTCGCGTACCTCACGCAGAAGTTCCCGACGCTCGACGCCACGCACTTCACGGTGAAAGGTTACGGGCCGACGATGCCGGTCGCGCCCAACAAGACGGCGCTGGGTCGCGCGAAGAACCGGCGCGTCGAGTTCAAGGTGACCAACACCGAGGCGCTGAAGATCGAGCGCGAGAAGCGCCACTTCGTGCAGAAGAACGAACCGTCGGCGCCGGGCATGACGCCGGCCGCGCCCGACACGAGCTCGAAGAAGTAACGGCTCGCGAGCGACGCGACGCCCCGGGCCCCTGACGCGGCCCGGGGCGTTCGTTCGTGCGGGCCCCGGGTGCTCGCGTCGCGCGCCCCCGCGAGCCGGGCCGCCCGACCCGTCCGGGAAGCGGCGTTCGTCGAACCGAGCCGGACAGCTCAGGTCTTCTGCTTCTTCTTCTCCGCAGCGGGGAAGAGCACGTTGTTCAGGATCAGCCGGTATCCCGGCGAATGCGGATACTCGTCCAGCTTGGTCGCGGGGTCGCCGACCATGTGCTGGAAGTCCTCCGGATCGTGGCCGCCCAGGTACGTGAACGTGCCGCGGCCGAACTCGCCGTGCAGGTACTTGACCTCGTCGGTGCCCTCGACCTCCGCGAGCACGGTCACGTTGGGCTTGAGCTTCGAGCGGTGGAAGCCCGTGCTCTGGCCGAGGAACTCCGGGATCGCGTTGACGTGGTCCTGCGTCAGCATCGTCGGCACCGGGTCGGTCTTGGCGCTGAACTCGAACAGCGTGAACACGGTGTTGGGCCCGCGCTGGTTCGCCTCCTGCGTGACGTCGATGTCCGAGAAGCGGTAGACGATCGGATCCATCTCGAGATGGAAGTCGCGGAACGCGAGAGTCTTCGAGAAGTCGAGCTTCTCGTTGGCGCGCGGATCCGGTGGATCGCCGTCGTAGACGACGTCCGCGATGTCGACGCCCGCCGCGGCGAGCGCGATGTCGTACGTGTCGGTCGCCGAGCACATGCCGAACATGAAGCCGCCGCGCCCGATGAAGTCGCGGATCGCGATCGCGACCGCGGCCTTGAGCTGCGTGACCTTGGCGTAGCCCATCTTGGCCGCCATCGCCTTCTGCACGGCCTCCTCCTCGATGTACCACGGGAACGTGTGGTAGGCCGCCCAGAACTTGCCGTGCTGGCCGGTGAAGTCCTCGTGGTGGAGGTGCAGCCAGTCGTACTTCGAGAGCTCGCCGCGCAGCACCTCCTCGTCCCACACGCGCGAGTACGGAATGCCCGCGTAGTCGAGCGCGAGCGTCACCGCGTCGTCCCAGGGCGGGGTGTTGGGCGGCATGTAGACCGCGACGCGCGGCGCCTTCTCGAGCGCGACCGACTCCATGTTCTCGTCCGCGATCGTGGCGCGGATCTTCGCCTCGTCGGCCGCGGAGACCGGCTGGATCGTGACGCCGCGGATGTTCGCCTCGCGCTCGGTCGCCGGATCGTCGGGCAGCAGGAACGAGCCGCCCCGATAGTTGAGCAGCCACTCCGACTTCTCGCCCTGCTGGAGCGTCCAGAACGTGAGCCCGTAGGCCTTGAGGTGGTTCGCCTGGGCGTCGTCCATCGGAACGAGGATCTTGGCGTGCGCGGCTCCGGCCGCGAGCAGGAGCGATGCGGCCAGGACGAACGGCACCGCCTCGACGATCTCGGCGTACGAGCCCCTCGAGCGCTCGTGGCCCGGCGCCGGCGGCTCCGGCGTGCCGGCGGGCGGTGCGGGTGGCGTTCCGCCGGGCCGCACGATGCGCAGGCGTCGGCGCGCACCCGGCGCGAGCAGCAGCGCGAGGCCGAGCGTCGCCGCGGTGAGCAGCACGAGCGGAATCGCGGCCAGCGCCAGGGCGACCGCGCCCGACGCACCCATCCGACGGACCTGCGGCGCCGCCCCGTTCCGTCCCAGCTCACGCACGCGAAGCTCCTCCCCGGCCGATTCCGATCTAGAGCCGCTGGTCCTTGCGCAACTGCTCGAGCTCGCGGCGGACCTCCGCCGAGTTCCAGGCGCGCGGGTAGCGCGCGAGGCACTCCTCGAACTGCTCCCGCGCACGCCGCGGGTCGCCGAGCCTGAGCCACGCCTCGCCCGCGCGCTGGCGCGCGACGGGCGCGAGCCGGTCGCCCGGCAGCGAGTCGCACACGAACGCGAGCGGCACGAGCGCCTCGCTCCACGCCCCTGCGGCCGCACGCACTTCGTACGCCTGCAGCGCGACGCGCGCGTACAGCGGCGAGCGCAGCGGGGTCGTGTCCCACAGCGAGTCCGATAGCGCGCGCAGGCGCGGTCCGGCGCGCCAGCGCTCCCACTCGACGAGCGCGAAGAGCGGCAGCTCGCGTGCGCCCGGGTCCTCCTCGAGCAGGTAGGTGCGGTCGAGCGCGCTCATCGCCTCGGGCAGCGTCGGATCGGCGGCGACGCGCTGGTAGTTGGCGAGTGCCGAGTCGAACCGGCACGAGAAGAAGAGCGCCTCGGCGAGCGACCACCGCGCGGGCGGCCAGTCGCGCGCGAGCGAATCGAGCGCCGCGACCGCCGCGCCGGGAGGGCCCTCGCGCAGCCGCTCGAGCTGGCGTTCGAGCTCGAGCTCGGGGTCGCTCGAGCCGCGCTCGCCCGCTCGCGCGAGCAGCCGGCCGGCGAGCGCGGGCTGTCCGGATTCGCGCAGCGCACGCGCCAGCTCGATCAGGAACGACGTGCTCCACGCGTCGGCCGTCACGTCGTCGAGCGCGCGCTCGAGCCGCGCCGCGAGCTCGCCGCGCGTCCCGTCCGCGCCGCCGGCGTCCCAGGCGCGCCGTCCCGCGACGACGCGCGTGGCCGGCGGGTAGGCGGTGTCCGCGGCGAGCGAGAGCAGCGCTTCGCGCGCCGCGACGGTGTCGGTCGGCATCGCCGAGCGCAGCGCCTCTTCCGCGAAGCGCTGGCGGAGCGCGAGACGACGCTCGGGCCCATCGGCGGCGGCGAGCACGCGCGCCGCCTCGGCCGCGCGGCCCTGCCTTCCGAGCAGGAGCGCGAACGAGCGCGCGAGGTCCGTACGGTCGGGCCGCCTCCCGCACGCCGCGCGCAGCGCCTCGGTCACGCCCCTGGGGTCCGCGGGCGCGAGCCGCAGCACCTGCGGCATCGCCCAGAGCGCCTCGCCGCTCGCCGCGATCCACGTGTCGATCGCCACGGCGGCCGCCTCGGCGGGGTGCGCCTGCCGCTCGAGCGCCTGCAGCAGCTCGCGCGAGCCGACGAGCGAATCGTGCAGCGCCGCGCGCTCGGCCTTCAGGCGCGAAACGACCGCCGGCAGGTCGCCCAGCGCGAGATCGGTGCGCGCCCGCTCGGTGACGATGCGCGGATGGTGCGGGTGCTCGCGGTCCAGCTCGGCGAGCGAGTCGCGTGACGCCGCGAGCTGGCCTGCCGCACGCAGGTTCGCGGCGCGCTCGATGCGCAGCACGACGTCGGGATCGAGCGGCGGCATCGGGTGCTGCGAGCGCACCGGATCCGGGCCCGGCGCGATGCTGAAGAAGTTCGGCCGCGAGCCCGGCACGATCAGCGTGCCCGGATGGTAAGGGCCCGGCGTCTCGTTGCCGCCGCGGTAGGGCTCCATCGTCTGCGCGCGCGCGGCGGGGGCGAGGAGCGCGAGCACGAGCGCCGCCGCGGCCCCGGCGCGGCGGACGCACCTCACCGCACGCTCCCGTTCAGGCGCTCGAGGTAGCGTTCGACCAGCGCGCGGTACTGCGCGGGATAGCGATCGGCGTCCGCCTTCATCAGGTCGAGCCGCATCCGGTCGCTCTCGCGCAGCAGCCCCGCGGGCAGCGGCGGCGGCGAGGCGTGCGCGACGTCCTGCGCGTGCACCGCCTCGCGCTGGGGGTCGTAGTCGCGGCGGTTGATCGAACGCTGCGCGTCGAGCAGACGCGAGAGGATGTGCGTCTGTTCCTGCTCGAGGTCGTCGCCGGGTGGCGGACCGTCGCGCAGCTGCTCCTCGACCTGCTGCATGTCCTGGCGCGTCTGGTCGAGCCGGCCGAGCAGCTTCTGCTGCGCCGCCTCGTCGCGCTGCACTTCTTCCAGTTCGGCGCGGATCCGCGCCTGGTCCTCGGCGAGCCGGCGCATCTGCTCGCGGTCGCCCGTCGTCAGGCGCGTCGCCTGGCTCAGGCGCTGCGCCAGCTCGTGCGCGCGTTCGTTCAATCGCGACTGCTCGCGGCTCATCTGTCCGACGCGCTCGGCGGAGTTCGAGCCGGGGCGATCGCCGGGCTTGTTGCCCGGCTTGTTGCACATGCTCTGCTCGGCGTCGCGCAGGCCGTTGATCGCCTCGCTCAGCGCCGCGCGCGCGGCGCTGCCGTCGTGCTGCCCGCCGGGCATGTTGCCTCTCGCCATCTCCTGGCCCGAGCTCGAAAGGTTCTTCATGGCGCGGCCGAGCGCCTCCTGCACCTTGGGCGAGAGCACCGGCGTCTCCTTGCCGAGTTCGGCGAGCGAGTCCGCGATCTGCTCGACGCCGGCGGACAGATCGGTCTGGCGGTCGGACTGCTCGCCCGCCGGATCGCCGCTCTGCAGGTTCTGCGACGCCTCCTCGCCGAGCGATACGAGGTCCTGCGTCGAGCGCCGCACCGCGGCGAGCTGGCGCGCAGCGCGCTGCTGCTGCGAGGCCTGGCTCCCGCTGTTCATCCGCTGCGCGGCGCGCTCGAGACTCTGGCTCGCCTGGCGGCCCGAGCTGCGCGCCTGCTGGCTCTGGCCGTTCTCGCCCTGCGAGGCCGCGTTCTGCTGGTCGCTCGCGGCCCGCTGCTCGAGCTCCTGCTCCGCGTTCTCGAGGTCGCTCTTCGTTTCCGGGCTGTCGCTCTGCTCGCTCGCCGCGTGCGCGTCGTGCGCGAGCTGCTCGCTCTGTTGAGCCGCGTCGCGCTGGCGGGCCGCGAGGTCCTTGCGCTCGGACTCGGAGGGCGTGTTGCGGCCCGTGGAGTCGGCCTGCGCGTGCGCGTCGTGCTCCTGGTTGAGCGCGTCCTGCTGGCTCTTGAGCTCCTCGGCGCGGTGCGCGAGCGCGTCCATCCGCTCCTCGTCGCGCAGCTGCTTCAGGAGCGCGAGGCTGCGGTCGAGGTTCTGGAGCAGGTCGTGATTCTGCTCGCGCAGCTGCGGCAGCGTCTGCTCCATCTGGCTCCGGTCCATGTTCTGGAGCGCCTGCTGCATGCGCTTGACCGCGTCGCGCAGCTCCTGCGACTGGATCTGTCGCATGAGCTCGGACATCTGCTGGAGCTTCTGCTGCAGGTCCTGCCGGAACGCCTGGCGCTCCGCCGCGTCGGTCAGGCTCTCGCGCGTGTCCTCGACCGCCTTGTCGATCTGGTGGCCGAGGTCCTGCTGGCGCTCGAGCGCCTTGCGCATCTCCTCGGTGCGCTCGAAGGGCGGCGGCGTCGTGACGCCCGCGCGCGGCTGCATGCGCTGGAGCTCGTCGAGCGAGCGCTGCAACTCGCGCGCCTGCTCCGCGACCTTTTCGAGCGAGCGCTGCGCGCCGTCCTGGCGCTCGTCGACGCGGTCGTAGAGCTGCGCGAGCGTCGGGAAGCGCAGGTGGAACTCGGGGCTCGTCGCGACGCCCGGCCCCGTGAAGCTGTTGTCGTCGCGCAGCACGAAGCGCAGCGCGCCCGTCTCGCCCGGCAGGAGCGCGAGCGCGCCCGCGTCCCAGGTCGACGTGACGCGCGCCTCGCGCGGCTCGCCCGCGAAGCGCGAGAGCGGCACGTCCTTCCACGGTTGCGATGCGTCCTTGCGGAACTGGAGCGCGAGATCGAGCAGGCCGAGGTCGTCCTGCGCGAGCACGTCGAACGGCAGCTGCGAGCCCGGGGGCAGGTCCTGGTCGCCGCGGGGCTCGACCACGGTGAGGACGGGCGGCGCGTCGGGCAGCGCCGCGATGCGGTAGCGCGTATCGCTCGTGCCGCTCGCAGCCTCGGCGCGCAGCGACCACGAGCCGTCCTCACGCACCGGCACCTCGCCGCGCCAGCGGCGCGGGGTGATCGGGCTCCACTCCGTCCTGCGGCCGTCCGGCAGCCGCGCACGCACGCCGTCGAGGTCGCGGTCGAACGTCGCCTCGACGCGCACCGTCGAGCCCACGAGCGCCGTCAGGTCGCCGCGCGTCGACGTGCCGACCTGGACCGGCAGCCGCGCGTAGGCGGGCGCGCGCACCTCGAGCGTGAAGCTGACCGGCTGCGGCTCGCCCGCGAGCGCGATGAGGTAGTCCGGGCTGCGCGTCGCCTGCACGCGCACGGCGTAGCGGCGCGCGCGGGTGACGGGCGGCAGGTCGAATCGCCAGCGCCGGATGCCCGCGTCGGTCGATTCGAGCTGCGGAGCCGGCGCGGCACCCTCGCCCAGCAGGCGCGGCGCGGCGCCGGTACCGGAAACGCGCGCGTGCACCGCGAGCGTCGACCCGGGGGCGAGCGTCACGGAACCCGGCTCGACCGCGAGCATCACGGGCGGCGCGGCGAGCGAGGGTCGCCACAGCGTGCGCCACGAGCGCAGCGCCGCCTGCGGCGCGAGCAGCCCGAGGAGCACGACCGCCGCGAGCGCGCCGGATGCGACGAGGAGCGGCGCGCGCGCGCCCGCGCGCGGCCGTTCGCCGGCGAGCGGCGAGGTTCCGAGTCGCTCGGCGGCCTCGGCGCGGAGCGCCGCCGCGAGCTCGGGCGAGGTGTGCGGCGGCGCGACTTCGAGCTCGAGCGCGTTGCGCACCCACGAGCGCAGCTCCGGGAAGCGCGTTTCGATCCGCTCGAGCCACGGCGTGAACGCGGGCAGGTCGCGCCGGAGGGAGAACGCAGCGAGGGCCGCGCCGATCGCGACGCCCGATCCCAGCAACACGAGCCGGAAGGTCGCGAACGCCGGGCCGCCCGGCCACGCCACACCGGCGGCGACGAGCAGCGCCACCAGCACGCCGCACGCGGCGAGCGCGCGCAGGCTGTGGCGCGCGATCAGCGCGCGGCGGACGGCGGCGTGTTCGCGCCGGAGGGGATTGCCGAGAGGGTCGGGCCCGCGTGGTGTCATGGCGTCTCGAAGCGGCCCGGGCAGGAGGTGCGGCGCACGGGACTCAATGCGTCAGCGCGTACTGGACGATGTTCATCGACATCTGCAGCGCCGCTTCGCGCTTTTCCGGGGGGTCGTGGTGGATTTCCTCGTCCTCGAGGCCGTCCCCCAGGTCGCAGTCGAAGGAAAAGAGTACACAGAGCCTGCCGTCGTGGACAACGCCGAACGCCCTCGCCGGGCCACCATCGTGCTCGTGGATCTTCGGCAGGCCGTGCGGGAAATCGTAGAGCTGGTGGAAGATCGGATGGTCGAACGGCAGCTCGACGAGCTCGTCGTCGGGGTAGAGGCGCTTGACCTCGCGCCGGAAGGCGGGCGCGATCCCGAAATCGTCGTCGACCCAGAGGAAGCCGCCCGAGTCGAGCCAGCGGCGCACGTTCGGCAGCTCGGCGTCCGAGAAGCGGAAGTTTCCGTGGCCGGCGGCGAAGACGAACGGATACTCGAACAGCGTCGCCGAGCCCGGCTCGACCACGGCGGCATCGTCGCCCGCGACCGGGATGTCGGTGCGCGCGCGCAGGGCGGCCATCAGGTTGCGCAGCGAGGTCTGGTCGCCATACCAGTCGCCGCCGCCGCCGTACTTCAGGCGCGCGATCCCGAAGGCGCGCGACCCGGGCGGCGTGGGCGCCGAGCGGACGGGTGCGGGCGTCCAGAGCAGCGCGGAGCAGGCGAGGAGCACCAACCGCCGTTTCACGGGCCAACCCGTCCTCTCGAAAGCGGGCGGACGAAGCGCCCGCCGCTCGGAGATGAATTTAGCGGACGGGCACCCGCAGCTGCATCGTGCTTCCGACAAATCTCACGGCCGCGGCACCGTCGGGGCTCACTGCGGGCGCGTTCGGGTGCGGCACCGAGTTCCAGGTCTCGAAGTCGTTGTTGTTGAACCCGTACGGGATGCCCGGAACCGGCAGCCCGGCGAGGATGATGACGCCACCCGCGGGGACGAGCTCGAACACCCCGCCCGGGTTGGGCTTGACCACCTGATAATCGCCCCGCAGCCGGTTGATGATCCGGCCCTGCGCGTCGACCGCGTTCACGCGCACGACGTAGAGCTGGTTCATCCGGAAGACGGTGCGCGTGAGCACCGTGACCGAGCCGTCGACGCCCATGAATTCGCGAACGTTCGCGAAGCTGCCCGCCTTGGCGAGCACGGGCAGCCCGACGCTCGCCTCGGGCGAGGTGACGCCGCGGCTGGGAAGCTGCGCCTGCGGCATGCACTCGATCCAGTAGCCCGCGGCGTTGGGATCGAGGGTCCAGCTCAGCGTGAAGATCGAGTCGGGCTGGATGCGCGACGCCGTAAACTGCAGCGTCTGCGGGATCGCGGGGTCGGGCGCGACGCCGACGTTCGTGAGCGGCGAGGCCGGGCCGGCGTTGCCGTTCACGACGCCGCGGCCCACGTACGCCAGGAAGGGATCGAACGAGGACGGCTGGTCGCTGAAGCCGTACATCTCCCACTCGGTGTCCGCCCAGCGCAGCTCGGGCACGAGGGGGAAGTCGAAGAGCTGGGCGTAGCCGCCGTTCGAAGTGCGGCGGAACACCTGGTAGCTCGAGGCGTTCGTCGAATCGAAGATCTCGGCCTCGATCCCGGGCGGACCGGTCATCGTGCTCGAGTAGCCCTGGAAGACGTTGGTCGTGAACTTGGTCACGCTGTCGGTGACGGTGAGATAGACGAGCGAGTCGATCGGCTGGTTCACCCACGTCACGATGCGCGCGTTCCGGTTCGGCACGCCTTCGACCTGCGTGTACCCGGCGTCGACCTGGGTCATCTTCTTCGCGCAACCGGAGAGCGCGGCGAGAGCGACGAGCGCGCAGGTCGCGAGCCCGGCCCAGCGGCGTGCAGGTGAGGTGCGGATCATCGTCTGCCTTTCGTCTATTCCGCCTGGATGCCCTTGCGGCGGTCCAGCCAGATCCAGATGTCGAGCGCCATGGCGCTGGCCACGTACACGGACGAATAGGTGCCGAACACGGTGCCGACGAGCATCGCGAACGAGAACGCGCGGAGCACCTCGCCGCCCCAGATGAACAGCGCCAGGGCCGTGAGGAAGACCGTGAACGCCGTGATGATGGTGCGCGAGAGCGTCTCGTTGACCGCGATGTCCATCACCCGCGAGTGGCGCTCCTTGCGGAGCGACTTGGAGCGCTCGCGAATGCGGTCGAACACCACGATGGTGTCGTTGATGGAGTAGCCGGCGATGGTGAGCAGGGCGGCGACCACGGTCAGGGA
>Ga0335085_10010434_pt1 | contig 13871 bp, 11 predicted proteins | sample Lox_Sample_45_FD_206712 | JGI IMG/M metagenome (GOLD analysis project Ga0335085, IMG submission 206712) | Soil microbial communities from Loxahatchee National Wildlife Refuge, Florida, United States - Lox_Sample_4.5 | ecosystem: Environmental > Terrestrial > Soil > Wetlands | place: USA...
TGGTCTGCAGCTGCGCTACCCACAGGAGATCCCTGCGGCCCGCCTTGTACTGGATGGTCGCGATGCGGACGGCTTCGGTGCGGTCGTCGAGCGCCTTCTGGTCGAGCGGCAGCCGCAGCGCCAGGAGCCGCTCGTTCGACAGGCTGTTCTCGACCTCGCGGAACGCCGTGAGCGCAACCGCGCCGTAGCGGGCGACCGCCTGCGCCTGCTGCGCAGTGGCGATCTCGACTTTCGCCTGCAGCGCCCCGCCCTCGTAGATCGGGATCGACACGCCGATCCCGGCCGATACGAGCCAGGGGTTGAGCTGCAGGACCGAGAGCAGCTGATCACCCAAGCGCCCGCCCGCGACCCCGATCGAGAACTCGGGCAGCAGCGCGAGCTGCGCCGCCTCTTCGCGGCGGAAGGCGGCGAGCACCTCGCGCTCGGCCGCGAGGAGGTCGGGCCGGCGTTCGAGCAGCGCCGACGGCACGCCGGTTCCGGCGAGCGGAGGCAGGGCCGGATAGACCGCCGCCACCTCGATCTCGGCGGCGGGATAGCGCCCGAGCAGCACCTCGAGGCCACGGCGAGCTTCACCGTACGACTCGCGCGCACGCTCGACATCGCTCTGCGCCGTCTCGAGCTTCGCACGCACGTCGACCACGTCCAGATCGGAGTCCTTGCCGGCGCTGCGCCGGACCTGCACCAGCGCGAGGAGATCGCCGTAGATCCGGACCGCCTGCTCGGCGAGCGCGAGAAGCTGGCGCGTCTCGACCGCGAGGTACCAGAGCTTCGCCGTCGTGGCGGCGAGCGACTGGCGCGCGTACGCGTAGTCGAGCGCAACTGCCTCCGCGTTCGCCTCGGAGGCCGCACGTTGGGCGCGGAGCCGCCCCCACACGTCGAGCTCCCACGTTACGCCGACGTAGGCGGCGGTGGTGTTGAAGTTGCCGTCGTGATCCTCGTCGCGCGTCGTCCTGGCGCCGAGCACCGCCCCGACGTGCGGCAGGAGCTGCGATCCGATCACGATCACCGCCTGCTGTGCGATGGCGACCTTGGTCGCGGCTGCGCGCAGGTCCAGGTTGTTCGCGATCGCCTCGGCGACGATCGCGTCCAGCGCGGGATCGTTGAACGACTTCAACCAGTCGTTGGTCACGTCACCCCCGCGGGAATCGGCGCGCCACGCCGGCGGGATGCGCGTTTCCTTCGGCAACGCCTGCTCGACCACGTCCGGGTGCGTGGGCGGAGACTTGAGCGCGCAGCCGGCGAGCGTCGCCGCCGCGACGAGGAGGGCGGCGCGCATCAGCCGGAGAACGGATACAGCCAGTTGTACCATGTGTAGGCGCGGATGGAGATCTTGCGCAGCATGACGAAAGCGCTCTCCGGATTGGTGTAGATCGCGGCCCGCCCCTGGGTGCCGAGCGGGAACTTCAGCTGGTCGGGATCGTCGAGCGTGATCGCCACCGCGAATTGTCCCTGCGGCGTTTCGCTCGGCACGTAGTTGAAGCTCGGCAACGTTCCGCTCGGCAGCATCTGCCCCGCGCCGCTCCCCTGCCAGATCGCCTGGACTTTGCCGCGCCAGATCTGGCCGGGATACAGATCCAGGGCCACCTCCACCGGTTGCCCCGGCTTCACGTATTTCAGGTTTTCCTGGAAGTAGTTGGCCAGCAGGTAGCGGTCGGCGTCGAGGATGAACGAGGCGATCGCGCCGGCGCGGAACTCGCCCGCCACCATGCCGGGACGCACCTGCAGGTTGATGATGTAGCCGTCCTCCGGCGCCACCATCAGGGTGTTCTCGAGGTAGTAGCGCGCCTGGTCGAGCTCGGCCTGGATCGCGGCCACCGTGGTGTTCACTCCGCCGATGTCGGAGGTGTAGCGCAGCCGCGCGCGGGTTTCCTCGGCCTGCGCCTCCTTGATGCCGGCGTCGTGGGCGGCCACCTGGGCAGCCCACTTCTGCGCGTCCTCCTCCGGGCCAGCGCCCTGTCTTGCGAGCTCGGACGAGAGCTTCAGCTGGTACTTCGCGTAGTCGAGATCGGCCTGGATCTTCGCGATCTTCTGCGCGTTGATCGCGGTGTCGGCCCTCAGCACCAGCACGTCCTGCTTGGCCTTCGCGAGCTGGGCCTCGAGTTGCCTCACCTTGAACTCGTAGGGGCGCCGGTCGAACTGGAACAGAGGCTCCCCCTTCTTCACGGGCACGTTCGGCTGCACCAGCACCGCGGTGACCAGGGTGGGCTCGGGAAGGCGCGGAATGAGCTGTATCGTGTGCTGGATGATCCGCGCCTCGGTCGCGAGCGGCGCCACGAAGCGCAAACCGATCAGGAAGATGAGCAGCAGATGCACCGCAAAGAACGTCGAGAAGAAGCCCCACGCGATGCTGAACTTGAGCCATTTGAACTTGAAAAAGACGAGCCACACGACCAGCGCGTAGCCGAACAGCAGGACGAAGCCGAGGAGCATGCGGTGCTCCGGTCAGGCCTTCATGCCGCTGCGGGCGGCGTCGGAGGCGCCGAGTCCTCGCGCGCCAGCGTCCCCGGATCCGTCGCTGTCGCATGCTTGCCACGCATGCGCGGATCGTCCTTGAGGCGCGCGATGTCTTCGTCGATCGCCCGGGCCTCTTCCTTGGGGAATCGCCGGATGTCGACGATGTCCGTGGGCTTGAACGCCCAGATGAACGCCTGGACCCACGGCAGTACGGTCGGCAGCAACCCGGCCCAGCCCATCAGCTTGACCGCTTCGGCGTCCGGGTGCTTGCGCGCAATTGCGATGCGCCCGGGCAGGCCGGCTATCCAGATATAGATCAGCATCACCGAGCCGGCAGCCAGCGCCGCCGTGACGAAGGTCGCGTAGTCCCAGAAGTCGAGCTCGAAGCCGAGCATGCTTGTCCTCCCCGGTCGGCCGGCGGACGGTGAGACCGTGATCGCCTCAGCCGTTTTTGTCCTCGAACGGAATCTTCGCGTCCTGCTCGAACCGCGCCTTGCGCTTCCGGCCGAATGCCCACGCCACGATCCCCACGAACAGGACCACCAGGATGACGAGATAGATCGCTTGATCCATGGTCAAACCTCCGCGGGTAAATTCACGCTATCGGTGTCGGGGCCTGCTAGTACGGCCGCGCCGGCCCGATCTGCGGCGCGCGCACCGGCTTGGCCATGCCGTGGAAGATCGTGATGCCCTGACCGCCACAGCGCGTCGACAGACCCTCCGGCGGGTTGCCGTAGCAGCTGTTGATGTCCTGCCAGTTGTCGATCACCCAGACGTCGCCTGCCGGGCCGATCGCAAGATCGGTCTGCATCTGCAGGCCACCGCCCACGTAGCCGCCGGGCGGCGAGATCTGGTCGCCGGTCTTGAAGCCGGGCGGGCAGTTCTCGGTCTTGGCCCCGCACAAGTGCGCGATCCGGCCTACCGCGCTCGCGAAGTTCGACACCCAGACCGTGTCGTCGCCCGCAACCGTAGCGGCCCAGGGCCCGGGCAGTCCGCCGCCGTAGTAGGGAGACCCCGGAAATTCCGTGCCGTCGGGCCGGAACAGCGTGACGCTGCCGCCGTCCGGACCGCCTTTCTGCTCGAACATCGAGTACGCGAGCGCTCGGTCGACGGGGCCGCCGACCAACATGACGACGCCGAGCTTCAGCATCCTCTCCAGACCGCGCACACCGCTGCCGAACCGGTTCGTCACCCAGACGTTGCCCTGGCTGTCGATGCCGAGCCCGCTGCCGCTATAGCCCGACTTGAACTTCTCGACCTTGCCCGGATCGCTGGCGGGAAACCGGACCACGTAATCACCCGCGCCGTTGGTCACCCAGATCCTGTCCTGCTGGTCGATGCCCAGGTGGAACGGCATCTTGAACGACCTGCAGGGCTCGGCGCTCTCACCCTCGCAGAGCAGCTTGCCCTTGGTGTAGTCGCCCTTCGGGAAGAAGACGAGTTGGCTCTTCTCCACGCCCAGCACCCAGACATCGCCGCCCGGCGTGACGATCACGCCCTGCATGAGGCCGAGCTTGCCGTCGAAGGTGATGCCGTCCGGCGGCGTCAGTGGCTTGCCGTTCTTGTCGAACACGGTGATCGACTTGCCGCCGTAGCTGGTGAACCAGGCGTTGTCCTTGGCGTCCACGGCCGCGCCGAACGTGCCGCCCTGCATGCCGCCGCCGGCGAACCCGGTGGTCATCGGCGAGAGCGGCTTGCCGTTGGGCGCGAACTTGCTGGCGTTGCCTTGCCACAGGTCGTCCTGGCCCTGCCAGCCCACGGTGAAGTTGTTGCCAACCCAGAGGTTGCCCTCGCTGTCGAACATCGCCTTGCCGCCCGCGCGGTACCCGCCGCCCGTGACCTTCAGCGGCAGCACCCAGGCGCTCGGCGCGAACTTGAGGTACGGCATGTACGGCACCGCGCGCATGGTCTTGCCCTTCGGGATCGCATAGAACTGATCGAGTAGAGCAAAGAGCCGCTCGGGCTGGTACCACGGATAACGCGCGATCGACTGGGCCGCCGTCAGCGTGTCGGTCGGTGCGCTTCCTTTCGGCGGGGTGGCCGCCGCGAAGAGCTTGCTGCAGGCATCCGCCATGACCCGCGTGACGCAACCGGAGAGCACGTCGGCCAGCGTGGCGAAGTTGGCCATCGTCGGCGTCTGGCTGCTGTTGAGCGGGTCCTGGATGGTCGTGCCCCAGCCACCCGTCCGCAGGTCGACGAAGCTCGGCACGTTGCCGGCCGCGATCTTCAGTTGCAGCGGCTGCCCCCTGATCGCGGTGCCGTCGATGAACTGGGCATGGGTCCACACCGACGCAATGGTCGTGAACTCGTTGATCGTGACGCTGGCGGGCGCCTTGGCCCCGAGCACGGTCAGGAGCGCGATGCGTTCGTTCTCGCCGCCACCGGACTTGGTTGGCACGCCGCGCTGGGCGACGAGATAGAGACTGGTCCCCGCGGCGACCGCGTCGGGCACCATCATCGTGAAGCGGCCGTCCGGGCCGGTGCGCGACTGCGCGAGCTCCTTCGGCGCGCCCGCGCTCGCGGCCCACAAAGTCACCGTCGAGTTGGCGATCGGCGCGCCACCGCCGAGGACCAGTCCGTTGAGGGGCGCGGAAACGGCGGAGCCGGCAAACAGAAGGCCTGCGACCGCCAGCGATCCGAGCAGCAGCTCAGTCGCCGCACCATGCGTCCGGACTCTCGATTCAATCTTCATCTTTCTCTCCATGCGTGATTCGCGAATTTCCCGACCTCACTTCGGGAACATGAGCTGTATCTGGAACCTGATCTGCCAGTTGGGGCCGTCGTCGGGCCGGACGACGTTGTAGTACCCGGCAAGCTGCGTGTTCACGGGCAGCTTGCCGAGGTGGAAGATCTTGCCGACGCCGCCGCCCACGGGCACCGTCCACTTGTTCCCGCTGTCCGCCTTCCAGTTGACCGTGAGGATCGGGGCGCTGGTGAGGTAGAAGCCTTCCTTGAAGTTGTAATTGACGAACGGCTGGATGAGGCCGTTGTTGTACGAGCCGCCCTGCTTGCTGCTCGAGAGCGACCAGATGTTGTTCACCAGCGCGCCATAGACCCAGGGGTCGCCCTTGTCGAGGTGGAGCCCCACGACCGACGGCCCCAGGCCCCAGTTCTTGTTGCCGAGCTCGGCATTGCTGTTGGTCGGCAGCTGGACGACGGGCCCCGCACCCCAGATGAACTTGCCCGGGTTCCCGGGGGACAGGAACGCAGTAAACACCGTGTCGCCGATGCCGGTGGTGCTCTCATCGCCCGGGTAGAGCGACGGGTTCCAGATCACCGGCAGAATCGTGCGCGTAATGACGTTCCAGTCCTTGTTGACCTCGATCGGGATCACCGGCTGGATGTTGAGGATGTTCTGCGTCCCCTTCTCCGGCCCGAAGTTGAGGTTCGTGTTGTTCTGGAACGGCAGGCTGATCAGGTTGCCGACCGGGTTCTGCGCGAGCTTCGCCAGCTCCTCGGCGCTCAACTCCGCGTGCGCCGGAATGGCCGCGAGGGCCGCCATGGCGAATCCGGCGCATCTCAGCAGTCGTCGGCTCGATCGGGTCCGCATCGATAGTCTCCCCGGCTCAGGTCAGTTGCGCGGCGGCGAAAGGGATTCCAGCTGCTGCAACCGCTTCATCGCCTGCATCGCCTTCAGCGAGTCGTAGTTGATGCCTGCGGCGTTGAGGCTGCTGCCCTGCTGGAACGGGAACTCGGGCAGCGTCTTCAGGAAGGCGCCGAGCTTCTGCTGCACCGGCACGAACAGCCAGATGTTGTCCGCGTACCAGCGCAGGTACAGGCCGGACTCGTGCGGCGCCTTCTCGTACGGGTCGGCCCGGAGATTGACGATCACCGGCCAGCCCGGCACTTCGCGAATCGCGGTGGCGATGTTGCCGTTGGTGACCGCGAAGTGCACCTTCCAGTCGTTCCAGCGCACGGCGTTCAGCTCGCCGCCCTGCCCGAAGTAGAAGATCTCCTCGCGCGGGCCCTTCTTCGTCTCGCCCTTGAGGAAGGGCAGGAAGTTGTAGCCGTCGAGGTGCGCCTTCCACGTCTTGCCGTTGGCGGCGTAGCCCTTCTTGACCTTGTCGACCACGTCGGGGACGCCGGCCGCCGCCAGGAACGTGGGCAGCCAGTCTTCCTGCGAGAAGATGTCGTTGACGATGGTGCCGGGCTTGATCACGCCCGGCCAGCGCACGACCATCGGCACGCGGAAGCCGCCCTCCCAGGTGGTGCCCTTCTCGCCGTGGTAAGGCGTCGTGCCGCCGTCGGGCCAGGTGCCGGTCTCGGCGCCGTTGTCGGTGCCGTAGACGACGATGGTGTTGTCGGCGATGCCGAGGTCGTCCAGCTGCTTCAGCACCGCGCCGACCATGTCGTCGTGCTCGACCATGCCGTCGGGATAGAGGCCGATGCCGGTGCGGCCCTGCGCCGATTTCTTGAGGTGCGTCCACACGTGCATGCGCGTGGTGTTGAACCACACGAAGAACGGCTTGCCCGACTTGGCGGCGTCGGCAACGAACTTCTGCTCGGCGGCGAAGATCTCCTGATCGACCGTCTCCATGCGCGCCCGCGTGAGGGCGCCCGTGTCCTGGATCTTCTGCCCGCCCTTGCCGTCGCTCCACGTATGCAGCACGCCGCGCGGGCCGTACTGCTTCCTGAACTCGGGGTCCTTCGGGTAGTAGTAGGTCTCGGGCTCCTCCTCGGCATTGAGGTGGTAGAGGTTGCCGAGGAACTCGTCGAAGCCGTGCACCGTCGGCAGGTGCGAGTCGCGGTCGCCCAGGTGGTTCTTGCCGAACTGGCCGGTCACATAACCCTGCGGCTTCAGCAGATCCGCGATGGTCGGCGCCCAGCTGGGTATGCCCTGAGGCGAGCCCGGCATGCCGATCGTCAGGAGCCCGGTGCGAAACGGATGCTGGCCGAGGATGAACGACGCCCGCCCCGCGGTGCAGCTTTGCTGCGCGTAGGCATCGGTGAAGAGCGCGCCCTCCTTCGCGATGCGGTCGATATTCGGCGTCCTGTAGCCCATCACACCCAGGTTGTAGGCGCTGATGTTGTGGATGCCGATGTCGTCGCCCCAGATCACGAGGATGTTCGGCTTCTTCTGCTGCGCAAGCGCCGGGCCCCAGAGCAGGGCTGCAATCGCGAAGGCGAGCAGTTTCATGAGCGTGCGTCTCATTAGGTTTCTCCTGGTTTCATCCAACGCAGCGACCCGCTCGCGAACTGCCGGACTCACCGCTTCGCATGCGGTTCACGGCCGTGGCGGGCCTCGATGCCGAGCTTCTCTTCGCCGCCCCCGTGCTTCTCGAGGTCGGCGACCAGCCCTTCGTCGGAGAGGTCGATCGGATGCGAGTGCTCCCAGTCGTGGTGCGAGGTGTGCACCAGACGCTTCACTACGTGATGCGCGTCGGTCTCGATCGCGAGCTCGCGGCGCGCATCGAAGCTGCCGGGCGCGAGGTTGATCGACCCCACGATCGCGCGCTTCTCGTCGGCGAGCAGCATCTTCCCGTGCAGCTTCAGCCCCTTCAGCTTGTGAATCTTCGCCCCGACGTCGTGCATGATGCGCAGGCCGCCGACCCCTTCGACCAGCTTGTCCTTCTTGAGCGTGTGCGGCGGCCGCGCCATGATGTGGACGCGGACCCCGCGATTCGCGGCGCGGACCAGCCGCTCGATGATCACCGTGTCCTGGTAGCGCTCGTTCTGCAGCCAGAGCGTCTCCTTCGCCGAGTCGACGAACGCCGCGATGCGCTCGCGGCCGTTGTTCGGGCACCAGATGAGGCGGGACTTCGGGTCGGGCTTGAAGTGCTTGTGCGCCCAGTCGGCGTCGAAGCACTTCACCATCTCGGCGACTTCGTCGGCATGCGTGGTCACGACGGCGTAGTCGCGCGTTTCCGTCAGGTCGCGCGTCTCCCAGTTGAGCGACTCCACGAAGCCCGTCGCGTCGTCGATCACCATGGATTTCTGGTGGGTGAGGGCGAACTCGGGGCTGCTGTCCCGGACCTCGACGCCGGCGGCCTCAAGCGTCTTGCGCGACGCTTCGTTCTCGTTCTCGCCGCTGCGGCGCGCCGGGTTGAGCATGACGCGGACGTGCGCGCCGCGCTTCTTGGCCGCGATCACCGCGTCGAGCAGCGTCGGATCGGTGAAGAGGAACATCCGGATGTTCAACGATTTCCTGGCGCCGGCGAGGGCGTCGAGGATCGGCTTCGGGGTGTCGTCGGGGAGGACGATCAGCGAATGGGCCATGTTGTCTCCGGAAAGGGCGCTGGCGCGGGGGTTAACGCGACGCCGCAGCGAAGCAGCTCGTCGAGCCGAGCGGGCACACCACCACGTAAGTCTTGCGCTGCCCGCAGCCCGTCACGCTCACCGTGTACTCCGCATGGCGTTGCTGCTTTCAGGACTCGTCCGTCCAGCGCGAGGGTGATGATCGGTCCGCTGCCGCTCCGGTCATTTGCGCTGAATCAAGCGGGGGCGGCCCGGATTACTCGAACGCGAAGATCTTCTTCCAGTCGTCCTTCATGCTGATCACGATCCAGCCCTTCTTCGCCGCCTCGTCGTAGAGGGCCTGGGTGAAGGTGCCCACCTTGGTGTCGCGCAGTCCCTTCGCCGGCCCGTAGGCGTACTCGCGCTTCGCATCGTCGTGCAGCACGAGCATCGAGAGCCGCGCGCCGTCGCCCGCCTTCGTGTACTCGAGCATCTGCCGATCGCCGGTCGAGTTGCCGAATGCCGCGACCGGCCGGCGGCCGATCATCAGGTGAATGCCTTCAGGCTTGCCGGCATTGTTGTCGTTGAGAAGCAGCTTGGGTTCCTTGGTCAGGAAGGGCTTGCCGTCCTTGCCATAGCCGTACTTCGTGCCGCCGGCGGTGCCGACCACCTGCTCGGGCGGAATGCCGTAGGTGGCTTCGGAGTACACGCGCACGAAGTCCTGCCCGCCGCCGGTGACGATGTAGGTCCTGTAGCCGCTGGCGCGCAGGTACTTCAGCACTTCCTGCATCGGCAGGTAGGTGAGCTCGGTGTACGGCTTCTTCCAGCGCGGGTCCTTCGCCTCGGCGAGCCATTTCTTCGCTTCGGCCTGGAAGGTCTCCACCGACATGCCGGTCGAGGTGGCGGCAAGGAGCTCGATCAGGTCCTTCTCGGTCAGCTTGGCAATGGCTGCGCGATCGCCTTTCAGTACTTCCAGAACGGTCGAGAACGGGGCGACCTTCGCCAGCTCCGGCTTGGCCTTGACCACCGCCGGCACCCTCTCGAGGACGTACATCACCTGGGTGTACATCGGGTGCTCGACCCAGAGCGTGCCGTCCTGATCGAAGGTGGCGATCCGCTCGGGCGGCGGAACGAAGTTCGGGCTGCCCTGCGTCGTGGTCGCCTGCACGAAGTCGATGATCGCCTTCTTCGCCGGACCGTCGTTCCACGACGGCAGCGGATCGGTCTGCGCTTGGACATGGACGCATGCGGCGAGCAGGAACAGCGCCGCAACCGTCCGGATGCAAGCCGTTATCGAGAATGCCTTCAGGAGCCTCATGTTCGTCCTTCCTCGGAGAACTGAATGAAGATGGGCGACCCCTTTCGGGCCGCCCACCTGCACCATCACATTGCCGGTCCGCTCAGTCGCGGCGTCAGCCGCCGCCCCCCTTGACCCGCGGCGGCTTTCTCGGATCGAGTGCCGGCACGGGGTTCGAGGGATCCTGCAGATTGGGCCGCAGGTCGGTCGAGGCGCCGCCCGGGAAGCGCCGGGTGCTCGGGTACTTCATGATCGACTCGTCGAACTTGACCAGCTCGGGCAGGATCAGCGCCAGCACCCAGCCGTTGTCCTGGCCCGAGTACTTGCCCGGCGAACTCGACAGCGCGCGATAGGACACCGCACCGTTGAACGCCATGTCGTACTTCTCGTAGGGGTCCATCGTCAGGTTGTAGACCGCGCCGATGCCGCCCAGCGTCTGCTCCGGGCCGAGCCAGGTGTCCTTGGCCGTCCACAGGTATTTCCACGCGATGTTCAGGTCGGGATTCTCCGGATCGTCGCCGATGTCGACGCGGATGCCGCCGAACATCTCACCGTCGATGTAGATGAACGACCGCCGCGCCGAGTGCCGCGCCTTGCCGGTCACGTAGGCGCTGTTGTCGACGCCGTCGAAGAAGATCGGCTTGCCGCTGTTGTCCGTGGTCTCGCCGAGGGTCGGCGGCTTGAGACCCGCCATCGCCGCGGTCGTCGGCCAGACGTCCAGGTGCGTCATCATCTGGTCGAGCACCTGCCCGGCCGGGATGCGCCCTGGCGCCCACATGATGCCCGGCACGCGGAACGCGCCTTCGAACGCGGAACCCTTCTCGCCGCGGAACGGCGTCGCGCCGGCATCCGGCCACGCGTCCTGCCACGCGCCGTTGTCGGACGTGAGGACGACGATGGTGTCGGGCGCCTCGGCGCGGATCGCGTCCATCAGGCGGCCGACGTTGTGGTCGGCTTCGAGCATCGAGTCGGAGTAGTTGCCGAGCCTCGACTTGCCGCGGAACGGCGGCGCCGGGTTGGTCGGGTTGTGCATCTTCATGAAGTTGACGTTCATGAAGAAGGGCTGGCCATCCTTCGCATGCTGCTTGATGTAGGCCACCGCCGAATCGGTCTGCCGGACGTCGAAGGTCGCCAGATAATCGTAGGTGATGCGGGCGACCTTGGTGGCCGGCTTGCCGGCCACGCCTTCCCACTCGTCGAGGTTCACGACCTCCTGGTACTCCCTCCAGAACGGCGCGTTGTACTTCGGGAACCACGGGTGCATGTTCGGGCTGGTGTCGTCGTACGAGTAGACGCCGGGGTAGTAGGCGGCGAACTGCTTCATCTCGTCGTAGCCGTGCTCGATGGGATACATCGATGGCTTGTCGCCCAGGTGCCACTTGCCCGAGAAATAGGTGGAGTAGCCGTTCTTCTTGAAGAACCCGGCGATGGTCGGCGTCGCCTTGGTGAGGCCGTTGTCGTCGCCCGGGGCCATGACGACCGACAGCGCCGTGCGGATCGGAATGCGACCGGTCTGGAAGGCGGCGCGCCCGGCGGTGCAGCTCGACTGCCCGTACCAGCTGGTGAAAACCGCGCCTTCGCTGGCGAGGCGGTCGATGTTCGGCGTCGGGTGGCCGAGCGCCTTGCCGCCCCGATACGCGCCGAAGTCGCTCCAGCCCACGTCGTCCATCATGATCACGACGACGTTCGGCCTCTTGCCCGGCGTCTGGGCGAGCGCGGGCGACACGGCCCCCGTCGCGAGAGCGAGCGTGGTGGTCGCCGCCAGAAGGGCACGTCGAAACGATCGCATTTCCATTTCATCTCTCCTCAAACTTCGCATAAGGTCGCTTCAATGGGGCGCCTGGTGAATACGGACGGCCGTTCTGAACGTTAGCAAACGATCATGTCCGTCAGGATCGGCGCGGCCACATACGCCGCCTCGGTGAGAGCACATAGGACATACGTGGCGCCACGTACTGCGACGTCTCACTTGCCGTGCTTGAGCGCCTTGCGCACCGCGACGCGGAGCTCCCGGGCGGTAATCGGATGCTCGAGGAAGTCGGTGCCCTCGAGGCGCGCGATGTCGACCGCCGTCCGGAACGCGGTGTGCGAACCGAGAGCAATCACGGGCAGCGACTCGCCCCGGCGGCGGAGCTCGCGGACGAGCTCGAGCGCCCGGGCTCCGCAGGGTTCGGCGGCAGTGATGAGGCAGGCATCCTTGCAGATCGGCTGAGACGCGAGCAGCGCCGTAGCATCGTCGAAGAAGACCAACTCGACGCCCGGTGCGAGCGCCGCTTCGATCCACTTCCGCTCGTCGGGATCCGGATCGACGACGTAGATGGTTGTTGTCATGACCCTCGGCGAAAAGGGAGTCGCAGGAGTCGGGGCTCGCGCGTGCCGCCCTCGCCAGGTCAAACCTCTGGCGCCGACACCCCGAGTCCCGGCGGGGAATGGTGCGCCCGGCGACCTTGCCGGCCTATACGAACGACTACGAGTATTGCGTACGTGGAGACAGGAGCCGACGCCGCGTCAGTCGCGGCGGTAGGCGAGACGCATCAGCTCCGTCATCGAGCTCACGTCCAGCTTCTCGAGCAGCCGGCTGCGGTGCAGCTCGACCGTCCGGTGGCTGATCCCGAGCTCCTTGGCGATGAGCTTGCTGGAAAGCCCCTTCAGCGCCAGATCCATAACCTCGCGCTCCCGGGCAGTGAGCGTACCGAGGCGCTCGTCAAAACCGCCGCCATCGTCGGCCGCGGCGCGCAGCACCGCATCCCTGGCGAGCGCATCGTTGATGGCATCGAGCAGCTGCTGCTCGTGATAGGGCTTCTGCACGAAGTCCACCGCGCCTGCCTTGACCGCGTTGACCGCCGTGTTGACGTCACCGTGCGCGCTGATGAACACGATCGGGATCCGGGCGCCCATCCCGTTAAGCTTCGCTTGCAGCTGGATGCCGCTCATCCGCGCCATGCGGACGTCGAGAACGAGGCACCCGGGACGTGCGGGGTCGAAGGCGTCGAGGTACTCCAGCGCCGAGCGGAAGGTCTCGGTGCGGAGTTCGACCGAGTTCGCCAGCTCCTTGATGGAGTCCCGCACCGCCTCGTCGTCGTCGATGATGAACACGGTGGGCTCGGCCATGGGGTCAGTCTCCCGATTCCTGCACGGGAAGCGTGAACTGGAACACCGCCCCGCCAGCCGGGTTATGTAGTGCGCGCAGCGCCCCGCCGTGGGCCTCGACGATCTTGCGGCAAATGGCGAGGCCGATCCCCAACCCGGCGGCCTTGGTCGAGTAGAACGGCTCGAACACGCGCTCCAGGTCGCCTGCGGCGATGCCCGGCCCACGGTCCTCAACCCGGACTGAAATTCCCCCTTCGACACTGAACGACGTCTCGATGGTGATCAGCCTGCCGGCGTCCGATGCTGAGAGCTCCGTCGCTTCCATCGCGTTGCGCAGCAGGTTGAGGATCACCTGCTGGATCTGGATCTCGTCGGCGATGACCGCAGGCAGCCCGCCGGCGAGCTTCAGCTCGAGGCCGATATCGCGGAGCTCGCAGTCCGTCTTCACCATTTCGACGCTTTCCCGGACTGCGCGCTCGACATCGAGCTCTTTCGACTCCAGGTCGTGCCGCTTCACCATGCCGCGCAAGCGCTTCACCACGTCGCCGGCGCGCGTCGCCTGACCGATGACCTTGTCCAGCAGCTCAGCGAGCTGTCGCAGGTCGGGCGCGGCGCTTCCCACACGGCGGCGCGCAGCGAGCGCGTAGTTCTCGATGGCGACCAGCGGCTGGTTGAGCTCGTGAGCGAGGGCAGCGGACATTTCTCCAACGGTGTGAACCCGGACGAGGTGCGCCAGGCGCTCCCTGAAATGCGCCGCTTCGGCCTGCGCTTCCGCGAGCGCCCTCGCCTTGCGGTCGCGCTCGAGCACGTTCGCGAGAGCCTCGCCGATGAGCCGGACGCGCGGGATGAGCGCGTC
>Ga0335085_10010435_pt1 | contig 13870 bp, 14 predicted proteins | sample Lox_Sample_45_FD_206712 | JGI IMG/M metagenome (GOLD analysis project Ga0335085, IMG submission 206712) | Soil microbial communities from Loxahatchee National Wildlife Refuge, Florida, United States - Lox_Sample_4.5 | ecosystem: Environmental > Terrestrial > Soil > Wetlands | place: USA...
TTCCGGCGCTACGAAATCGGCGGCGCGGACGCTGCGGCGTTCCTACGAGCTGCTCGTATATCACATCGGCGAGGCCCGCCGTCACCTGGAACTGCTGCAGTAAGGGGCTGCCTGCCAGTTCTCGCTCGCCGCCCGGATCGGCCAAGATAGTGTCATGCCGCCCGAAGTGTCCCTGCTCGACGGCGTGCTCGAGCGGGTGACGTTCGCCAACCCGGAGACCGGCTACACGATCGCGCGGGTCGGCCCCGCGCACGGGGGATCCGAGCTGGTCACCGTGGTCGGCGCGCTGCTCGGCGCGCAGGTGGGCGAGTCGCTGCGGCTGCGCGGCCGGTGGACGAGTCACCCGAAGTACGGCCGGCAGTTCGAGGTGCACTCCTACACCACCGTGCTCCCCGCCACTACCCAGGGCATCCAGCGGTACCTGGGTTCGGGCCTGATCAAGGGCATCGGCCCGGTGATGGCCGAGCGGATGGTCGCCCACTTCGGCGTCGACATCATGCACGTCATCGAGTCCGACCCGGCCCGGCTCATCGAGGTCGAGGGCCTGGGCCCCAAGCGCACCGCGAAGATCACCGCGGCCTGGGCCGAGCAGAAGGCCATCAAGGAGGTGATGGTGTTCCTCCAGGGCGTGGGGGTGTCCACCTCGCTGGCGGTGCGGATCTACAAGAAGTACGGCGACGAGGCCATCTCGACGGTGCGCGACGAGCCGTACCGGCTGGCCGCCGACGTGTGGGGCATCGGCTTCAAGACCGCGGACACCATCGCGGCCGCGGTCGGCATCGCCCGCGACAGCCCGGAACGGATCAAGGCCGGACTGGCCTACACCCTGTCCGAGGCGGCCGACGACGGGCACTGCTACCTGCCCGCGCCCAACCTGCTCGGCGACGCGGCCAGGATCCTCGAGGTACCCGCCGAGCTGATCACCCCGTGCCTGGACGAGCTGACCGCCGCCGAGGGCGTGATCAGGGAAAGCGTCCCGGCGGCCGCGTCGGACGGGGCGGAGACCGCACCGCAGGTCCCCGCCGTCTACCTGCCGCCCTTCTTTCAGGCCGAACGGGCTTTGTCCACCGCCCTCCTCCGCCTGCTTGCCTCGCGGGCCGACCGCCTCGCGGCCTTCCGCGACGTCGACTGGGACAAGGCGCTGACCTGGCTGCGGAGCCGGACCGGCACGCCGCTGGCCCCGGAGCAGGAAGAGGCGGTCAGGCTGGCGCTGACCGCGCGGGTCGCGGTGCTGACCGGCGGCCCTGGGTGCGGCAAGAGCTTCACGGTCCGGTCGGTCGTGGCCCTGGCCCGGGCTCGCGGCGCCAAGGTGGTGCTGGCCGCCCCGACCGGGCGGGCGGCCAAGCGGCTGGCCGAGCTGACCGGGCACGAGGCGGCCACCATCCACCGGCTGCTCCAGCTGCGGCCGGGCGGGGAGCCCTCGTTCGACGCGTCGTCTCCGCTTGACGCCGACCTCGTGGTCGTGGACGAGACCTCGATGGTGGACCTGATCCTGGCCAACAAGCTGGTCAAGGCGGTGCCGCCGGGCGCGCACCTGCTGCTGGTCGGGGACGTGGACCAGCTGCCCTCGGTGGGCGCCGGGGAGGTGCTGCGCGACCTGCTCAACGCCGGGACGCTGCCGGTGGTGCGGCTGACCAAGATCTTCCGGCAGGCCCAGCAGTCCGGCATCGTGGTCAACGCGCACCGGATCAACGCGGGTCAGCCGCCCGGTCTGACCGGCTTCGCCGACTTCTTCTGGTTCGCCTGCGACGAACCGGAGGAGCTCACGTCGCTGGTGACGGATATCGTGGCGCGGCGGATCCCGACCCGGTTCGGCCTGGACCCGCGGCGTGACGTGCAGGTGCTGTGCCCGATGCACCGCGGCCCGGCCGGGGCCGGGAACCTGAACCTGGCCTTGCAGGAGGCGCTGACGCCGTTCCGGGACGGGCAGCAGGAACGGCGCTATGGCGGGCGGGTGTTCCGGGTCGGGGACAAGGTGACCCAGCTGCGCAATAACTACGAGAAGGGCGCGGCGGGCGTGTTCAACGGCACCGTCGGGGTGGTCACCGGCATCTCGCTTGAGGACCACGCGCTGACCGTGCTCACCGACGAGGACGAGTCCGTTGAGTACGGGTTCGACGAGCTCGACGAGCTCGCGCACGCCTACGCGGTCACCATCCACCGGTCCCAGGGCAGCGAGTACCCCGCCGTGGTCATCCCGCTCACCATGGGCTCCTGGATGATGCTCAAGCGCAACCTGCTCTACACCGGCGTCACCCGGGCCAAGAAGCTGGTCGTGCTGGCCGGCTCGCGCCGCGCCCTGGCCGTGGCCGTGCGCAGCAAGGGATCAGGCCGCCGCCACACCGCCCTCGCCCACCGCTTGCGCGCCTAATGATCTCAATGATGGCGGTTACTGTCATCCCCGGGTCCCGGCTGCCGCACCGGCCCCGGCGACCCCGCCAGTCACCCGCCCCGATCTGCGGTCTACGACATCGGTGCCACATTCATGTCGTGATAGCGACATCAGTGCCACATCCATGTCGTTACGGGAAGCGGCCAGGGCCGGGGAGGCGGCATCAGGAGGCACCGGGGCACCACCTGTCCCGCACCCGGGGTGCCGCCCGGAAGGACCTGAGCGGCCGGTCACGTCCCGCACCTCCACCGTTGAAGATCCCTAGTCTCTGACTGCGCATCCGCATGAGCCCGGCCCGCCGTCCTGAGCCAGGGCGGCGGGGTCTGTTCGCTGTACGCTGGTGAGCATGAGTGCCGAGGGGCCTGCCTCGCGCCGGGCCGTACGGAAGCGGACCTTCGGGTTCAGCGCTCCGATCACGCTCGCCTTGTACGTTCTGATCGGGCTCAAGCTGGGCGGCGTGATCGCCTGGTCCTGGTGGGCGGTGCTCGCTCCCGTGTGGATCGCCCTCCTCTCGATCCTGGCCTTCCTGCTTCCCCTGGGCGGCCTCGCCCTGTCGTTCCGCATCGGCGAATACTGGCAAGACCGCAGGTACCGGCGCCTGGACCGCCCACCGCCGTGGATCGGCTCCCGCCGGTGGTAGCGGTCGACCAGAACTGGACGTGATCTTCAAGCCACGGCCGCCAGTTCACGAAGCAGGGCGGTACGTCCGGACGGCGTCCTGTGATCGTGCGGCTTCGACGCTTCCGCGAGAAAGCAGCCCGCTCGGTCGGTGACTAAGATCCCGATACATCCGACATCTCCTGACCACGCTGGCCCTGACGGCCTGGCCGAGGCGGCTCAGGACCAGCGGGGGTGGCGGGTCAGCGAACTGCCGGGCCAGCCGGCCAGGAACACCTCGCTCGCGGCGGTCACCTACCGGCTGGGCCGGCCCAGCACGGCGGCCGGGACGGCCCGGCTCGGCACCGCGCTGTACTACCTCACCGGGTCCGGGCAGCCTGCGGTCACGTACGCGCCCGCCGGGCAGCCGTGGCGCGGCGCCGCGCTGCCCGGCACGGCCACGAGGATCCTCGGCGCGGATGCCTACCAGGCGGCGGGCCAGCCGAGCCGGGTCTTCCTGTCCGGCCCGGCTGGCTCCGGCCAGCCCGGCTCTGGCCCTTTCCGGCTGGACGAGGCGCGCGGACCTGGCGGCCCGTGGGCCGTCAGGTCCCTGACGCCGTCCTCGACCCGGCTGCCGCCATGGGCGCTGCTGCTGGCAACGTCCGGCCTGGCGGCATCCTGCCTGGCAGCAGCGCTATGGCTGGTGAGAAGACGACTGGCAGGCCGTCGGCCGGCCGACGACTAACGGGAAATTAGTTGCATTAGCGTTCCTAGAATGCTTACGATGGCGCTCTAAATGCAACTGGAGTTGCCTTGACTGCGGAGATGCACCGAAGCCAGCGCCCCGGCGGGCGGACCGCCCGGACCCGCGCGACAGTCCTGCAGGCAGTCGTCGCCGAACTGGCCGAGTACGGGTATGCGGGCACGAGCGTAGAGCGGGTGGCCCAACGGGCCGGCATCGCGAAGACCACGATCTACCGTCGCTGGGGCGGCCTCGACGGCCTGCTGGCCGATCTGGTGGCCGAGTACGCGGCTCAGGAGATACCCGTGCCCGACGAGGGAGACCTGGACCGCGACCTGCGGGCCGTGGCCCGGATGGTGGTGGCTGGCATCGCCGACCCCGCCATCCGGACGGCATTCGGGAGCATGCTGGCCGCGGCGGTCCAGGATCCCGCGGCGCGGGAGGTGATGTCCCGCTTCCTGGGCGGCCGCGTCGCGCGGATGGCGGTCATCATCGACCGCGCCGTCGAGCGCGGCGAACTGCCACCGGATACCGACGCCGCCGAAGTACTCAGGACCTTGGCCGTCATGATCTACGGCCGCTTGTTCTTCGCCGGCGAGCCCCCGGAACCGCCGCTGGCCGACGCCGCGGCCGCGACGATAGCCGCCGCCGCGCGGGCCGGCGCCATGCGGCTCGTCCCCGGACCGGGAGCCGTGCGGTGAAGCGGCTCGTGGTCGTGGTCTTCGACGGCACCCCGCTGGGGATCATGTCGTTCGCCTTCGGCGTGTTCGACCTGGCCAAGCACTACGGTGCGCTGCCCGGCATCGACCTGCGGGTGGTGGCCGGCGAGCCGGGCGCGATGCTCGGTGGCGACCTGACCTGGCCGGTCCCCTATGACCTGGATGCGGTCCGGGAGGCGGACCTGGTCATCATCTCGGACTGGCGGGATCCGGACGAGGCCCCGCCGCCGCCGCTGCTCGAGGCGCTGCGCCTGGCGCATTCGGCGGGCGCGCGCCTGGCGGCCATGTGCTCGGGCGCGTTCGTGCTGGCCGCGGCCGGGCTGCTCGACGGCCGTCCGGCCACTACGCACTGGACGCAGGCCAGGGTGCTCGTGCACAAGTACCCCGCGATCGACATCCGCCCCGATCAGCTGTACGTCGACGACGGTGACGTGCTCACCGCCGGCGGCGGTGCGGCCGGGATGGATCTCGGCCTGCACCTGCTGCGGGTTCACTTCGGCGCCTCCGTGGCGAGCCGGCTCGCCCGGTATATGGCGGCGCCCCCGCAGCGCTCCGGCGGGCAGGCGCAGTTCGTCGAGACCCCGCTCCCCGCGGCGGACGAGGCCGATCCGGTCGGGGAGACGCTTGTCTGGGCGCTCGGCCGGCTCGACCAGCCGCTCCCGGTCGAGCAGCTCGCCCGCCGCGCCCGGATGAGCAGGCGCCATTTCGACCGGCGGTTCCGCGAGGTCACCGGCACCACCCCGGCCACCTGGCTCACCCATCAGCGGGTCCTGCGCGCCCGGCAGCTGCTCGAGGAAACCCGGCTGCCCGTGGAGGCAGTGGCGCGGAGGTGCGGGTTTTCCGGTGCCGCGGCGCTCCGGCCGCATTTCCGCCGCATCGTCGGCACGGTGCCGGCCGCGTATCGGGCGGCTTTCGCCGTAGACGACCCGGTCGCGCCCCGGCCATCCGTGGCCTGAAACCGTCGTGGCTTGGCCGGATTACGGCTGTCGTCGCCGCCGCCTGGTTCGCGATGATCCAGTTCATGACCACCGCCGACAGCGAGATCCGCCCGTTCCGCGTCGAGATCCCCCCGCAGAGCCTGGACGACCTGCACCACCGGCTGAGCCGGACCCGGTGGGCGACCGAAGTCCCCGGCCCGGGCCCTGAGGACTACGGGGTAAGCCTGGCCTGGGTGCGGGAGCTAGCCGAGTACTGGAAGGACGGCTTCGACTGGCGCGCTTGCGAGGCGCGGCTCAATGCCTATCCGCAGTTCGTCACCGAGATCGACGGCCAGGACATCCACTACCTGCACGTCACGTCACCGGAGCCGGATGCCGTACCGCTGATCCTGACCCACGGCTGGCCGGGCTCGGTCATCGAGTTCGGCGACCTGATCGGCCCGCTGACCGACCCGCGAGCGCACGGCGCCGATCCATCGATCGCCTTCGACCTGGTCATCCCCTCGCTTCCCGGGTTCGCGTTCTCGGCCCCGCTGAAGGACCGGGGCTGGAGCACGCAGCGCACCGCGGCGGCCTGGGTCGCGCTGATGCGCCGCCTCGGCTACCAGCGCTACGGCGCGGCGGGCAACGATGCCGGGTCGATGATCTCCCCGGAAATGGGCCGTCAGGACCCGGACCACGTCATCGCGGTGCACGTCACCCAGGTCTTCTCCTTCCCCTCCGGCGACCCATCCGAGTTCGAGGGCATGTCCGCCGAGGACGGCGCCGCCGTGGGGAAACTGCAGTGGTTCATGGACCGCAAGATCGCCTTCAACCAGCTGCAGTCGCAGCAGCCACAGACCCTGGCGCACGCGCTCGCCGACTCCCCGGTCGGCCTGCTCGGCTGGAACGGCCAGCTCATGACCCCCGACGCGATGGGCGACAAACGGCTCGACCCCGACTTCATCCTCGCCAACGTCGCGCTGTACTGGTTCACCAACACCGGCGGTTCGTCAGCCCGGTTCTATTACGAGGACGCGCACGGCCCGCGGCCGGCCGAGCCGACCACCGTCCCGCTCGGTGTGGCCGGCTTCGCCGGCGACTTCTCCGGAGTCCGCCGCTTCGCCGAGCGGGACCACAAGAACCTCGCACAATGGACCATTCACCCGGAACCCGGCGGCCACTACGCCGCGCACCTGGAACCGGCGGTCCTCGCCGACGACATCCGCGGCTTCTACCGCCGGTACCAGTAAAGACCGGGCCCCGGTCTCAGGCGTCAGGACCGTAGGCCGCGGCGATGGCCTCGGAGCCTGACCACCGGCTGTAGGTGGGGTCCTGCGGCCAGCCCTCGGGCGAGTCCTGCCACTCCTCCTGCCGCCCGTAGGGCAGCAGGTCGATCAGCGCGAAGCTGTGGCTGAGCTGCTCGGTGCCGCGGCCGTTGGTGTGCCAGGTGCGGTACACGGTGTCGCCGTCGCGCAGGAACACGTTGACCGCGAACCCGCCCCCCGGCGGGGCGCCGACGTCGCCGCCGAACGGGCTGTTCGCCGTGGAGTACCAGGTCATCTTGTTCCCGACCCGCTGCTTGTAGCGAAGTGCCTCCTCGATCGGGCCCTGGGTGACGATGACGAACCTGGCGTCGTAGCCGTCCAGGAACTCCAGCCGGGTGTACTGCGAGGTGAACCCGGTGCAGCCCGGGCACTGCCACGTCTCGCCGGGGAACCACATGTGGTTGTAGACGATCAGCTGTGACTTGCCGTCGAAGACGTCGGCCAGCCGGACCGGGCCCTTTTCACCCTCCAGGGTGTAGTCGGGCAGCTTGACCATCGGCAGGCGCCGGCGCTGCGCCGCGACGGCGTCGAGTTCCCTGGTCGCGGCCTTCTCCCGGACGCGCAGCGCGTCGAGCTCACGCTGCCAGGTCTCGGTATCGACGACAGGCGGTAGTGCGGTGGCGGTCATGGAGCCTCCCGAGGAGATGATGTGCACGTCCTCAGGTGCAGACGCCGCCCGGCCGGCTAACTCATCGGTGCCCGGCCGCCCTTCCCACCGGACGTCGACGCGGTCGGCTGCCTCGGCGGATGTGATGACGGGCACGACCTCGAACTCGGCGGTGAGGTCCGTCGGGCAGCATCCGTCCTCGTTCGGCCGCCCGCTTGTACACCGGCCCGGGCCCGTGCCGGTACTTCTCGATCACCATGTACAGCATGACCACCGTTGTAGTCCATGTCGTATTTTTCTGCGCACGCGCCGCCTCCGTATCATCGTAGGTCCAGACTCCGGAGGGGGAGGCTTCGTGACTACACGCCATCCGCTGCACTGCATCGTCCCGCCAGGATTGCTCGACCGGCTCGCCCGCGCCAGTGACGAGGCAGTCAGGAACGCGGCCCTGGACACCCTGGCCCTGGACCGGAGGTTCCGGCTCACCCGGGCGGAATCCGCGGCCCGCACCGGCGGCTTCCTGGCCCGCCCGGTCACCTTCGCGCGGACCGGCGGCCAGCCCAACCGTACGATCCACGACCAGCAGCACAGCGAGAGCCAGACACCGGGAGTCGTGGTCCGCTCCGAGGGCCAGCCGCCGGTCTCGGACAGCGCCGTCAACCAGGCCTACGACGGGCTCGGGGCGACCTACGACTACTACTGGTCCATCTTCCAGCGCGACTCGCTCGACGGTCAGGGGCTGCCGCTGGTCGGCTGCGTGCACTTCGGGACCGCGTACGACAACGCCTTCTACGACGGCGCCGGCCACATGTTCTTCGGCGACGGGGACGGCCAGATGCTCACCCAGACCACCGCCGGCATCGACGTGATCGGCCACGAGCTCACCCACGGAGTCACCCAGCACGAGGCGAACCTGACGTATTCGGGCCAGTCGGGGGCGCTCAACGAGTCGGTCTCCGACGTGTTCGGAATCCAGGTCAAGCAGCGCGTCCTGGGCCTGGACGTCACCCAGTCCGACTGGCTGATCGGCGCCGACATCGTCGGTCCGGAGCTGCAGCCGGCCTTGCGGTCCATGGCGGCGCCCGGGACCGCGAACCCGCACGACGACCAGCCCGCGGACATGGATCACTACGTGCCGGGCGGGGATGTGCACACGAACTCGGGCATTCCCAACCACGCGTTCTTCGTGGTCGCCACCACGCTGGGCGGTCACGCCTGGGACGCGGCCGGCCCGATCTGGTACGCCACCGTCTGCGACCCGGCGCTGCACCCGGGCGCCTCGTTCGCCCAGTTCGCCAAGCTGACGCTCAAGCACGCGCAGCGTGACTACGGCCAGGGCAGCAGTGAGGCCACCGCCGTCCGCGCCGGATGGGACGCGGTCAAGGTCCCGCTGTAGAGTGCCGGCATGCACATCCAGGTGGTCCGCCGCGGCGGTATCGCAGGGGTCACGCTGCGCGGAGAGACCGACACCGCCGAGCTAGCCGGCGCCGGCCGCGACACGGAAGAGCTGCTGCGGGCCCTGCCATCCGGAGGGCCCGCGGTCCCCGGCCGCCCCGACCGCTTCCGCTACGAGATCACCGTCACCGAAGCCGGGCGGTCGCAAACCGCCCACTTCAACGAGGGTGAGCTGCCGGAAGGCCTGCGCCCCGTGGTCAAGGCGGTGCTCGACCGCGGCACCCTCGACTGACGCCCCGGCGGTCGCGCTAGCCCAGCGCCCGGACCAGGTCGATGCCGCGGCCGAGGGTGTCGAGGCGGGCTGTGAGGGTGTCGCCGGCGGGGTAGAGGCGGACGGTGTCGACGCCGGCGTCGCGCCAGGTGCGCAGGCGGGCGCGGACCATGTCCTCGGTGCCGATCAGGGTGGTGGCCAGGACCATGTCGTCGGTGACCAGGGCGGCGGCGCCGTCGCGGTCGCCGGACTGCCAGCGCTCGCGGACCAGGGCGGCGACCTCGGACCAGCCCTGACGGCTGTAGGCGTCGTTGTAGAAGTTCGTCGTGGCGGTGCCCATGCCGCCCAGCGAGAATGCCAGTTCCTTCTTGCGGCTGGCCACCGTGGCGGCCAGGTCGGCCTCGTCGACCAGGGCGATCTCGGCGCCCTGGCAGATGTCCAGGTCAGCCCGGGTGCGGCCAGCCTTGGCCAGGCCCGCGTCCAGGTGGCTCAGGTAGGCGTCGGCCCGCTCGGGCACGAAGCTGGTACCCAGCCAGCCGTCGGCGAGCTCGCCGGTCAGCTCCAGCATCTTCGGCGACAGCGTGGCCAGGTACACCGGCACGGACACCGGCGGCAGGGCGACCCGCATCGGCTTGTTCCCTGGCTGCGGGATCTCATAGTGCCGCCCGGAGAACTCGACCCGGTCCCCGGAAAACACCCGCCGCACGATCGTGACCGTCTCCCGCATGCGGCCCAGCGGATGAACGAACGGGGTGCCGTGCAGCCCCGCTATCACCTGCGGCCCCGAGGCCCCGAGGCCGAGCAGGAACCGCCCGCCCGACAGATGGGCGAGTGTCATCGCGGTCTGGGCGATCAGGACCGGCGAGCGGGTGCCGACCTGGATCACGCCCGAGCCGAGCAGCATCCGCTCGGTCCGCGCGGCCAGGTAGCCAAGCGGCGAGGGCGCGTCGGCGCCCCAGGCCTCGGCGACCCAGCACACGTCCAGGCCGAGCTTCTCCGCCTCGACGGCGAACTCGACGGCGTCCCGGCCCCCCGAGGCTTCGATGGTGGTAGCGGTGCGCATCAGCCCGCCCGTTCGTTCCGTTCGGCCTTTTCTTTGATCTGTTCAAGGTTGTGGCGCATGGCCGTCTCGTGCTCGCGCAGTCGGACGAAGACGATCTTGGCCTCTTTATCCGGCATCGCGTCGATCGCGATGTTGAGGCCGGAGCGGGCCGGGCCCATCTGGTACCACTGCTCGAGCCGGGTGCCCTGGCCGTCCGGCTTCAGGGTGAACCGCCAGGTCGCGGACGGGTGGGCGGGGTCGCCGACGACCCAGGCGAAGCGGCGGGGCTCGTCGCACTCGGTGACCGTGCTCACGGTGTCCCACTCCCCCATGGCCGGGTGGGCGCTGCGGCCGGTGAAGCGGTGGCCGACGGCGGGCCCGGTCGCGCCGTCCAGCCACGCCACCGATTGCAGCTCGGAACTCAGCTCCGGCATCAGGAAGATGTCGCTGGCCAGCGCCCACACCTGCGCGGGCGGCGCCTCGATGTGGACCTCGGCCGCCGCCACCGGGGTGTCCGCGTAAACCTGTCCCGTCCATTCCATGAGGTCCAGGGTAGAACGTTCGTTGCGGGGGCCGACTGAACCGTGGTACAAGAGCCGAATGATCACAGTTCCGAGCCCTGCGCAGCCCGCCGCCGCAGGTGATACGGGCGCTGGGATTCATGTCTTCGGCCTGCGGAAGCGGTACGGCGACGTGACTGCGCTGGCCGACGTCGACCTGGAGATCCGGGCCGGCGAGTTCTTCACCCTGCTCGGCCCGTCCGGTTCGGGCAAGACCACGCTGCTGCGGCTGATCGCCGGGTTCGAGCGGCCTGACGGCGGGCGGGTCGAGCTCGGCGGGCGGGACGTCACCCAGGTGCCGCCGTATGCCAGGAACGTCAACACCGTGTTCCAGGACTACGCGCTGTTCCCGCACATGACGGTCGCGCAGAACATCGAGTACGGGCTGCGGGTGCGCAAGGTGGCCAAGGCCGAGCGGCGGGAAAAGGCGGCCCGCGCGCTGGAGATGGTCCGGCTGCCCGGGCTCGGCGAGCGCAAGCCGGCCCAGCTGTCCGGCGGCCAGCGGCAGCGCGTCGCGCTGGCCCGCGCCATCGTCAACGAGCCGCAGGTGCTGCTGCTCGACGAGCCGCTGGGCGCGCTCGACCTCAAGCTCCGCCAGGAGATGCAGCTCGAGCTGCAGCGGGTGCAGCGCGAGGTCGGCATCACGTTCGTCTACGTGACGCACGACCAGGAAGAGGCGCTGACGATGAGCGACCGCATCGCGGTCCTGTCCGGCGGCAAGATCGAGCAGACCGGCGGCCCGGTCGAGGTCTACGAGCGGCCGCGGACCCCGTTCGTGGCCGGGTTCATCGGCGTCTCCAACCTGATCGAGCGCGACGGCCACACGATCACCGTGCGGCCGGAGAAGATCAGCCTGCTGGAGGAGGGCGCGCCGGCCCCGGCCGGGGTGCACGTGGAGCCGGGCCTCGTCAAAGACGTCATCTACGCCGGCGTGCTCACCCGCTACATCGTCGCCCTGGACGGCGGCGGCGAGCTGGTGGTCAGCCGGCAGAACACTCAGGCGCCCGCCGCTTCCGCCGATCTGCGGGGCGCCCGGGTGCGGCTCGCCTGGCACTCCGAGCAGGCATTCACTATCCCTTCAGGGGAGGGCTCATGAAGAGAACCAGCGGGCGTTCGCGCCCGATAAGACGCCCGGCGACGATCGCGATCGGGTTCGCGGCGCTGGCCGTGCTGGCCGCTTGCAGCAGCGGCGGCAGCTCGAGTGCTGGTGGCGGCGCCACCGGGAACGGCGCTACGGCGAACGGCGGCGGGGCGGTGCCGGGCCAGACCGTGCCGACCGCGAACCTGCCGGTGCTGCAGAAGGTCGGCAAGGGCGAGGGCCAGCTCAACCTGATCGCCTGGGAAGGCTACCTGGACCCCAAGTGGGTCAAGCCGTTCGAGCAGCAGACCGGCTGCCAGGTCAACGCCAAGTACGCGGGCAGCTCGGACGAGATGGTCTCGCTGATGAAGAACGGCGGCGGCGGCCAGTACGACATGGTGTCCTCCTCCGGCGACGCCGACCTGCGCATCCTGTACGCCGGCGACGCCCACCCGGTGAACATCAACCTGATCCCGTCCTGGAAGGACTTCTTCCCGGCCTTCCAGTCGCCGCCCTTCAACACCATCAACGGCGTGCACTACGGGGTCTCGCTGCAGTGGGGCCCGAACGTCCTGATGTACAACACCAAAGACTTCTCCTCCGCGCCCACCTCGTGGGACGTCATCTACGACAGCAAGTACAAGGGCGAGGTGACGGTCCCTGACAACCCGATCCAGATCGCTGACGCGGCGGTGTACCTGAAGAAGCACCAGCCGTCGCTGGGCATCACCGACCCCTACGAGCTGACCCAGCCGCAGTTCCAGGCGGCGGTGAGCCTGCTGGCCAAGCAGAAGCCGCTGATCGAGAAGTACTGGAGCCTGGCCTCCCAGGAGATCTTCGACTTCAAGAACGGCAATGCCACCGTCGGCGCGGGCTGGCCCTACCAGGTCAGCACGCTGAAGGCGGCCAACTTCCCGATCGGCACCACGATCCCGAGCGAGGGCGCCACCGGCTGGGCCGACACCTGGATGCTGGCGGCCAAGGCCCCGCACCCGAACTGCTCCTACCTGTGGATGCAGTACATCAGCACGCCGAAGGTCCAGGCCCTGCAGGCCGTCACCTACGGCGAGACCCCGGACAACAAGCTGGCCTGCCCGGAGATGGACAAGCTGCAGGCCGGGTCGTGCGACCTCTACCACGCCAACGCGCCGCAGAGCTACTTCGACTCGATCAGCCTGTGGAAGACCCCGCTCGCGACGTGTGACGACGGCAAGAACAACTGCGTGCCCTACGCCCAGTGGGTCTCGGCGTGGAACACGCAAGTCAAATAGGTGGGGTAGGGGCTAGCTGGGGGTCCCGCGCCTCGGCGGTGCTGTGGCGCCGTCCGTGGGCGCGGGCCACCCTGCTGCTCACCCCGCCGCTGGCCTGGTTCCTGCTGCTCTACGTGGCCGCGCTCGTCGTCCTCCTGATCACGGCGTTCTGGCAGATCAACCCGTTCACCACCAACATCGAGCAGACCTTCAGCCTGAACAACTTCAGCACGATCCTGTCCAGCCCGGCCTACCGGGGCATCATCGGCCGCACGGTCGGGATGGCGGCGGCGGTCACCGTGACCGACGCGGTGGTCGCCTTCCCGTTCGCCTATTACATGGCGCGGATCGCCGCGCCCCGGACCCGGACCGCGCTGTTCGTGGCGATCCTGCTGCCGCTGTGGGCCAGTTACCTGGCCAAGGTGTACTCCTGGCTGCTGATCTTCACCAAGGGCGGCGTGCTCGACTCGGTCCTGAACGTGCACCTGATCTACACGAGCTGGGCCGTGTACGTCGTCTTCTGCTACCTGTGGCTGCCGTTCATGATCATCCCGGTGTACGCGGCGCTGGAGCGGATCCCGCCCTCGCAGATCGAGGCGTCACAGGACCTGGGCGCTCGGACCTGGCGGACCACCCGGTCGGTGCTGCTCCCGCTGGCCCTGCCGGGCGTCGTGGCCGGCTCGATCTTCACCTTCTCGCTGACCCTCGGGGACTACATCACCCCGCTGCTGGTCGGCGGGACCAGCGCGACCTTCATGGGCAACATCATCTACTCCAACATCGGCGTGGCCAACAACGTCCCGTTCGCCGCGGCCATGGCCATGTTCCCGATCGTGATCATGGCCGGCTACCTGCTCGGCGCGCGGGCGCTCGGCGCGTTCGAGGAGGTCTGAGCTGATGGAGTCGCGCGGGCTGCGCTTTGCGCTGCGGGTCTGGGTCGCCCTGGTGCTCGCGTTCCTGTTCATCCCGATC
>Ga0335085_10010436_pt1 | contig 13870 bp, 7 predicted proteins | sample Lox_Sample_45_FD_206712 | JGI IMG/M metagenome (GOLD analysis project Ga0335085, IMG submission 206712) | Soil microbial communities from Loxahatchee National Wildlife Refuge, Florida, United States - Lox_Sample_4.5 | ecosystem: Environmental > Terrestrial > Soil > Wetlands | place: USA: Florida...
AAGTCGCTGGCTCGCTCAGTGGTGCCTTCGCAGCAGCAGCGCCCCGTCCTGTCGGTCCGGTGCGCGCGGCGAGGTCCACGTGGGCCCGGCGACCGGCGGCGGACGAATGATTGCGGCGGACGATGCGCCGAGAAGCGCCGGTGGAGGCAAGGGAGTCGGTCGTGGTCGGTTCTCGCTTGCGAAATGGAGGTGCGGATCGAATCCCGGAGGATGCCGGGGCCCGGCACCGCGGGAATATCGCGACAGATCGGCGTTCGTCAGGTCCAGTCGACGATTACTCCCAGCGTGTTGCTCTTGTCCCGGGAAATCTGTTCGTATGCCGCGGGCAGGGCCTCGGGCCGCACGACGCTGGTCACGAGCCCATCGATCCGGATTTTTCCGGCGCGCAGCCACTGTAGCGCCTGCTCGAGCAACGCCTGGCGCGAGGGTTGGCCCGGGGACGCGCGATCAGGAATCATCGCCTCGTGCGCGCCGACGAGCGCGACACCCTTCCGGTGAACATGTTTGTAGATATTGATTTCGATGCTGCCGCGCGGGGAGCCGAGGAGCACGACATCGCCCCGCCGCCGGACCGCCGCCAAGGCGGCGGGCACCAGCGCCGGCACGCCCGTTGCCTCGACGATGGCGTCCGGCTCCGCCCCCAGCGCGTCCAGCGCCGGCTGCAGGCTGGTGCCGGTGCCCAGCACGCAGCGCATGAGGCCGCAGCGCTCCGCGATCGCGAGCCGGGCGGCGTTCACGTCCTGCACGACGACGCTGGGGACACCCTGCGCCTGGAGCACCTGGGCTGCGAGCAAACCGATCAGGCCGGCGCCGAGCACCACCACCCGTTCGGGGGGGCTGCGAAAGCAGAGTGTGGCCGTGGCGGCGATCTGCGTCAGTCGGGCGAGGAGAATCTGATCGACGGTCAGGTCGCTCGGGGCGCGGACCCAGAGGGCCTGCGCCGGCGACCACGCGGACCAGGTTTCGTGATGGCCGAGGAAGAACACGGTGTCGCGGGGCATCAGTTCCTTGATCGCCGAGCCGCAGGCCTCGATGCGGCCTATGGCTGCGTAGCCGGGACGATGCGGATACTTGGCGAATGGGATTTCGGGGTCGCTCAGGCCCGCGTGCGTGCCTTCGTAAAGCGCCAGCTCGGTGCCCGGGCTGATCAAGGTGCGCACGGTGCGCACCAGAACCTCACCGTCGCCGAACGCGGGGCGCGGCTGCGGTTGCAGTTGAACTTGGCGCACACCGGTGAAGACTACGCTGCAGGCATTCATCGGGAAAACGATGGCGGGCGACCGGCCCCCGCGAGGTCAGGCGACGAGCTGGTGGCGAACATAGTCGAAGCTTTGCCTGAGGGAAGCGAATGGATCCCCGGGGCAGGTATCTTGTTCAATGATGAACCAACCGCATCCGGAGCGCTCCGCCTCGTCGACGATGCGTCGAAACGGCAGGTTGCCGGCACCGATCTCGCAAGAGGTGGCTTCGCGGGCTGGGGTGACGCCATAATCCTTGAGGTGGATGAACGGGAGACGACCGCGCAGCTTCCGGCACCACTCGACACAATCGCCGCCCCCGTGGTGAACCCAATACGTGTCGAGCTCGGCGACGAGGCGTTGCGGATCGGTGTGGGCGAAAATGTAATCGAGGACGGGCGCCCCCTGGAATTTCACGAACTCGATGTCGTGGTTGTGATAACCGAGCGTCAATCCCGCCGCCCGGAATTTGGCGCCCGCGGCATCCAGCTTGGTCACGAGGGTCGTAACTTGAGCGGAATCGCCGAAATCGATACCACCCGGATACGGATACGCCGTGAGCCGGCACGCGAGTTCCTGGAGGCGGGCCACGGCTCGCTCAGGCTGATCGAGGACGACGGCGCTCGGTTCGTGCGTGGCGCAGATGGTCAGGCCCTCGCCCGCCATGATGCGCATGATTTCTGCCGTGGGGATGGGGCCGATGCCGCTGAGTTGGACGGCGCAGTAACCGATGCCGCGCAATTTCCGGGCCGACGCCGCGAGGTCCGTCGCGGTCTGGCAGAAGTCGCGCACGGTGTAAAGTTGGGCAGCTACCTGGGTGATCTTCATCGGAGAGAAGAGGGGTCGATCGGGCCGGAATGACGGCGGGCATTACCGGGGGAGGGATTGCGCGAAGTCGTCCGGGCTGGGGCGGGCGGCCGTGCGTTTCTTGGCCTGGGAGCCCGTGATCCGGCGCTGCAAGTGCCGCGCGTAAAGCGCGGCGTCGAGGGGCAAGTCGACCGGCCGGTCGAGCCAGGTCGACAGCAGCATCGCGTTTGCCAGCTCGAGCGAACGAAGACCCTCCGCCGCCGGCGCGATCAGCGGCTGGCCGGTGCGGATGGCGTCGGCGAAGTTCTGCAGGATCTCCCCGTGCTGCCCGCCGTGACCGAGCCCGGTGACCGTGGAGACGGTAACCTCGGGCTTGGCGAAGCTCTGTTGCGCCGCACGGGAGAACTCGGACATCGGCATCGCATTGCGGTGGAAGACCAGACGGTCGTCCTCGAAGACCAGCCGACCCCGCTCGGCGGCAATCTCGAGCCGGTTCGTGCCGGGAGCCTCGCCGGTCGAGGCGATGAACACGCCGGTGGCGCCAGTGGCGAACTCCAGGCAAGCGGTGACATCGTCCTCGACCTCGATGTCATGATACCGACCGAACCGACATTGCGCCCGCACGCGAAGCGGTTGCCCGAAGATCCACTGCAGAAGGTCGAGGTTGTGCGGGCACTGGTTGAGGAGGAGACCGCCGCCTTCTCCCGCCCACGTGGCCCTCCATCCGCCCGAGGCGTAGTAGGCCTCGGTCCGAAACCAGTCGGTGATGATCCAGTTGACGCGCCGGATCTCGCCGAGCTCGCCGTCCTGGACCATCTGCCGGATTTTCCGGTAGGCGCCGTCGGTGCGCTGGTTGAACATCAGGGCGAAGACCTGCCGCCGCTTCCGATGGGCCGCGATGAGCCGCTCGCCTTCGGCCTTGTGGACTGCGAGGGGCTTTTCCATCAGGACATGAAGCCCGGCCTCGAGCGCGGCGATGCCGAGCGGGACGTGAGAAGGGTGGGGCGTCGCGATGAGAATCGCATCGCTCCCGCCGGCGGCGATCATCGCCTCCGCGCTCGCATATGCCGGGATCCCCGGAAACCGGGCGAGCCGGCCGGGATCGCGATCGCAGACGGCGGCAAGTTCGAGGCCGGCCACGCGACCGGCGAGAAGGCTGGCGGCGTGAGTCGCCCCCATGTTGCCGAGACCGGCGATGGCCAGACGGATTCTTTCCATGGGAGATCGCCTCGGGCCCAGGTCAATTGACCTGGACGCGGTACTCCGCTACGGAAGTCGGGGTATCCGGCCGCAATGTGAGAGGGGTGACCCACACCGTGTCGGTCAAATGCTGTCCGGAGGCCTCCACGGCAGGGGCGAGGCTGGCCACGTGCGCCAAGGCCTTGGCGGCTGGACCGCGAAAGAAGAACCGGATGTAGCGAGCGGCTGGCAAGACCACCGACGCAGGGTCCGGCCCCTGATTCCGCCGCAGCGTCCTGGGTACCGCCAGCCACAGACTCACGGTGCGCGCCGCGGCGTCGTGCCTCTGCATGATTGGTGCGTCGGCCGGCAAACCGAGTTCGTGGGCCCGCTTGAAGAGCGACAGCATTGCCTGGCGGACGGCCTCCAGGTCCGACAGCACGACCGGTTCGGATTTCCAGCATCGTTGTTCCGGCAGGGTGATCGCCTGCCCCGGAGAATAGCCCGTGTCGGCCAGACCCAGGCCATCGAGGGGATCAGCCGGGACGGCTTCATGGCTCCGCGTTTGCTGAAGATACCAGTCGACGATCCGCCCCTCATCGAGATCATCGGGCATGTTGTGCTGGCCCTCGGCGAGAACGGTGTAGCGGACGCTCGCGCCGCAATCCTGCAGCGCCGCCACCATTTGGTCGGAGCAGCCCCGGGGCACGATGGTGTCGTCGGCTCCGTGAATCACCCAGGCCGGCACGTGCTTCAGGCGAACGGCGCGGAACGGTTCGCCCGCGCCGGCCCGCGGCGAAATCGCCGCGAAACGCTCCGGATTCGCCACGGCCCACTCCCATGTAGCCATGGCGCCGAGGCTGTGCCCTTCGACGTACACATGGTCCGGATCGACCGGCAGGGTAGAGAGCAGACGATCGAGGTAGGCGTTCAGGAAATCGATCCGCCACGGTCCGCCCTCATCGATCGGCGTCACCTCGATGGCCCGGCCGGCGGACGCGGCCTTGCGGGCCTGGCGGACAAAGGAAATCTTGTGCCCGAGCCACCCGCTGCCGTGGAGGCTGATGATCAGGGGGAACCGGCGTCCCGTTTCGGCGAATCCCGCGGGCAGGATGATCCAGTAGTTGGCGCGGAGGATTTCGCCACCCGCCGTCTTCGTCTCAAAGCACATCGGCAACAGGGCCCCGGGGTTATCCGCGAAGAAGTTGCGGCCGTGTTCGAGGGCATCGGCTAATTCAACCGCGTACCCCTCTGGGGGCACCATCCAGTCGTCCACCGCGTGCGCTGGATTGCCGCCCCATTGTTCGTACCAGGGCAGGCCCGCTGCATAGAGCGGTTGATAAGCTGGGCCGAAAGAACTTGCGACCGTGCCAAGCGCACGCAGGCGGATGACCAGCTGCTCGTGCGGCGCAGCCGCTGGCGTCGGCACGACCGCGGCGGCCGCCAAAGCGCAGCCCAAGCCGGCGAGAAGCGCAATTCGTGCGACGGAGCATCGACGGATCGGTAGGGAGTGCATTCTAGGGTGTGGGCGCCGCGAGAGCCCGGAGACGCGGCAGATTCCGGGTTTGCGTGATCAGTGGCTTGGTGCCGCAGCCGGTGGTCATGAAGAAACCTACGGCCGGGAATCCAGGCGCGACTGATCGTCCGGAATCATAGGCTCAGTTCTTGGCGCGGCGTGAGGATTTTCTCGGCACAGACCAGCACATTGTCGACAACGGCCGCACCGGTCGGACGGGGAGGCCTCGGGCCGGGCGCAGCGCATGCAGACCGGGATCCGTCGGATGCGCGGCGCCGCGGCCGTCCCGGGCCACTCCATCCGATCGAAGACGGGCGCCGGCGATGCGTTTTGCCAACGGATGAATCAAGGAAAGGTTGCGCCACGCGCCCCGCCGGCCCAAGCCTCGCGATGGCATTTCGCCGGCGCGCTGTTGAAATCGACCCGCCCAACCCGAATGATCTCGGGCCGGCTGCCGCGAGGAACGATCATCCGCGCCATCCGCGTGCTTCCAGAAACAAACCAGGAGAACCTCCCATGACCCGCCTTGCCCTGCTGCCGATGGATGATCGGCCCGTCAACTACGACTATCCGCGCTACCTCGCCCGCGTCGCCGGCTGGGAGATCCTGCAGCCGCCGCGCGAGTGGCTGGGCAACCCGTGGCGCAAGAGCCGGCACGCTGATCTGGTGGACTGGCTGATCCAAACCGCGCCGCAGGCCGACGGATTGGTGGTGGCAATCGACACGTTGGCCTACGGCGGGCTGATTCCCTCCCGCACCTCCGCCGAGTCGGTGGACGCCGTGCTGGCCCGACTGCGGATTCTGCGGGACCTGAAGACCAGCCGGCCAAGTCTGCCCATTCTCGCCTCGAGCGTGCTGCTCCGCATCTGCCGCGCGAACTCGAGCGAGGAGGAAAGACCGTACTGGGCCACGTGGGGCAGCCGGATGTTCCGGCTCTCCTACCTCGAGCACAAGGCCGAGGTGGGCGATGCTTCGCCGGCCGAAGCGGCGGAGCAGGCCGGGCTGCGCGCGCAGATCCCGGACGACGTCTACCGCGACTACCGCCAGGGCCGCGCGCGCAACCACGCCGTCAACCGCGCGATGATCGACTGGTTGGGCGAGGGCGTGTTCGATTACCTGCTCCTCCCCCAGGACGACACGGCGGACTATGGCTGGAACATCGCCGAGGCGCGCAGCCTCCAGGCCTACATCCGCGCCCGCGGCCTGACCACGCGTGCCATCACCTATCCGGGCGCCGACGAAATCGGCTGCCTCCTGATGGCCCGCTTCGCTTGCGCGCAGGTGGGATTTTCGCCGCAGATCTGGCCGCGCTATTCGGGCGTGACGGCATCGGCGGTGGTCACCGCTTACGAGGACCGGCCGATGCACGAGCTCCTCAAGGCCCATCTGGCGCCGCTGAACGGCGTGGTGGCGGATTCGCCGGAGACAGCCGACCTGACGCTGTTCATCAACGCGCCGGCGCGGCGGCAGGGCAACGGCGACAGCCAGTGGCTGATCTGGCGCGGGATTGAAGCCATCCGCGCCGGGATGCCGGCGGCGTTTCATGGGTGGCTGGACGACTTCTCGACCACGGAGGGTTTTCGCGACACACGCCGGGAGATGCAGACGCCGCACCGTAGCCCGGAGGAATTCGTGCGTGCGCTGGACGCGGCGCTGGCAGGCGGGCGTCCCGTCGCGGTCGCCGACGTGGCCTTCGTCAACGGCGCCGACCTGATTCTCGGCGAGCAACTCCGCCGGCGGCCGGCCGTGACCGGGCTGGCCGCGTACGGCGGTTGGAACACCGCCGGCAACACGCTCGGGACGGTTCTGGCTCACGCGGTCATTCACTTGCTGAGCTCGCGCGGGGCGCTATCCCGCGGCCAGCAGGCGGCGCACCTGGAGTTCCTGTTCCTGCGCTTCCTGGATGACGACCTTTACCAGACTTGGGAGCGCAGCCGCTGCATGATCGAGGACCTGCCGGCATTGGGAATCGCTCCGACCTTGGAGCGCCTGCCCGATGATCGGGCGGCGGCCATCGAGGCGGGCGTGCGGGCGCACTTGGGCCAGGCAGCGATGGGGCTGCGCGATCTCTTCGTCGGCTCGGGCAGAGTGCAGGACATCCGGGTCAGCCGGATCCATCTGCCATGGCAGAGGCTGTTTGAGGTGGGTTTCGACGTGGACGCTGAGTTGAAACGCTGACCGCGCCGGTCCGCCGGGCGCCGCGAGGACATGGAACTGCGTACCTCCACCCTCAACCGCCTGCCGCCGGAAGTCGCGCGGCCCAACTATGATCGCCGGGCGCTGACGGTGGGCATCGTCCATATCGGAGTCGGCGGCTTCCACCGGTCGCATCAGGCGATGTATCTGGACCGGCTGATGGCGGCCGGCGGGGCGCGCGACTGGGCGATCTGTGGCGCCGGTGTGCTGTCGTCCGACCTGCCGCTCGCCGATGCCCTGAGGCGTCAGGACGGGCTATACACGCTGGTGACGAAGCCTGCGCAAGGACCGTGGCGGGCGCAGGTGATCGGCTCCATCATCGACTACCGGCACGCCGTGGGCGATGCGGAGCGACTGCTCCAGCGCCTGACGGCGCCCGCGGTGCGGATCGTGTCGCTTACGATCACCGAGGGCGGGTACAATTTCGATGAGCAGACGCGGCAATTCCGTTATGACCAGCCGGCGATCGCCCGCGACCTGGCCGGTCAGACGCCGCCGGCGACGGTTTTCGGACTGGTCACCGAAGCGTGCCGCCGACGGCGAGAAGGCGGGATCGGGGGATTTACGCTGCTCTCATGCGACAATCTCCCGGCAAACGGCGACACGGCCCGGATGATGTTCCTTGCCTTTGCCGGCCGCCGCGATCGGGCCACCGCCGGCTGGATGGCTGGGCAGGTGACCTTTCCCAACTCAATGGTTGATCGCATCACTCCGGTCACGACTGCAGCCGACCGGCTGGCGGTGTGCCGGCAGTTTGGCATCGACGATGCCTGTCCCGTGGTGTGCGAGCCCTACGCGCAGTGGGTGCTGGAGGATCGGTTCGCGGCCGGGCGCCCGGCGCTGGAGAAGGTCGGCGTCCAGCTTGTGGGCGACGTGGCTCCATATGAACTGATGAAGCTGCGTCTGCTCAACGGATGTCACCAGGCGCTGGCCTATCTCGGATGCCTCCATGGCTACCGCTTCGTCCACGAGGTGGCCCACGACCCGGTATTTGAGGAGTTTGGCCTCGGTTACATGGCGCGGGAGGTGTGCAGCACCCTGTTGCCGGTTCCGGGTGTCGATCTCGGCGAATATCAGCGGGGACTGCTCGACCGGTTCGGCAATCCGGAGATTCAGGACAGCCTGGCGCGGATCTGTGAGCAGACTTCGGACCGGATTCCGAAATGGATTCTGCCCGTTATTCGGCGCCGGCTCGAAATGGGACTTCCAGTCACGCATGGGGCGATGGTCATCGCCAGTTGGGCCCGCTATGCCCTGGGGTTCGACGAGCGGGGGAATGAATTTGCCGTGATCGACCGACGGGCTCTCGAGGTGCAGGCCATGGCGCGTCGCGCCCAAACCGAACCACTGGAGTTCATCCGCCACCGTCCCATCTTCGGCGATCTCGCCGAATGCCGACCGTTTGCTGCTGCATACCTGCAAGCGGCGCGATGCCTCGGCGAGCGCGGAGCGCGGGCGGCCGCCGACGCCTGCCGACCGGCGCGCTGAGGCGGGCCTCCGTATCGCAAACGAATTGAATTCCTAACAGGGACACCGGAGGCGTCTCCGGTTGCGGCCGGCGTTCGTCCGCAAAGTACGGGATCGGCCGGCGGCGGCGCGCGAAGTCGGTCCGCGGACGCATCTGCTAAATAACCGATGTCGAAAAGATGCTAGTCGACGGCGGGAAAATCCTCACGAATCGGGCGCCAAGAGTCATATACTGGCAACGTAGTGAGGACCTGCCGGCCCCGCATGCTTGCGATGTGCGGCCGGACGGGCGCGACTCCAGACCCCGCACCCCGCATGCAAATCACGTAGCCCCCTCGATGTCACCCCGGCTGATGGTGCTACGCTGGTTTTCATACGGGATTCGCCACTAATCCCCAACAAGCCGACTCATGAATCGAAAATCCGTCTATGCGGTAGCGATGCCGTGCGCTGCTGCCGCTCTGCTGTACGCGGTTGCTCCGAGATTGTCGGGGCAAACTGCTCCGCCGCCCCCAACCGGCACCGAGAGCCAAAACCAGGAAGAGGTCGTGAAATTGTCGCCGTTCGTCGTCGAGGCGACCGAAGGACAGGCCGAATATCGCGCTGACTCGACGTTGGCTGGAACGCGTGTCCGGACCGAATTGAAGGACCTCGCCTCGTCGCTCACCGTGGTCACCGCCCAGTTCCTGCGCGACACGGGCGCGACGAACAGCCAGACCCTGTTGGTCTACACGCCCAACACCGAAGTGGCGGGCGTCTATGGCAACTACGGCGGGGTGGGCGGTACGTTTGTCAATGGCGCCAGCGAGCCGGATCTCGTGAAGCCCAACACCAACAACCGCATTCGCGGCCTCGATTCTGCCGACAACACCCGCGACTACTTCCTGACCGACATTCCGTGGGACTCGTTCAACGTTGATCGAGTCGACCTCCAGCGCGGTCCCAATTCGATCCTGTTCGGCATCGGGAGCCCGGCCGGAATCATCAACAGCAGCGTCAATATGGCGACCTACCGGGATTCCTTCAAGCTGGAGACCCGGTACGGGAGCTTCGGCTCGCTGCGGAACCTGGTCGACGTCAATCGTGTGCTGTTGAAGAACGAGCTGACCCTGAGGGTCACGGCACTCGATGACCGGAGCAAGTTCCGGCAGAAGCCGGCGTTCAACCATGACAAGCGCATCTATGGCGCCGTACATTGGGATCCGGATCTATTCGGCACGCCCACCGCCCACACCACGATCCGCGCCAATTTCGAGCACGGTGAAGTGACGGCGAACCGCCCCCACGAGCTGCCACCGACTGATCTGATCACGCCGTTTTTCGACACCGGCTCCGTCAACAAGACGGCGGTTGATCCCTACTATGCGTGGGCATCGGGCATCATTCCACAAAGCACCGGGGTAACCGTCCCGGTTGCGGGCGAAGGGCGCGACTACTGGCTGCAGCAGGGAGTGCCCGGCCTGGCGCAGCACTTTGGCCCGATGTTCCTCTACAATGGAACGAACGGGGCGCCCACCATGGTGCAATCGGGCGGGATGCCGAGCGGCAGCGGTTCCGCGACCTACTTCGCCATCGGCCCCAACGGCCAGATCGACAACCAGATCAACGGCTTGGTCTTCGCCCCGATGTTCTCCATCGTTGGATTCAATGCGTACTCCATCCTGAACAACCTCTACAATCCGAACGACCGCGCGACCCTCGGCGCGGCCTCCGGGTTTTACAAGGACCGATCGATGACCGATCCGTCGATTTTCGACTTCTACAACAATCTGCTGGCGGGCCCCAACGCGCGGCAATGGCAGGGGTGGGACGCCTTCGATCTCGCCCTCGAGCAGACGTTCCTCGACAACCGGCTCGGCTTCCAGGTGGTGTACGACCACCAGAACTATCATGACGGGCAGTACAGCCCTTTTGCTAACTTCATCACCGTCGACGTCCTGGCGAATACTTATCAGCAGCCATGGCCGTACAGCACGTCGGTGAAGAAATACAATGGGACGGGCACAGCCGGCACCAATCCGAACGCCGGCCGCGCCTACGTCGGCGGCAACAGCAACCAGTCCGCCAATAGCAGCAAGACCAGCCGCGAGAACATTCGGATCACCGGCACCGGCGAGCTGCGGGCCACTGACTTCATGAAGAAGTCCTGGCTCAGCGACCTGTTGGGTCGGCATGTTATCACGGGCTTGTATTCGAAGGAGACCTATGATCGCGAGAACCGGGTGTGGGATCCTTACGCGATCGATGCGACCTGGCCGGACGCGACCGGCAACGGACCGAGCGAAGGGGGCAGCACCGCGCTGACCACGGTGAACCGGGCCCTGGATTTCGTCAGTTATCTTAGCGCCCCGCTCTTCAATGCGAACTCCGCCTCGGGTCTGCACATCTCGCCGATCACGGCGAGCTATTCGCCATCGGGACCGGTCAACATCTCCTACTTCGATTCGCACTGGAAGTATTCGCTGAATCCGGCCGACCCGAATTACGTGAACCCGGCGGCCTATTGGTTTGACCCGGCATCGCTGGGGACGGGCAATAACGGTACGCCGCCCGATCAGACCCAGTCCGAGAATCCCGCCAACTACAAGGGCTGGACGTCCGGCTCGTTCAACATCTTGAACGCCGACAACGGGGACATCAACTCGCTCTACGTCTCCGGCAACAAGGTCCAGACGAAGACCGAGTCGAAGGCGCTGACGTGGCAGGGCTACCTCTGGGATGACACCCTGGTGGCGACCGTCGGCTGGCGCCGGGACACCCAGGAACAGCGTGCCGCCTACGCGCCGACGAGCACGGCCACGGGTACGGCCAGCATGAGTTATGACCTGCTCCCGCTTGACCCGGCCATCGGCAAGACGAGCGGCAACAGCAAGAGCTGGGGCATCGTCCTGCACGAGCCCAAGGCATGGCGCAACAAGCTGCCCTGGGGCACCAACATCAGTCTCACCTACAGCGTGGGCAACAACACCCGCGTGCAGAATCGCTACGGCTTCAGCGGTGATCCTCTGCCCAATGCCACGGGTGAGACCAAGGACTACGGCATTGTCATCAACACCCTGAATGACCGCCTCACCGCGAAGATCACCTGGTACAAGACCACGGTAAGGAACGCCAACATGTCGGCCAACCCGGCCGCGTCGATCTTTGGCGCCAACCAATACTACCTGTATCTGCTGGAAGACTGGGGCCTAGCCGGCGCCCTGACCGATCTGGCCAGCTACGCCGGCCAGGCGCCCGCCCAAGAAGGGTATTGGGACTGGGCTAATGCCGACCACGGAGGCGGCCCCTACGATCCGACGACGGCAGCCTATCAGAACGATCCCTCAACCGTGCGGCAGAAGGCGGCGGCCTTGTCGTTCCTCGACCAGATGCAACCGCAGGGCTGGTGGGACGCCTATGGATTTCCGGTCAATGTGGCCAACGCCAAGGCTGGAAACTGGAACACGGCCATCGCCAATTGGACCCCGGCCAACTGGATCTGGGGCGTCAGCGTCGGCAACAACGGCAGCGTCCACGGCTCCACGCCGACGGGCACGATTGACGACGAGTCCAAAGGCATCGAGTTCGAGGTAGTCGGACAGGTCACCAAGAACTGGAATGTGTCAGTCAACGCGTCCAAGCAGAACGCCTCGCAGATCGCTCTGGGCGCCGCCCTGACCCAGTTCGTCACGGCCCAATACCAGAAGTTCCAATCGCCCGCGGGTGATATCCGCTTGTGGTGGGGCAGTGACATGACCTTGCGCCAATATTACCAGGCGAACATCTATTCGACCTTCCAGTTCCTGCAGCAGGGCAATGGTCGGATGGTTCCGGAGATGTCGCCGTGGCGCCTCAATGCGGTGACCAACTACGCGTTCGACCACGGCATGCTGAAGGGTGTCAATCTCGGATTGGGGTACCGCTGGCAGCAGGGAGTCATCCTCGGTTACGGCCTGCTCGCCGACTACTCCAACCTGGACATCAACAAGCCAATCTGGGGCAAGAGCACGTATGCGGTCGACCTGTGGGCCGGCTACGAGCGCAAGCTGTCCCGGAAACTGAATTGGCGAATCCAGCTCAACATCCGGAACTTTGACTCCAAGGCGCACCTCGAGCCCCTCAGCGTCGAACCTGACGGCTCGCCCGCGCTGCTCCGGATCGTCGAGGGTCAGACGTGGTTTCTCACCAACACCTTCTCGTTCTGATTCGACTTTGGGGTGAAAGATCGGTGCGACGGCTCCGGTCGTCGCACCTCCTCCGAACGTCTTGGTTCCGATTACTGCGTATTCCGATTCCGGTGCGGTAGCGGTTCGGCTCCTTGGCTTCGGTGGGCGAACGGCAGATGGGGCGCAGAAAGGCGGTGATTCCTTTCTGCGCCTCAGTGTTTTTGGACTTGGCTCGATGAACCGGAAGTCGTTCGGCGTCCGCTTTTGACTTCCCACGACGGGCCTCAAGGCGGTTTGTTCGTTTTGATCCCGCAGGCCCGCTGCTTCAACATATCGGGCAACGCGGCCTTTACTGAGGAGATGTTACCACCATGAGCACCACGCAACTTCCGGTTGTCCTTTTGGATCCCCATCCACGGCCCCTTGATCTGATCTTCGATCGGCCGACCAAGGAGCGATTGAGCGCGCTGGGCGAGGTCATTTGGCACGACGGCCCGCCGGTCCCGGCAGCGCACATCGACCGGCATCTGCCGCGGACAACGATTCTGATCGGGCAGACGGCCCTGCCGACCGAGCGGCTCAATCTTGCGCCGCAATTGCGCGCGGTATTCAATGTCGAGAGCAATTTCCTTCCCAACATCGACTATGGCGAATGCCACCGTCGGGGAATTCATGTCCTTTCCACTGCTCCGGTCTTCGCCCAGCCGGTGGCCGAAATGGCGCTTGGTCTGGCCCTCGCGGCGGCGCGGCGCATGCCGGAAGCCGATGCCGCCATCCGGGCGGGTCGGGAATCCCTCTATGGCGAACGGGACAATTACGACTCCATTCTGCTGCATGGACGCCCGCTCGCGCTGGTTGGGTGCGGCAATGTTGGCCGTGCGCTGGTGCCCCTGTTGCGCCCATTCGGAGGGGAGATCTTCGTTCACGATCCGTGGATCCATCCGGCGGTGCTGCGCGAGATGGGCCTGACGCCCGCTTCCCTCGAGGAGTGCTTTGCCCGGGGAGCGGTCGTCTTTCTCCTGGCCGCCACCACCACGGAGAACGCTGGGAGGATCGGCCGGGATCATTTTGCCCGTATGCGTCCGGGAGGAATTGTCGTCCTGGTGAGCCGCGCCGGCATCGTCAATTTCGATGATCTTCTGGATGCGGCTGCCGCGGGCCGCATCCGGGTAGCGATCGATGTCTGGCCCGAGGAACCGATTCCAGCCGATCACCGCGCGCGGCACACGCCCAACACGATCCTCCAGGCACACCGGGCGGGCAACATTCCGGAAATCTGGCCGTGGATGGGACAGATGGTCGTCGATGACATCGAGCAGATC
>Ga0335085_10010437_pt1 | contig 13869 bp, 12 predicted proteins | sample Lox_Sample_45_FD_206712 | JGI IMG/M metagenome (GOLD analysis project Ga0335085, IMG submission 206712) | Soil microbial communities from Loxahatchee National Wildlife Refuge, Florida, United States - Lox_Sample_4.5 | ecosystem: Environmental > Terrestrial > Soil > Wetlands | place: USA...
AACTGATTCTGCGGATCGAACTGCAGCGCCCGGCGAAATTCCGCCATGGCGACAATCTGTTTCTGCTCGCTGAGCGCCTTGTTGCCGCGCTGGATTGCGTCCATGGCCAGCTCTTCGCGGGTGATCTCGCGGGCGGTGACGTAATCGACGCTACGCGGGTTGAGCTGGGCCGCCAGGTCGAACTTGTCGTAGGCCTCTTCCAGCTTGCCTGAGTTCTTCAGCTTCACACCCGATTCAAACGCGCGCTTGGCTTCGGCCAGGTCCTTGGGCGACTCGGGAGTGATGACGACGGTCTGGGTAGGCGTCGCCTCGGAAGGCTGGCCAGAAACAGCCGGTAGCGTAGGGGCGGAGTGTGCTTCCGGCACAGGGGACGCGGTTTGTGCAGGCGTGCTCACGGGCTGCTGCGCCGGCACCGAAGCGGCGAGCATTAAGAAAATTAGAAGCCCGGATAAAACGCGCATGACCAAACGGATTGTAAGCCAGCGAACGACGGCTTGTCGCCGAGGCGAGAAGGCTCGCAGGTTAGACGTGTTTCCGGCCTTAAGCGTAACCGGAACATCGTCCATCCTTCCCATCCTTGTCCACCTGAGGGAAAGGATGGGAGGGCGGCGCCGGCAGACTTATTTCCCTTTGATCGACATCAGCTCGACGTCGAAGACCAGGGTCGAGTCGGGCCCGATGACGTTCCCCGCGCCCTTGCTGCCGTAAGCGAGATCAGGAGGAATGACGAGTTGCCACTTGGAGCCGACGGGCATCAGCTGCAGCGCCTCGGTCCAGCCCTTGATCACCTGGCCTACCCCGAAGGTCGCCGGCTCGCCGCGCTTGTACGAGCTGTCAAACTCGGTGCCGTCGATCAGGGTGCCGCTGTAGTTACAGACCACAGTGTCGCTCGCGGTCGGCTTGGGCCCGGTACCCTCTTTCAGGATCTTGTACTGCAAGCCGCTGGGCAGCGTCACTACGCCCGGCTTAGCCTTATTGGCCGCGAGATACGCGTCGCCCGCCTTCTTGTTGGCAGCTCCCATGCGGTCCATGTCCTCTTTCTGCTTGGCTATCATGTCAGTGCGAAGCTTGGTCAGCGTCTCCTGAATCTCGGCGTCGGTCATCTTGACCTTGCCGCCACTCAAAACGTCTTTCAGACCCTCGGCGACGAGGTTCGGATCGACGTCCAAGCCGTCGCCCTTCAGGTTGCGTCCAATATTCGCGCCCAGGGCATAACTCTGCTTGGCCTTATCCGTAGTGAAGGCGGAAGGCTGCGCGCTGCTGCCCGCGGAAGGCGAACTCGCTGCGGCGGCAGGTTTAGTCGGGGTTGACGACTGCTGGGCCAGCGCACCGGTCGAAAGCAGCAGAACGACGCCCAGGCAGGGAAGAGCGGGAAGCAATTTGTGCATAGCTCCGATTGTCGCACAGGCGGCCAACTCCGTAAGTTTCGTCAGATGATGCCGATTACCCAATCGTTAGAGCGCATTTAACGAATCCTCTCACGAACGTCCACTGGGTCAATGGTTTGGCGTTTTGCGCGTCTGACCGGCTTGGCACGCTGTTTGCACGCAAGCTATCAAGGTGGCAGCGGGTTTCGCGAATCGATAAATCGCTGCCCGGAGGAGAATTTTATGTCGCTGGCAGCGATCGCGAGTAGCACTTTGACGAATTATCAAAGCGAGTCGGTGTTGAGCAACCGGCAGAAATGGCATCAGGAATTTCAGCAGCTCGGGCAGGACCTTCAGTCTGGCAATTTGTCGGCAGCGCAGTCGGATTTCGCCACCCTGCAGCAGCTCAGTCCGCAGAATGCAACCACGTCGAACGCTGATAGCAGTTCCCTGGCGCAGGCATTCAGTCAACTCGGCACCGATTTGCAAGCCGGCAACACCACGGCCGCGGAACAGGATTACTCCAATATTCAGCAGCACATGCCCAGCCGTACGGCGCGGGGTCACCACCATCACTCTCATCCTGCTGATGGAAGCGGTCTGGCGCAACTGATGCAGCAACTGGGGCAAGCACTGCAGGCGGGGAATCTCAGCAATGCGCAGCAGGCTTATACCGGCTTGCAGCAGCAGCTGCAGCTTTCGGGAGAACCTGCGACGGGACAGTCAAATTCCGGCAGCGTCGCAGTGAGCGCCTGACGGCTGCAGTTGGGGCGCGCCGGTTATTGGCAACCCAGAGTAACAACCAGGGCTCGCGCCGGGCCTCCTGCTTCGCAACGCAGTAGGCCGCTGGCGGCGTCGGGGAGATAGATCATGTCCCGGAAGTGCTCCAGTTTGCGGGTACCGTGCTGGGCAGAGATCACCTCGACCGCCTCTTCATAAGGAGAGGCAATCACTGCCGGGCCCGCGAGGTCGGCTTGCGATCCCGAGCTGAGGGTAATCAACTCGGCGCAGATGGGATCGCCGGAATAGAGCATCGCAATGTGTACCCCGGCCGCATGAGCGGAGCTCGGCCCTTTACGGCGAAGCTGCTCCGCCGTAGGCAGGGTTTCGAAGACCAGGTTGCGGAAGGGCGTGTCGGCCAGGTTGTCGACGACGTGCTCCAAGCCCGCCGAAGCGTAGTCACAGTAGTCCGCGAAGTAGTGGTGTTTTTGGGCGTCGCCGTTGCGCGGAGCGCTCACGATCTCCGCCTCACCTGCCACATAGAGAAGATAAGGCAACGTGTGCAGATGGCAGAGCGTTCTGTGGCGCGGGGCAATCTCCACCGCATAAACGCGGACATAGTCGGTATCGATGATCAGATGGTGATGGGGCTCGTCCGCGACGGAGATGACGTTCTCGCAGGAATATGGTTGGTTTGAGTTCATTGCTTCTTGGAAGGCGTTTCTCGTGGTAACGATGCCGAGAGCATAGCAAGATTTACAAATCGTTGCTAATTCGCGCTGGCGCGCCGGTGTTCGATAGCGCATCTGGTGATAGACTGTTGATGGCCCAGAACCCCTCCGGCTGCCTTAGCCGGACCAAACTTCCGTGAATTCGGGACGTGGCTCAGCCTGGTAGAGCACTCGCTTGGGGTGCGAGGGGTCGGCAGTTCAAATCTGCCCGTCCCGACCATTCAACAACTTACGCGGTTTTCCTCCGAAACATGACTACTCGCCTTGGAGGAAGCACATGCAACCGCGTTTCGAGCAGTTCATCCGCGAACGGCAATACCTCACGAACGTCTCACCCGCCACTCTGGAGTGGTATAAGCACAGCTTCAAGTGGCTCCCAACAGAATCGCCCACAGAGGACGATCTAAAGGCCGCTGTGCTTAGGATGCGTGAAAAGGGCCTGAAAGCCACAGGCTGCAATTCCGCCATTCGCGCCATCAATGCCTATCTGCACTGGAGCACTGCGGGCGCGGACGCGAAATGCAGCCCCGCGTGCAAGCACCTACGCATTCCGCAGTTGAAAGAGCCTCAGCTAATCCTGCCCACCTTCACCACGGCTCAGGTCACTCGCCTTGTGAATTGGAAGCCGAAGGCCAAGGTTTTCTGGCAACGACGGCTCCATCTGCTGATTCTGTTCCTGCTCGACACCGGCTGCCGAATCAGCGAGGCATTGAGTATTCGAGTGCGGGAAATTGACTTCGATAACCTGCTGCTCACGCTGGATGGCAAAGGTCGCAAGCAGCGCGTTGTGCCGTTTTCCTTTGAGCTACGCCGGGTGATGTTCCGTTACATCTCCGATTTTCAGCGCAAGCCGGACTACCTCTTGTTGGCAACGCGAAATGAAACCAAACTTGGGAGAAGGGTGATGCTGCGGGCCGTCAAGAATCTCTGTGGCCGTCTCGGAATTCAGCCGCCCGCTCGCACGTTGCACAGCTTCAGACACACATTCGCCGTCAATTATCTCCGGCGCGGCGGGTCCGTGTTCCATCTGCAAAAGGTACTCGGACACAGCACGCTGGAGATGACGCGGCGATACGCGAACCTTGTGACAGCGGACCTACAAGCTGTCCATGAGAGGGTTAGCTTGTTATCATGCCGTCCATAAGAAACAGGCATTGAGATTTTGGGAGTCTCGACTTGGCACCTACAGCCCAAATTCCCGACCCATTCGGATCACAGAGCAGCTTAAGCAACCGTTTTCTCAAAGCTGCTGGTCTTCTTGGAATAGCCGCTCTGATTTTGGGTACGACGATTTGGTATGTCACGCGCCCTAAGCCGTGGGACACCGCATCAATCGTTGCTGCACACCCGCCCGGTTTCAATGCGTCGGACGATGGAAAGTCAGTCAGTTTTCATTGGCAGCTTGAGAACAGAACTAGCGCGGATTACAGCATCACGACTGGGGACCACATCAAGTTCACGTTCCGGCTACACAACGGCACGTTGCTCCCCCCTTTTCCCGCGTCCGATCAGGTGTTGCTATTGCCGTTATTTATACCCGCCAAGCAGAAAGCAGAGCTATTCTTTAAGCTATCTGAGGCCAACTTGCCCGTGCACTCCACAGCGGAAACTGACAAGGCTTACCACGAGAGGCTTCGCGCCTATTTAAATGAGCATTACCGAAACGTCGGCGGGTTCGTGCTGTTTGACGACTCTCACCGTTATCAAATAGACCTTCCGCGATGGCGAGACACTCCGAAGAATCCGTGACACATTCCAAGGCCAATGGGAAGGGAATTTCCGTATGACATGCGACACGAGACGCCTATTGGATGCGGACGTTTACTCTGCGGCCCATCACCTCCAAGCAAGAATCAAGCAGAACGATGCCGGAAGCGAGACATCAGCTGTGAGCGAAGTAAAGCGGATGGCACAGCACCTCCTCGACGCCCTAGAGAAGCTGCACGTACATGAACGGGAGCACAACTGCTCTTAAACGTTGCCCCTCGATAGGGAGCGGGTCAAAATCTTGAGCACATCTCTTGAATAGAGCGCCGCAATCGTTTTTGCCGTATGAACGCGAAATTTTCGATTTCGGAAATTTGCCGTTCACGTAAATTTGGGTGCTGCGGCGGGCGATTGCCAACCCCTCCTCAAGATTGTGGCCCACCCCGGTTGTACGCGCCTATAGGAGAGAGAACAAACGTACAAACTTGACCCCATCACATCGTAGTGTGGGGAGTAGCGAAGCTACTACTCCCCCACAACGCTGCGATTGTGTGCTGCGTACACTCACCCGCCCACGGTCATCTCTCCCGTCTCCGCTTGAATGCGGGCGCGGGCTTTGGCTATCCAGGTTGTGCCCCGGCTGATGTTGAGGGCCGCCAACCGCTCTTGCAGTTTCCGCACGGGCAACTTAATGTTGGCTCGGACTGCGGCCTCTGCCGCTTCGTCCAAACCGTCTTTGTTGGCGCGGTTCCCCTTGCGTGATTGCAAAGTAACCGTCCGCGTCGCAGGGTCCCCAACAATGTACATCCGACAATCCGGCGTGCAGGTGACTTCTATGTCTTTGCTCGCAAAATCCCGCTGCTTGAGGTTTGACAGAAAGCTAGGGGACTCATAAGGGTGTGCGGGGTCTTGCAGCTTGGTGCCCCAACAGCAACACAGGAACGCGCCCATGTCGCCAGAGCCGCGCATCGCGTTCTCAAGCGTCATTATGTCGCCGCTGTCTTTGGGCGAGTGATGCAGCAAAACAATGGCTTCTGCCCCCGCACGTAGCAGCTCAAAAATGCCGTCCGCGAACGCCCGTACATCTTGGGAACTGTTCTCATCCCCTTCAAGGAAGCGGATAGCGGTATCCAGGATGACCACGGAGCCGGGCAACGCTTGCGCTAGTGCAGGGTCCGTCAGGCTGAGCGTTCCTTCCGCGCTGAGCGTCCGATAGAAGAGGGTTTCGCCCACGTAGTCCAGAAGCCCAATCTTCTTGAGACGGTCGGTGAACGGGCCAAGCGAGACCTCCGGGCACAGATACAGCACGCGCTCCGGCTTGCGGACCACGATGAAGTAGTCGAACAGCTTTTCGCCGGTCACGAGGGCGTGAGCCACGTTCAAGGCAACGAGACTCTTCCGTTCTCTCACAGGCCCGCTAATCGCAGTAACGCCCTCGCGCTGAAGGAAGCCGTCAATCAAGAACGTGATGGGCGGAGCGTTGAGCGCCTCCTCCTTGCTGTGGAACAGCGTGCGCCAATCGCGGGGTCGCTCCGGCTGTTTCGCACTGCCGATGGTGACAACCGGCTCCGGCGCGGGAAGGGGCCACTTACAAGCGTTACGGATGATGCCCTCTAGCTCATCCTCACCAAGGGGCGGCTTCATTCGAGCCTCATTGGTGCGGAAGGCGTAGTCCCGCAGCAGCTCATCCGAGAGCCCGGCGTCCCGCATCTTGCCAAGTATGCTTGTCATTGCAATATTGCGGTTTTCCGTGATGTCTCCGCCCTCCAGCGTGGCAGAGACTTGCTGCCTCACTCGCGATTGGTCAACTATGGCGGGGACCGGCGCAAGCGGCGCGTCCTCCAGCACGTAATATGCTTCTCTGGTGACCGGGTGAATGTCGCCCGCTGCGAGCACCAATCCGCCCGCGCTCTTGATGTCCCCCTTTACGCCGTCCAGCTCAAAGCGTCCGTCCGCTAGTGTTCCCAAGTAGTAGCTCTGCACGCCGTACTCATCACGGCGGCCTGAGCGCACCGCATAGGTGATGGGCAAGCCGTTGCGGTCACGCCATGCCTTGAAGTCCTGCTCATCCTTGAGTCCGTGGTCCGCGTCTAGGACACACAGCCCACTAGGTCGGCAGGAGATGCCAACATTGCAGGTTGGATTGCGTGTCCACCACTCGCGGACCTGAGCCTCATCAAGCGTTGCATCGTTCTTGCCATGCGTCGTGATTGGAATCTTGCCGCTCGGCTTGAGCGGGTGAACGAACCAACCGCGCCGAATGCAGGCAAGCGCAATATCTAGGAAGGTGCTCATGTGCTCAGTCCTCCCGTCCGTGAATGTCGGGTTTGCGGTGTGCGGCGTAATTAACGACGTGCGGAATGCTAGGCCGCCATCCGTCCTCAATCGCGGTGCCGTCCGCCCATTGCAAGCGTCTCGCGTAATTCTTAGGGCGTTTGTCGGGGACCGGCTCAATCTCCAAGCCGAAAAGTTCATCCGCCAGCGCTTCGCGGAACTCGGCTTTCCCATTAAACTCGGGATGCAGCACCGTGATTGCCCGGCTATAGAACGAGGCGTGATGGTCATTCATCAAGAAGGTATCGCTCGGCCCTTTATCCATTTCGAGTTTCCATCTGCCGTAGTGCCATAGCGAGTGATACGAAAACGCTTTGAAGCCGTGCTCAATGCGCAGCCGAATCTCTTGCACAAGGAAGTCCAGGACCTCTGGGTGCTTCCTGTGAAATTCGTGGAAGGCCCGCAATTCGCGGTGATCTTTGGAATGTGCTACTAGCTCATCAATTGCGTCAGTAGGAGTCATTTCGATTGTTCTGCCTTTCTAGGTTTTAGTAGGGCAAGCATCTCTGTTCGACTCACAACCGTGCGCGACGCCGATTTGTACCGGGTGAGCAGGCCCTTGTGGAGCCAACTTCGCACAGTCCAGTGCGAGATACCCGCTAGCTCCGCCGCCTGCTCCACGGTCAAGTAAGCCGTTCTGACTTCCTGCTTGCCTTCCATACTCGCAAATGCTAGCTTCGTTGTGATGTCATGTAAATGACACGATTTATGACACGCATCAGCGTTCCCATTCGATTACGCTTTCTGCGAATCCCCGCTATTTGGGATTTGCGCACAATTCAGCGGGGGCAACGTGAGCACCTATATGCGTTTTCGCGCGTGGAAGACGACGGCACGATTGAGGCTTTCCAGGTTTCCGAGCTGAACGGCTGGAGATGCCGGGCAGATTTTTTTGAGTTGCAGGAGGGCGACAACCCGGCATTGTTGAAGTTCCTAAAAAAAATGGGTGTGTGGCTAAATCAGGAAGGCGAATTACTAGGTCATTGGTCTAAAGAGGTATTGCAGCACTGCCGCGCTGGTCATCCTGTTCCCATCGAGGTAAAAGGTTTGTGGGGTTTCAGAGAAAGGCTCAAACAGGCGTTGGTGGACAAAGACGCATTCAAGAAAACTTACGCGCCGTTGCTCTCGCGGCCCAACAGCGGTTTGCAATTGGTCCAACAACGCGGCATCGAATTTCCCTTGCGTCTTGAGATCACCTCCGCAGCATCGGGTGTGGTGACCGTCATGGACGCATACCACATGCTGCTTGCGACTGTGTTCTTTGATGTTGCTAGTGGGGTGCGCTTCAGAGTATGCGAGCGCGAAGACTGTAGGACACCGTTCCCACTGGAAACCAAACACGACAAAAAGTTCTGTTGTTGGTACTGCGCCCACATCACAACGGTACGAAGAAACCGCCCGCACAAAGGGCGAAAGCGCTCCGCGAAGAGGCAAACGGTGAGAAATAACGGGAAGTCTGGGCACTGACCGGGATTCTCCCCGCCTGTTTACAATCAGAACGTCTCATGCCCAAACTTGATTGGCTTACCCGCAGCGAAGATGAGAAGGTCTCCGCCCACGTCCCTTACCGGCTGTTGGAGGCAGTGCCGGAGCATTCCTATGGAGATGCGAAAGCCGAAAACATGCTCATTCATGGGGATAACCTGGATGCGCTCAAGGCGCTGCTGCCGTTCTACGCGGGCCGAGTGAAGTGCATCTACATTGACCCGCCCTATAACACAGGAGCCGCGTTTGAGCAGTATGACGACAACCTAGAACACACATTGTGGTTGGGCTTGATGCACCCCCGCCTTCAGCTTCTGCGTGAGTTCCTCTGCAAAGAGGGCAGCATCTGGGTGAGTATTGACGATAACGAGGGGCACTACCTCAAGGTCCTCATGGACGAAGTCTTTGGAAGGAAGAACTTTATAGCCGGATTCGTGTGGGAACGAGACAAAGGCGGGCGAGGGGACGCGGATGTGTCGAACTCCCACGACTACATCTTGGCCTATGCAATTGACCGTACCACGTGGGCGGACAACCGAAACCTCATGCCTCGAAACGCGACTCAGAAAGGGCGCTTCCGAAATCCCGACAATGATCCACGCGGCCCTTGGCGGCAGGGAGATGACGGAACAGCCAAGAGCGGAACTGAGAAACAGAGGTTCCCAATCACGCTGCCGTCGGGTCGCACAGTGAAGCCGAAAAAAGGGCGCTATTGGGCATTCTCGCCCGAAACGTTTGAGAGGGCCAGAGCTGAAGGTAGGGTTTGGTTTGGCAAGAACGGGAATCGTCTTCCAGTTATCAAAAGGTACGTCTCCAATGCACGTGAAGGCGTTGCGCCTCGGACTTGGTGGCCTGCTGAAGAGGCTGGAACTAACCAAAGTGCAAAGCGCGACCATCTTGGAAAACTTTTAACTGACGTGGAGCCGTTTGCCACTCCCAAACCGGAGCAGCTAATTGAACGAATTTTGCAGATTTCGAGCAACAAGGGCGACCTTGTGTTGGACAGCTTCTTAGGCTCGGGCACGACCGCAGCGGTTGCATTGAAGATTAACAGGCGTTTCGTCGGCGTAGAGATGGGAGAACACGCAATCACGCACTGTGTACCCCGCCTCAAGAAAGTTGTTGACGGTGAGCAGGGCGGCATCTCTGAAGCTGTAGGTTGGAAAGGCGGAGGCGGATTCCACTTCTACAAGCTTGGCAGTCCAATCTTCGATGAAGAGGGCCGAATCAATCCGGTGGTGCGCTTCGCTCACCTTGCCGCGCATGTCTGGTTTGCCGAAACACGCACGCCGTTGCCACATCCACGGCGGCGCTCTCCCTTCTTGGGCGTGCATGATGGAGTGGCTTACTACCTGCTTTTCAACGGCATTTTGGGAGACAAGAGGCCCGATGGCGGCAATGTTTTGACGCGCCGCGTGCTGGCAGAGCTACCCGCACACGATGGCCCGAAGGTGATTTACGGCGAAAGCTCACGACTGAGTAAAGAATCGCTGCTCCAGCTAGGCATCACGTTCAAGCAGACTCCCTACGATGTGAAGGCGCGGTGACGATGATACGGCTCAAGAATTTTCAAGAAGACACGCTCAAGAAGCTGAGAGAGTACCTAGAAGCCGTGCGCCTGAGCGGAGACCCGGAAGCAGCATTCCTCAAGGTTGTGAAGCCGCCTGATGGCCGCTTGCCGCTGTACCGCAAGGTGCCGGACTTAGAGAACATTCCCTACGTCTGCTTGCGGCTTCCCACTGGCGGCGGCAAGACGATTGTGGGGGCCTATGCCATCCGGGTAGCGGCGCAAAGCTACATCGAAAAGGATTACCCGGTTGTGCTGTGGCTGGTGCCTTCCAATTCGATTCGCACTCAAACGGCACAGGCGCTCAAGAACACGGCGCACTCATACCGCATAGCCTTGGATGAAGCCTTCGATGGCCGCGTGCGCGTGTTTGAAATCTCCGAGATTGAGAACATCCGCCCGCAAGATTTGCGGGATGCTGTTTGCGTGGTAGTGGGCACGATTCAATCTCTCCGCGTTACCAGCACGGAAGGGCGCGATGTGTATGCGCACAAAGAGGCTCTTGAGGACCACTTCACGAAGCTGAATATCAATTTGCCGGGTCTGGAGCGAATCGAAAACGGAGCTGGCGCGGGCAAGGTGAAGTTTTCCTTCGCCAATCTGATGATGCTCAACCAGCCGCTCATCATCATGGATGAAGCGCACAATGCGCGCACGTCATTGACGTTTGACACGCTCAAGCGGCTCTCGCCTTCGGCCATCATCGAATTGACGGCAACGCCGGACACAGACCCGCGCACCGGCAGCAATGTGCTTTATCGCGTCTCCGCATCGGAGTTGAAATCGGAAGACATGATAAAGCTGCCCATTGTGCTGACGGTGCATGAGGGCGGATGGGAAGAGGCCGTAGGCGATGCTTGCCGCACTCGCAAACGGCTTGCGGAGATGGCAGCCGGGGAGTTGCCGGATTACCTTCGCCCCATTCTGCTGATTCAGGCGGAGAGCAAAGACAAGCCCGCGAATGTTGAGGCGGTGAAGCAATACCTGATTGACAGCGAACATCTCTCGGGAGACCAAATCGCCATCGCAACCGGAGACCAAAGGGACCTGGACAAGATCAACCTCTTTGACCCGAGTTGCAAGGTTGAAGCAATCATCACGGTACAGGCACTCAAAGAAGGGTGGGATTGTTCCTTTGCCTATGTGTTCTGTTCCACGGCCAACATCGGGAGCAGCCGTGATGTGGAGCAGTTGCTAGGGCGCGTGTTGCGGATGCCCTACGCGAAGCGGCGTAAGGCAGCGGAGTTGAACAAAGCCTATGCCCATGTTTCCAGCCCGAATTTCGTGGAGGCCGCGAAGCAGCTTGAAACCTGCATGATCGAAAAGATGGGCTTTGAAGTGGCTGAGGCAGAGCAGTACATCGAAGTGCAGCAGCCCTCCATTCCGAATCTACCGCTCTTCCTCCAGCAGAAGCCGCTTTGTTTGACAGTTGCGGAGCCGTTGAAGCTGGAGAGCTTGTCAGAACGTGAGCGGCAATCCATTGTGACGAAATCCGAGGCTCCGGGCCGAATCGAAATTGAAGTGCATGGGCAGGTAACGCCACAGATTCAAAAGGCGGCGCTCGCGGCGGTGCCGGAGGCCGTGCGCGCGGAAACGGAACAGAAGATTAAGCAGTACATCGCGGAGCAGGAATCGCGGCTTGCGCCCTCAGTGCGCGGTGAAAAGCTGGAAGTGCCACGCCTGTGTGTTCGCTACGAAGGCGAGCTACTTCCGTTTGATAAAGAGCTGGTATTGGACGCCGCTTCATGGGACCTGAGCCAATGCCCGATTGACCTAAGCGATTTTCGTTTCAATGACACATCCAAGACGTTTGAATTTGATGTGCAGGGCGGCAAGGTTGTGTATGCGTTCAAGAGCGAACAGCAATTAGACCTCAACCTGCTTGCCGGAGAGTGGACAGAGAACGATCTGATTCGATGGCTGGACAAGGAATTGCGCCAACCGGACATTCGGCAACCGGCAAGTCTTGCATGGCTCCGACTATGCGTGCGGCAACTTTTGGAGCGTAAGGGATTTGATCTCGCTCTTTTGGTGAGGGCGAAATTCATTCTCGCTCGCAAACTCGCGGAGAGGCGGGATGAGTGCCGGACCACAGCCTACAACGCCGGGTATCAAGATTTGCTCTTCGGGCCGAATGCAGCACCAGAGACTAGCTTTGAATATGCGTTCCGCTACGACCCCAACAGCTACCCGGCGAAGTGGTTCTACAGCGGGAGGAATAGCTTTCCAAAACATTTTTACCCGATGGTGGGCGAGCTGGAGAACACGGGCGAAGAATGCGATTGTGCAGTGGCGCTTGAGGCTCAGTCCGGCGTGAAGACTTGGGTGCGGAATCTGTCGCTCCAGCCGGATGCTTCGTTTTGGCTCCAGACCTCAACAGACCGCTTCTACCCTGATTTTGTGGCGGAGACGCTGGACGGCCGTCTGCTTGTAGTCGAATACAAGGGGCGCGACTACGCCACGAACGATGATTCAAGAGAAAAGAAGCTGCTCGGGGAAGTGTGGGCGAGCAAGAGCAATGGCCGCGCGTTGTTCCTGATGGCCGTCAAGAAGGACGAGCACGGTTGGGGCGTTCACGATCAAATCAAAGCGAAGATTGAGGGTTGGTAAGTAGTAGGCCAAAGGGGGAAAACTGATGAGTTGGTTTCTACAGGAATACTTACAACGCGGTTTAAGAGACATCGTGGTTGTCAGCAGCCATGATGAGGAAAAACAAGATTGGCATGGGACAGAAAATCGGAACGAAACGGCGGTAGCGAAAAAGGGAACCACGTTTGTTCGGGTGCAGTCCCATCAGTTCATTGAATTTGGGCCTGGCGGCGCAAACACCAAGAGCGTCGGCGAGAGCGAAATCAGCGAGGCTGAGTACCAGAAGGCGGCTCAGGGTGGGAAGGTTCTAGACACCCCGGATGAGCGCCGCACGTTTGAGCAAGCCGCCAAGAAGATCGAACAAGCCAAGAAAGTGAAGAAAGAGTTAGAGGCGCAAGCACCCGAATGCCCCGTTCATGGCAAGAAGATGAAGCTGGTACGCGGTCCCAAAGTTTACTTTTATGGCTGTGTCAAAGGTGTGAAATGCGGGAAGAAAGCGTGGTTGTCGCCTGAACAGAAGAGAGCAGCCCGCGTTTTGGACAAGGTTCCCCCTCTTCCGTGAAGCTCCGCGAGCGCGGGGCGGCGCATACTGAAATCCTTGCGGGCATTGCGCCCCTGCCTTAGAATTTCAGCAAGGAAGAAACATCGCGTAAGCCATTGATTCCGCGCCCCTGTGGCTGAATCTGGTCTTATCTCGCTTGGGGTGCGAGGGGTCGGCAGTTCAAATCTGCCCGTCCCGACCATTCAACAACTTACGCGGTTTTCCTCCGAAACATGACTGCTCGCCTTGGAGGAAGCATATGCAACCGCGTTTCGAGCAGTTCATCTGCGAACGGCAGTACCTAACGAACGTCTCACCGGGCCAGCAGCTATAAACTCCCTCGGCGGCTGCATCTTAGTCCTGCTTGTAAACGGTTGTCAGACCGTTGTGCCAAGAGGATGTGATCAGGCTGGCCATGGAATCGGGCTGGTCGGCGATTACTTAGGTCGGGGATACTCTTTGAGTGCAGGAGTTCGAAAAGCGTCCGCTAATGCGGACCTTCCGCTACCTCCTCTTAGCTCTCACTCTTCACCGCACCCAAATCCTTGCCCTGCCGGACGGCCTTCAGCAGAGCTGCGGCCCCGAGGTTGGCATAGCTCTGGCCGAAATCTGCAGGCAACGTGACCGTAGCGGTATCTGGAGCCGCGGCCTGCAACGCCGCTATAAGTTCGGCGCTCTCGCGATCCGCTACCTTTGGACCTACCAGAATCACGCAAGGTCCGGCAGCCTGCGCCAGAAGCTGAGCGTCGCTGACGCAGTTGGCCGTCAGCACCTCATACTTGTGCTGCCCCAGCACGCTGCGCGCAAAGGCGCACAGGTCCTCTGACG
>Ga0335085_10010438_pt1 | contig 13869 bp, 16 predicted proteins | sample Lox_Sample_45_FD_206712 | JGI IMG/M metagenome (GOLD analysis project Ga0335085, IMG submission 206712) | Soil microbial communities from Loxahatchee National Wildlife Refuge, Florida, United States - Lox_Sample_4.5 | ecosystem: Environmental > Terrestrial > Soil > Wetlands | place: USA...
TGGGATGGCTCGGGCGCGCGCGAATTGGCCGGCGACCGCGACCGGCGCCGGGCCGCCTGGCTGGCGGAGCCGTGCCCGGACGTGATCGTCGAACAGCCGGACGGGCGCATGTCGGTCGCCGCACCACCGGTACCTCTGCACGCGGACGTGTGGAGCGGCTACGCGATCTCGACCGGAGCCGCGACAGGGGCGGCCCGCATTGTCCGGACTCCCACCGATGCGTCACACCTCGAAGCCGGCGACATTCTGGTGGCGCCTTCCACCGACCCCGGTTGGACGCCGCTGTTTCTGCGCGCGGCCGCGATCGTCATGGAGACCGGCGGCTACCTCACGCACGGGGCGATCGTCGCGCGCGAGTACGGCATTCCCGCGGTAGCCAATGTGCCCGGCATTCTCGACGCGCTGAAAGATGGCGAGATCATCACGGTGGACGGCTCGACCGGCCGCGTCCTGCGCGACGGTCACTCGCCCATCAGCCGCCGGACTTCTTCGTAGAGCCGCTGGTTCAGACTCTCGCGGTCGGCGAGTTTCAGACCTTCAGTGGGGATCGGCTGCCCGACCCGCACCGTGACGCGCCCGCTGCGCAGGTAGATGGAACCCTGCGGAAGCAGCGCACGCATACCCACGATCCCGACCGGCACTACCGGAACGCCCGCCTTGATGGCGATGTACGCCGCGCCTTCCTTGAATTCGCGCAGGCCCTTCACTGTACGTCCGCCTTCCGGAAACAGCAGCACCGAGACGTGCCGCCCGGCAATGATGCGCGCGCCTTCGGTCATACTCTTCAGCGAATTGCGCGCATTGCTGCGGTCCACGGGCAGATGGCCGGCGCGGCGCAGGTGCGTGCCGAGAAACGGAATCTTATATAGACCTTTCTTGGCGAAGAAACGGAACTGCAGCGGCAGGGTGGAGATCAGGGCGGGAATATCCATGTAGCTGCCGTGATTCGCCACCAGCACGTAGGTGCCGCGCGGATCCAGATTCTGCAGGCCCTCCGCACGCACACGGATGAAGCTCACCGCCAGCAGGATGCGGCTCCAGATGCGTGCCATACGGTGCTGTGTGTTGCCGGTGCCGTCGAAGAACGAGGCGATCAGCGAGAGCGTGCCCCCGATGATCGTCACCAACACGATCAGCGGCGTCGAGAACAGCAGCGACCGGATCAGGCTCATGGCTTCCGTACAATTCTCTCCCGCGCCTCGGCCACCAGGAACAGCGACCCGGTGATGAAGATGGCGTCTTCGGGCGGCGCATCCGTGACCATGGCCAGCGCTTCATCGATATCGCGCACGGTGGTCACTTCGGAGTGGCCGGCCATATCGCGGACGGCTTGAGGCGCCAGTGCGCGCGCCTGCCGCGGAGCAGTGACGATCACCTGATCGGCTAGCGGAAACAGAATCCCGGCGATTTCGTCGATGGCCTTATCGCGCATCGCGCCGAAGATCAGGCGCACGCGCCGTCCGGAGTAGAAGCGGCCGATGTAAGCCGCCAGCGCCCGAGCGCCCGCGGGATTGTGCGCGCCATCGAGGATGATCTCGGGGCGTTCCAAAACGCGCTCGAGCCGCCCGGGCCACTCGGCGGCGGCAATTCCCGCCTCAATCGCCGCATCGGCGACGCCCAACCGCGCCAAGGCCGCCGCGGCCGTCGCCGCATTTTCCACCTGGTGTTCGCCGGCCAGCGGACAGCGAGTGTGCAATTGCCGCTCACCGATCAGTTCGAAACGGCTGCCCCGAGCATCCACTTCGAGATTGTGGATACGCCAATCGGTCGTGCGCGTCACCGGAACGTTCAACTCGCGTGCGCGCGATTCCAACACGCGGTCCGCTTCCGGACGCTGGCGCGCCCAAACCGCCGGCCGGCCGCGCTTCAGAATGCCGGCCTTCTCGCCCGCAATCGCTTCGATGCTGCGGCCCAGGAACGCCTCGTGATCGAAGTCGATCGGTGTGATGACGCACAGTTCCGGGCAGACGATATTGGTTGCGTCGAGCCGGCCTCCCAGCCCCACTTCGAGCACGACGCGATCCACCTGCTCGTCCGCAAAAACCACTAGCGCCATGGCGGTCACGGTCTCGAAATAAGTGGTGTGCCAATCGAGCTCGCCTGCTTCGACCAGCTTTTCCACGACCGCGTGCACGCGGTCGAAGGCCTCGGCGAATCGCGCACTCGAGATCGGCTGCCCGCTAATGCGGATGCGCTCAGTGGGCTGCGACAAGTGCGGCGAAGTAAACAGCCCCGTGCGCCGGCCCGCCGCACGCAGGCCCGATTCGATCATCGCGCACGTGGAGCCTTTACCGTTGGTCCCCGCCACATGCACGAAGCGTAGGCCGTCCTCCGGTCTGCCGAGCGCTTCCAGTACGCGCTCGATGCGCTCGAGACCCAGTTTGGCAGTTTTGATTTCGTTGCCCAGCGCGTAAAGAAACTGAACCGAATCGGGGTAGTTCACAAGGTGGCGGCGAGCTTAGCCCGCGAAGAATCGCAGCGCCTGCGACAGGTAGCCCTTGAGCTCCAACCGCGGCACTACGGCGTCGAGCATGCCGTGCTGCAGCAGAAACTCGCTGCGCTGAAAGCCTTCGGGCAACTTCTGCCGGATGGTTTGCTCGATGACGCGCGGTCCGGCGAAGCCGATCAGTGCACCTGGCTCGGCGATGTTCAAATCGCCCAGCATGGCGTAGCTGGCCGTTACGCCACCGGTGGTGGGGTCGGTCAGCACACTGATGAACGGAAGCCGGGCTTGGTCCATGCGCATCAGCGCCGCGGAAATCTTGGCCATCTGCATGAGGCTGATGGCGCCCTCTTGCATGCGCGCGCCACCCGATGCCGACACGATGACAAGCGGCGTGCGCCACTCGATGGCCCGCTCGATGGCCCGCGTGATCATCTCGCCGACAACGCACCCCATGCTGCCGCCGATGAAGCGGATGTCCATGGCGCAGAGTTGCACCTGGCGCCCGTCCAGCAGGCCGGCCGCCGAAATCACCGCGTCGTTGAGCGAGGTGGCCGCTTGCTGCTCGGCGAGCTTGTCATGGTAGGGCTTCTTTTCCACGAAGTCGAGCGGGTCCGACGAGCGCAGGTCCGCATCGAAGCGCTGGTAGGCTTCGCCATCCAGGAGCATTTTGATGCGCCCGGCGGCATCCATGCGGAAATGGTGGCCGCACTTCGGGCAGACGTTCCAGTTGGCCTCCAGATCCTTTTTCCAGATGATCTGTCGGCAGCCTTCGCACTTCTGCCACAGGCCTTCGGTGCGGACTTTCTTTTGCCCGTCCTCGACTTTCGGCAGTTTCCCGGTCTCGGCCTTTTCCCGCTTAAACCACGACATGCAACGTCCTACGTTAGCGCGGGTACGGATGTCCCCGCAAGGTTGCAAAGGCGCGGTAGATCTGCTCGGCCAACATGGTGCGCGCCAATTCGTGCGGAAAAGTCATCGCCGAAAGCGACAATAGCAGGTCGGCGCGCTCGGCCCATCCGGCCGGCAGGCCATCGTGCCCGCCCACCACAAACACGAGATCGCGGCCTTCCATTTCGGCTTTGGCCACCAGTTTCGCCACCCCCGGCGAGGCCATGCTTTGGCCAGCCGGATCGAGCAGGATCTTCATCGCCGCCGCATGCTTCTTCCAAAGATCCGTCCGGTCGGGCCGGATCTCCACCATTTCGCAGGGTGCGTATCGCGCGGCGCGGCCAAGGAAATCCGCGGCGAGGGCGTTGGCGTGCGGGTCTTTAGGCTTGCCGATGAAGTACAGATAAATCTTCACTCGGCCGGGACTTCCACCGTGCGAGCGCTGCGCCACAGCCGTTCCAAGTCGTAATACGCGCGCGCCTTGGCGGAGAAGATATGGACCAGCAAATCGCCGTAGTCCATCAGCACCCATTCGGCCTGCTCGTATCCTTCCAGGCTGATGGGCCTCTCCCCCGCATGTTTGAGCTGCAAACCGACCTCATCCGCGATGGCCTGAATCTGCCGCTGATTGGTTCCCGTCGCGATGACGAAATAATCGGCGAACGAGGTGATGCCGGTCAGATCCAGCACTTTCATGTCGGTGGCTTTTTTGGATTCGGCCGCACGAACGGCGATCAGCCAGGTAGGGGTCGCAGCTTGGGTTTCAGACGTTTCCTTCAGGTCTGCCTTGGTCAGAACATACTCCTGTCCGTATCGTACTACAGGGCCGGGCCCTGGAAGCCGGCCAGGAGCGTTCCCCACCACAGGCCGACCACAGTGCGGAATTCTCCCGCGCCGGCCGGACGGGCGGGCCAGCCCCGGTGCTCGACCGTGACGCGGGTGCCATCGCCGACTGCCTCGAAGCGCACCTCCACTTCGCTGGGCTCGCCGCGGCCGAAGCGCCAGTTGCGGAATTCCAGCGCGAGACGGCGTCCGGGGTCCCATGCCAGGACACGGCCGACCTCGGTATCGCCTTCCAGCAGGCGGTCCGAGTCGAAACGCATGGCGCCTTCCTGCAAGCGGAACTGCGGGCCGCGCTTCCACCAGCAATCGATCTCGTTGGTGAACAGCCGGAACGTTTCAGCCGGATCGGCGCGGACCACCGTGGTTACTGTAACGCGGTCGTTCATCGCCGCCTGCCTTTCCGCTTCTCGACATGTTCGCGAAATGAGCCGAGCTGATCGGACCAGAATGATTCCACGTCGTCCAGCCACGTCCGCAATTCCTCGAAGGGCTGGCGACGCAGGCTGTACCAACGGATGCGGCTGTCGCGCGGATCGGCATGCTGCTCCTCCACCAGGCCGCAGGTGCGCAGGGTGCGCAGATGGCGGCTCATGAGCGGAGCGCTGACTGCCACGGCTTCGGCCAACTCTCCAGCGCGGCGCGGCCGTTCGCGGAGCAGGTCGATGACCGCCCGGCGGGTCGGCTCGGCCAGCGCCGCCAGGGTGCGGTCGAGCGCGGTCATTGGCCCACCGCGCAGCGTGAGGCGAAGAGCCAGCGGTGTCCTTCCGGATCCAGAGCGCGGTACATGCGGAAACCGTAGGGCTGCGTCTCCGGCTCGGCGATGACCACCGCGCCGGCATTGCGGGCGCGTTCGAAGTGCCCATCCACCTGGTCGATTTCGCAGAATAATTGGGAAGGCATCGCCGGCAGGTCGCGGGGACTCGCCATGCCGCCGGCTTTCCAGGTGGTGGCCAGCATCACCACGTTGCCGCCCAGGACCACCTCGGCGTGACCGATGGTGCCATCGGGAGCGGTCATGCGCGAGCGTTCCGAGAAGCCGAACGCACGGCATAGGAAATCGATGGCCGCGGGGGCGTCGTCATAGGCCAGCATGGGGAAGATTCGCTGGCGCGCATCCGCAATATTGTCTTGCATAGATAAATATTAATCTTACGTTTAAATATTGTCAAGCCGTGCCGGACGCCAGGGTCCTGCGCGAACGGTACACCTTCCTCGCGTGGCCCGGAGTGTGGTGTCATTGATATAGTGCCTCGAGTGAAATTCGCGGAAGCCATCCTGGCGGCGGGCCTGGCGAGCGTACTGACCGGCTGTGTCTTGCGCGGCGGCACTCCCAAGACCGTCCAGGCGGCCCCGGCGACCCCGAAACCGGCGGTCGCGCCGGCACCCGCGCCACCGCCGCCGAACCTGTCGACTCCGCAGACCCACGTCGAATTGCCTCCCCCGCAGCCGATCAGCGAAGAAGCACGGGCCACTCTGGAGACCACGCCCGAGGAGCCCACGCCGGCGCCCTCCACGCCCAAGCCTCCCCGCAACCGGCCGGCGCAGGCTCCGCGGACGACCACCGAAACGCCCGCGCAGGCCGCTCCGGTGGGGCCGGCGGCTCCGGAGCCCACGCCCGAACGTCCGCCGGTACACGACATTGTGCCGGAAGAGGAACAGCGCCAACTTCAGGCCAATGCGCAACACGACCGGCAGGAGGCCAATAAATTGCTCGAGCGCGCGGCCACGCACTCCTTGAACAAACGCCAGCAGCAATTGAAACGCAGCGTGGAGTCGTTCCTGCAGCTTTCGGCCGACGCGGAGAAGCGCGGCGATTTGCGGCAGGCTCGCGAACTGGCGGGCCGAGCCGCTGTTCTGGCCAAGGAACTGCAACCGTGACGACATACCAGGCGCGGCGCCGCGCCATTGCCGAAGGACTCGCTGAGCGTCGCTTGGACGCCATGCTGGTCGCGCTGGGACCCAACCTGCGCTACCTTTCCGGATTCACGGGCAGCAACGGTTGGCTGCTGGTGTCGGCCGAGCGCAGCATCCTGTTCACCGACCCGCGATACCTGATCCAGGCGCGCCAGGAAAGCGCCGGCGAAGGATGCGAGGTGCGCATCGCCAAAGGGCCGATTTTGATGGCGGTGGTCTCGGCAATTGCGCGCCGGCGCCTGCGCCTCATCGGATATGAACCGGCGCGGCTCACCTGCGATGTGTACGAAGCGCTGCTGAAGAAGTTACCTGCGCACACTTCGCTGAGGGCGGTAGAGGATTGGATCGAGTCGCAGCGCACGATTAAGTCGGCGGACGAGATCGAACTCATCCGCCGGTCGGTGGTCACCAACTCGCGCGCGTTCGAGCAAGCCGCAACCCGCCTGCGTCCTGGCATGAAGGAATCGGACCTGGCGGCGGAGATCGAATACCGCATGCGCCGTCTGGGCGCGGAGAAGCCATCCTTCGAGACCATCGTGGCCTCGGGATTGCGGACGGCTTTGCCGCACGCGCAACCTACATCGGCGGAGATCCGGCCGGGCCTGTTGCTGGTCGACATGGGGTCGCAGCAGGATGGCTATTGCAGCGACATGACGCGCATGCTGTTTCTGGGCAAGCCTGGGCGGCGTGTCACGAGCGCCTACCGCGCCGTCCTCGAAGCGCAACTGGCGGCGATCGATGCGGTGCGTCCGGGCGCGCGCACTGCCGATGTCGACCGGGCGGCGCGGCGCGTACTGCAGCAACATGGCCTGGATAAGGCATTCGTACACTCGACGGGGCACGGCCTCGGCCTGGAAATCCACGAGCCACCGCGCATCGGCCGGCGCGACAAAAGCAAGCTTGCGGCGGGTATGACCATCACCATCGAACCGGGCGTTTACCTGGAAGACTTCGGCGGCATCCGCATTGAAGACACCGTAGTGGTGACCGACCGCGGCTGCGAGATTCTGACGCCGACGCCGAAAGAGTTGCGCGTCGTCTGAGGCTAGTTCTTCTTCGGGATGGGGTACGCTGCGGTGGGTGTGCTGGGGTCGGCCTGGCGCGCCTTGTCTTCGGCGTACGCGCGGCGCACCGGTTCGGGGAAGCCCGCCAGCATCGCGGCGATCTTCTCCTGGATTTGTGCAACGACGCGCGGATTTTCTGACGCGACGTCATAGCTCTCGTCCGGATCGCTGGCCAGGTTGTACAGCTCCGGTTTGGGCAGGAAATAGCTGTGGCGGCCGCCGGGCGGAGCCGGTGAGAAGGCCGCGCTGTTGTGGCGCGCGATGTGCAGCTTCCAGTTCATCCAGCGCGCGCACTGCAGGTCCCAATCGTCGAAATACAGCAGCGGCGGGCGCTCGGTGGTTTCGGCCGCGCCCGTGATTAGCGGCCAGATGTCGATGCCATCGAGCGGGTTCTGCGGCAGTGTGGCGCCGCACAAACGCGCGACGGTGGGGAAGATGTCCATCATCGAGGCCAGGCCGGTCGAGACACGGCTTGCCGGAATCATGCCCGGCCAGCGTGCGAGGAACGGCTCGCGGATGCCGCCTTCGTAGGTGGTGCCCTTGCGGCCGCGCAACTTGCCGGGGCTGCCCTGATACCACGGACCGTTGTCGCTCGAAAACATCACCAGCGTATTCTGTTCCAGCGAGTTGCTTTTCAGGGTCTGAAGAATCTCGCCGACGCTCCAATCGATCTCCTCCACCACATCGCCGTACAGACCCTCCGCCGATTTGCCGCGGAAACGATCCGAAGCGCCCAGCGGGATGTGCGGAAAAGTATGCGGCAGATACAGGAAGAACGGCCCGGCCTTGGCCGACTCGATGAAGCGCTGGGCCTCTTCGGTGTAGCGGCGCGTCAACGTCTCCAGCGCGGCAGTCTGCTCGACGACTTGGGTGTCGCGCATCAGCACGCGCGGATTCATATCGTTGCTGTAGGGGATGCCGAAGTAACTATCGAAGCCGCGGCTGGTCGGCAGGTAGGCGTTGGGACGGCCGAGGTGCCATTTGCCGATGCACATGGTCCGGTAGTTGCGCTTCTTCAGTGCGTCGGCGAGGGTGGTTTCGTCGAGATTCAGACCGACGGTGTCCTGTGGAAACAGAACCCGCGGCACGCCGACGCGCGTGGGATAGCGGCCGGTCAACAGGGCGGCTCGCGAGGGCGAGCAGACGGGATCGGCCGAACAGAAATCCGTGAAGCGGACCCCCTCGGCGGCCATCCGGTCGAGATTCGGCGTGCGGATGCGCGAGCCGTAGCAGCCGAGGTCACCGTAGCCGAGATCGTCGCAGAGAATGAAGACGATGTTGGGAGTGGGGTCGGCGGCACGTAGTTGCGATCCGAGCAGCGCGCCACCCGCGGCACTGGCCAGCCATTCACGTCGTGTCATGCAACCTCCCGCTTTAGCGCCGCAGCGGATCTTCGACCCATGGCGGCGTCGCTTCGATCAATCGTCCCAGCTCAGGCTCCAGTTCATTCATCTTGCACTTCATCTCCCAGGCGATCTGGCGGTAGCTGAAGTGGCCTTTGACACCGCTGCGCAGGCGCGACATGTACTCCGCCTCGGCGAAATCCATTTTGAACAGGAATCGCGAGCGCGCGGCGAAGGGCAGCAGGTAGTGCGCTCCGGGAGCCGGCAGTTGCGTGCAGGCGGCGAATGCGGCACGCAAGGCGGTGTCGTAGATTACGGAAGCGCCGGCCTCGCCGACCAGCGCCGGAGTGTCGTATCCCAGCGACGCCGTGTACGACTGGCGAAACTTCTGGCAGCGCCTATGGCGATGCAGGTCGCGGTAGGCGCCGATGTCGATGGTGAGATCGTAGGCGTACGGGCCTCCGCGAAAGCCGGCCAGAATTTCGTCGCGCGGCGTACGCGAGCCGAGTGCTGTGTCCAATACCTCCGCGCGCATCTGGTGGCTCCAGCCGCACGTCAAGTCGTAGAGTTCGCGGAACGGGCGGTCCGTCACGGAGTAAAGCAGCGTGGCGGCAATGTCGGACGGCGCGTGCTCGGGCTTCACCAGATCGACGCGGCCTGGTTCGACTCCGGAGCGCGCCGGCAGATTCTGCGCGGCCCATAATCGCAAATCCTGGCGCGCGCGGACCGTGTGACGATCAGCCTCGGCGTGGCGTGCCAGCGTGGGCGCGACTGGTTCGGAGGCCTGGCCGTCCCACAGGCAATCCGGCTCGGCTGCACAGGCCACGGCCATCTCCTCGCCCAATTCGCGCAGTTCGGCATACTCTGATGCACGCAGGCGGCGAATCTGTTTTTCGAGCGTGCGGATGCTGGTGACCTGTCCGACGTTCGTAGGGACGCCCCAAAATAGCAGGTAACGCGCCACATCGAACGCGCGCGCGCCCAGGTTGCGCTGATAGGTCGCGGGCGGCATGTCGGCCGGACGCGGCAGGCGCTCCGCAAGACAGCCCAGGGCCTGTTCGCGGACTTTTCCATACGCCTGCAGCAGAGCCTCGGCGGCCGATTGGTAGAGCGCGGCATCGTTGGCCGAAAACTCGGGCGGCGTCACCACGCCCGAGCGCGAGAAATCCTGGTAGCGCGAACTCTTCGCCTGGCCGTCCCACAGCGGCTCCTCTTCGACTTCCGTGGCGGCCAATTCGGAGATTCCTTCGAAGCAGAGGACTGTGTGGCCAAGGTCGGCAATGGACGCGTGGCCGTACTGGAAGTAAAAACTCTCCAGGAACTTCTGTGAATCGTGCGTGCGCACCCAGGCAAGGGAATCGCGGATGGAATCGGCCGAGCGGCTGTAACGGGCCAGCGCGTAGGCGCTCTTCTCGGGCGGCATGGGAGCTACGGCGATGACGCGTCTGGTGAGGGCCAAGACGTTATGATAGCGAGGTGCAAGTGCGAATCCAACGCGTTCATCCCGATGCCAGCCTTCCGACCTATACGCATGGACCCGCCGAAGACGCCGGCATGGATCTACGCGCCGTGGAAGAGGCGGTTCTGGAGCCGGGCGTGCCGCGCCTGGTAGCGACCGGGCTGACGATCGAATTGCCGCCCGGCTTCGAAGGCCAGGTGCGGCCGCGCAGCGGGCTGGCGCTGCGTCATGCGATCACCATGCCTAACGCGCCCGGCACAATCGACCCCGGCTACCGCGGCGAGTTGCGGGTGATTCTGCTGAACCTCGGCCGTGAGCCGTACACGGTGCACGCCGGCGATCGTATCGCGCAACTGATCGTAGCGCGCTACGAGCGAGTGGATTGGCTGGAGAGCGAATTGGCCGATTCCGCGCGCGGTACAGGCGGCTTCGGCTCATCCGGGCGTTGAGGCGGCGAGGTCAGCCGGTTCCGCGAGGATGACGTCGGAGGGACTGGATCCCGAGACCTCCGACCCGACTCGCCTGCGGCGAACGACCTCCCCGCCGGCGCGATGGACCATCTGCTCGATGTTGTGAATGAATGCGCCGTCGGTGGAGCGCGTTACGGAGCGCCTGTAAGTTCCCGGCGGATGGTCGTTGTGCGCAAGGCAAATCACAGCTACCAGGCGACGTGCGCATTGTAACATCGTACGGATGACCTCCGCCGCCGCCTCTTCATTGACATACATGAGAACGCCGCAGCACAGGACCAAGTCGTAAGTCCGCGCGCCCATAACATCCCCGATGTTAGCTATGTCGGCGGTGAATAACCTGACTTTGGAGCAAAGCTGCTGTAAGTGAGCTTCGCCGGCGCGCACGGCATATTCATCGATATCCAGACCGTGCAGGCTGTCCGCGGACGGACAAACCTCCACCTCCAGGTGGCGCAACAGATAGCCCATCGAGCATCCCACTTCGAATGCCGAATGGATATCTGCCAATGGACTTAGGCCTCGCTCGCGCAGGTGGGCCGCTATCTCGGCGAAAAGGATATGCCGGCTCGGGTTGATGTTGGAGGCGCCGAACCTGCTCTGGACCTCATAACTCATCGCGTACGCCAGGTGATTCGACCACAGGAAGCGGTGAAACGAATCGGGGTCGCGCCGCCGCAGATCGCTCAGAAGGCTCAAGGAGAATTCGCATCCGGCCTTGGTCGTGCGGCAGGACCGGGAAGCGGCCAAGGCTTTTCGGGCGGAGAGCGGGAGTGTCACCGACAGCGCTTTGCCCGCCGCCCGTATCGAGTTGCGGGCCAGGGTACGGCTCCAGGGCCTCACTCCGCCGGCTCCGAGGTGGTCGTCAATCCGATCTCGGCAGCCGGAATCAGCATTTCCACGCGCCGGTTTTGGCGGCGGCCCTCTGCGGTGGCATTGGTTGCGACGGGATCGGATTTACCGAGCCCGACAGCCGTGAGACTTGTGGCGGGAACGCCCTGGGAAATCAGGTAATTCCGCACGGCATTGGCGCGCCGTTCGGAGAGGTCCAGATTGTATGTATAGCCGCCGATGCTATCGGTGTAACCTTCCAGGTGTGGGGAAAGACCGCTGTAGGCGACTAAGATGCCGGCAATCTTGGCGAGTTTCTCGCGAGCAGCGGGTGTGAGAGTGTCCTGATTGAAGTTGAAGTAGACGTCCGAGATGCGCACGACCAGCCCGCGCGATGTGTCGCTGGTTTCCAGCACCAGGTTTAGCTCCTCGATAAGCAATCGCCGCAGTTCGGTCTTCTCCGAACGAGCGGGCAGGTGAAAGGACACATTTTGTTCCGCGTTCAGCCGTTCGCTGAGTGCCGTATCGACCGTGTTCAGCGGTGCCGTCTTCTGCTGGTGATCGGGCGCCACATAGTACAGGATGTTATCACTCACCCAGTACGCGACGGCCCTCCTGACCGAGTTATCCTTGAAGGCGATCAGGTACGTGACCGGACCCGATGGCACATATTCAACGGGCGGCCGCTCGACGATTACCAGCGGCGGACTCGGTGGGTAGACCACCGTCACGTTTGGGCCCGCATAAACGGGAATCCCGTATTGAGCGCTGACGCCGGTGACCAGCCCGGAAACGATCATCAAACTTACGAACGGTATCTTAATGCGCATTCACGGAACCCAACTATTCCGACGATTGGGCCTCCTGTGAGGTCAGATGGCGCGCCGCGAGTCACGGCCTCAGAAGAAGACGTGTAATCGCCGCTTAATGGCGGGTGCTTTGAAGAGATTTTGATTCCGCCAACCCTGGATCTGCATCAGGCACAAAAGCAATCCGGAAAGGCGGAAATATGAAGTTATGTGACGAGGTGCACGGTAAGTATGTACGGACTCTAGGTCACGCTGGTTTGTTTCTGGTCCTTGGTGCTGGAGCGGCTTACGGCCAGAGTTACGACATCACACCATTGGTGGGCGGCATGTTTGGCGGCACGATAAAGCTCGAGGAACTCAATGTGCCGAATTTCCATGCCCACCTGGAGGACCGGCTGAGTTTCGGGATTGCCGGTGGCGTCCGGTTCGATGGGGACGACTGCCCGGACTGCGACGTGATCGAGTTTCGCTGGATGAGACAGAACACACATCTGTCGCTCCACCAGGACCCGTTAGTGGTGCAGCCCTTAGCCGCGACGGTCTTCCATCCGGCGGTGACGCTGGACGAATTTCTGGGCGACTTCACACGGGAGATACCCATCAAAGAGAAGAAGGTGCGGCCGTTTGTCACTGCCAGCCTTGGCGCTTCGCTCATGTCGGCGCCGGCAGCCAGCACAGTGCGGTTCATCTTTGGACTTTCGACGGGAGTGAAGGTGTTTCCCAAGCCGCACTACGGATTCCGGATTCAAGTCGAATACCTGCCGATGGTCATGCACGCGGAGCTTCAGCGCGTGGTTTGCGCGGGCGGATGCATCGTGGCGCTGACAGGCGGGGTGATGAACCAATTTGATGTGATGATAGGGCCGGCCTTCCGGTTCTAACGCGCCCGGTTAGCTCTTGCGCTTCACCCATCCAGCTTATTGAAAAGGCACGCCACTGACCGATAAACTAACCCTCCGCTCTGCGTCAATGCCGTTTCGTGGCGAATCTCCCAATTAGACACACGTGTCCGCGTGTGTGGCGAAGGGAGTGAAGTCATGGAATGGATTCGTGATCGTTTCTGTTTCCGCGAGCTGGCATTGCTCTGCTCGGTCTTGATCGCGCCGGGTGAAGCTCTCTATGCGCAAGCGGCGCAACCGGCTCCGGCGACGGGAACACAGCAAGCACAACTCCTGAATTCCGAACAGTTGGACAGCCTGGTAGCTCCGATAGCACTTTATCCTGATCAATTGCTAGCTCAGGTGCTGGCCGCTTCGACTTATCCGCTGGAGATTGTCACGGCCAGCCGATTTGCCAAAGACAGCAACCTGCAGGGTAAAGCGTTGGTCGATGCTGCCGGAAACCAGAACTGGGACCCCAGCGTGCAGGCGTTGGTGGCGTTTCCTCAAGTTCTGCAATTCCTGAATCAGAACCTGACGTGGACGACGGCGTTGGGGAACGCCTTCCTGGCGCAACAATCCGATGTGATGAGTGCAGTTCAACGCATGCGGGCGAAGGCGCAGGAGAACGGCACGTTGCAATCTAACGCACAACAGCAAGTGCAGACCACCAGTGTCGAAGGGCAACCCACCATCCAAATTCAACCCGCCGACCCGCAGGTGGTGTATGTGCCGAGTTACGACCCTGCCGCGGTTTACGGAGCTGCGCCGGCCTATTACCCATACCCAGTGGTGACTTACCCGACGGGGGCGATGGTAGCGACTGGCCTGATTTCATTCGGCCTTGGGGTAGCGGTCGGATCGATTTTCAATAATGGTTGGGGTTGGGGATGGGGGTGTAACTGGGGCCGTCACTCTTCCTTG
>Ga0335085_10010439_pt1 | contig 13866 bp, 14 predicted proteins | sample Lox_Sample_45_FD_206712 | JGI IMG/M metagenome (GOLD analysis project Ga0335085, IMG submission 206712) | Soil microbial communities from Loxahatchee National Wildlife Refuge, Florida, United States - Lox_Sample_4.5 | ecosystem: Environmental > Terrestrial > Soil > Wetlands | place: USA...
TCACTCGCCGAGAAGCAGCCCGTTTCGGTATTTGCGATGCCGTGCCCACTGCAGGGGATTTGAAGTCGGCTATCCACGCAATGCAACGTTCGCCAGGCGGCCCAAGCGGCATGCTCCTCTGAGGAGGAGAAGCGGAACCGGTTCCCAGTCGCGGCGCAAAGGAGCGCCACTCACAAGCTTCCACGATCCACTGACCCCACTGCGAACTCCGTGTCATCGTGACGATCGCGTCACGTCCTTCTTTCTTTCCGTCCCCGCCTGAGGTCTCGCTCAAAGCTCGCCATCTCGTTCGCAAGGTATAGCCGCACCAGCTCTTGGCCGCCCGCTCGCCCGCAAAACCGATCGTCCGTTTTCGCCCTATCTATTGGTGACTGACATTCGATCGGGAGGAAAACAACAGTGACAAACGGAATCGATGCGGCGTTCGGCCAGGCGCTGCGTGGACCTGCGAACCTGGACAGGATCCAGGAAACTCACCCGCAACGTGGTCCGACCACCCTGGAAGCGCGTGCGCCACTTCCTTGGGAAGCCCTCTATGCCTTATTCGCCCTGATCTTCATCGCTCTGCGAAATACCTGTTGGCCACGCTCCTGATTGTTGCGGCTAAACAGGTGCCTGAAGAGCACGGCGCGCCACTGCGAATCCGCCCAGACGCCTCCCTGCTCACCACGGATCCGGCGCCATTTCCGTGTACGGTTGAGACCACAGTGCGATTTGCAAACTGAACGGACTTACACCAGGCGTTGTGCATCTTCTGTACATCGTCCGCGGAGTGGCCTTTGGCGGCCCAAAAGGGCCGGATCGTTTCGTTGATGACGGCCGCGAAAGCGATCACCTCCCGCAACGGGATGAACGGAGTAGACACACGCCATCGGTCGCGTTCTTTTTGGCGCTGATATGCCGCAACGCGATTTCCTGCTGATAATTCAACCAGTCCTGATCGTAAGGCCGGAAGCAGGTATCCAGGATCCACTGCTGAAAGCGCATGCCGCTCCGCTCGGAGTAGCGCGGAATGGCTTGCCCGTCGGCATCTTTCGAGTGCCTGGCCAGGTGGGGCGTTCTGGCAATCACCCCGCGCCAGGTGTCCACGACCGCTTTGGTTTGATCGGCCAGGAGCTCTCCGGCCATTCGGAGATATCGCTCGTCCTCGCTGGTGAAGCCGGCGCTCTGTTTGAGCTGCTCCAATTGCTTCAGCGAGATAGGCGACCTCGCGACGTCAGACAGGCCGTAACTGTATCCAGGGATCTCTTCTGCGATTTGCGGTTCAGCAGTAGCCTTCATACTCAGCTCCCGCTGGTGGATCGTGCATGAACCGTACCACTGGAGAGCACGCGAGGCCCGAGTGGCCGGCGGCTTTTCAATTCTCCAGCTTGATCGTGGCCAGTTTTCGGATGGCGGGAATGTCCCTGGGGCCTTTGATCTGGAGGCGTATGCCCGTCCCCTCCGGGTAGTGAGGAGCCTCATCGATGATCCGCATCAGCCGAGCCGAAAGCCCGCTTTGGCGCGCCGCCAGAACCGCTCGCTCACCCAGGATGAACATCACGCGGAAACTGCCCTCGCAGGGAGCCATCCAGAGGATCGTACGCTTCCCACGCTTCAGGCGCAGCAGCCATCCGGTCTTGACCGATTGGCACCGCCACTCCTGGGCCACTCCGTGCTCGTCCGTCATCTCGCCGATCAGCCCGTCCCACAGTGGCTTGAAGTCGCCGAGCGCGCGAGAGAGATCGGCATCGGCCGGCGCTTCCGTCCTGCCGATGAATGCATTGGGCGGCAGATCGTTCATGGCTGCTCCTTTGCCGCCGACCAGTGGGTGTGGATCACCCGCCAGCCTTCCGTCTTCCTCTGATACACCTGGGTCGCGTTCCAGAAGGCGGTGACTCCTCCGGCGTTTTGCGCCAGACGGTATGTGAGGACCGCCACATCGCCCAACACCTGCACCTTCGGCGTCAGGATTTCGTAACTGTCGAACAGCGGTTTCCCGCGGTACCGCTCGTAGAGTTGCTTCACCGCGGGCAGTCCCTCGAGGCGGACTTCGACTACCGCGTGGAAATAGGTAATCTGCGGGTCCGTGATGGCCAACTGCGGACCGGGATCTCCTTTGAGCCATCCATCCATGGCGCTCCGTTCCAACGCGAGGATCTCCGCTGCTGGATCGGCCGGCTGGGCCGCCAATGGGGATGCCACCCACAGACCGGCTCCAGCCGCGAGAACAACGAATGCCTTCATCAAACGAATGCCTCCTGACTGATTAGACAGTGAAAACGCACGGCCGTGACAGACGGCCGCAAAATCATGCCGTGGGGCCCAGCGGCATCGAGGGAAGCACTTTCCGCAGCATCGCGACCTGCTGGGCCGGTTCGTAGAACGGGTGGTCCCGGTAGACCTTCGCGGACAGTTTCGAATAGGCATCGCCCCACTCCTCCGCGCGTTGGCCGGCGACGTCGCGCACCCGGCGGCGATGGTCTGCCGTGAACCGCAGATGCTGCGGATCGACGAACCCGCCCTGGATGAAGGCGCGCGTCTTCCTCGCGCATTTGCAGCTATTGGCCGGATCGATCAAGCTGCAATTGCCGCGCAGGTATTCGTAAAGATCGGCGCGGGCGCGTGACAGAATCTGGCGGAAGTTGGCAGGCGTCACACCCATTACTTCGCCGCCCACTGTGTCGCTGACGCCGAAGACCTCGCCCAGGATGAATGCCAGCCTCTGCCGCCCGTCCAGGCAGAGCAGCGTTCCCATCATGCAACCGATCCCGGCTTCCTGAACGAGCAACTCGACAGGCACCGGAACGGTACGCGGATCGGGCGGGTCGAAATCCGGTGTGCGCTTCAGGCCCACCGCGGCATCGGCGAAGGAACAGATCGCCTCTGACGAAACCCACTTCTGCTTCCGGACGTTCAGCAGGTGATTGGCCGCGACGCGGTAGAGCCAGGTACGGAACTGGCTTTCGCCGCGAAAGGTGTGGATCGATTTCACGACGCGCAGCAGGATGTCTTGTGTCGCGTCCTCGGCATCGGAGTGGCGTCCCAACATCCGGATCGCGATGTTGAAGACCCAGGGCTGGTGACGCGTCAGCAGCCGTTCCAGGGCCTCACGGTCGCCGGCTTGTGCCTGTGCGACCAGTTCGCCATCGGGAGAGCCGGTGGCGGTTTCGTCGAACGGGTTCGGCATGCCCACACTGTAACTCCATGCCCGGCCGGCGGCACGATCGGGCGCCTGAGGCCAAAATCGAAGTATTCTGAATCGGGTAATCGAGCGAACACGCGACTCAAAAACTGTAGTGGATCTCTGCCACAAAACCGGCGTCCCGCGCGTTCCTGGTGTGTGAACGCAGCTAGCATGGCCGCAACAACCCAGATGAAGGTTCGGAGCAGTGAAGTGCTGGACGAAATGTTTCGCGCACATTACGAGCGCGTTGCCCGCGTGATTGGCCGGGTCATCCACGACCAGGCCCGCGCGGAGGAGATCGCGGTCGAGGTCTTTCTGAAGTGGTGGCGCAATCCGCAGGCCCATGGCGAACACGCCGAGGGTTGGCTGTACCGCGCTTCGGCGCGTAAGGCGTTGGATGAGTTACGGAGCCAGACACGCCGCCGGCGTTTCGAGCGGCTGATCGGTTGGGCCCGCGAATCGCCGCCCACGCCGGAACATTTGTATGCCGCCGGCGTGGAGCAGCAGCACGTACGCACGGTGCTGGGCGCGCTCCAGCCGCGTGATGCGGAGTTGCTGCTCTTGCGCAGCGAAGATCTCACCTATCAACAGATTGCCGTCTCTCTAGGAATCAAGCCGAATTATGTGGGGAGCCTCGTCAGCCGTGCGGAAGAAGCGTTCCGGAAGGAGTATCGGAAGCGATATGGAAAAGAATGACGAAACCCGCTGGGTGTGGGAACGCATGGCGGAACTCGATCCGGCCTGGAAGCCCGACCCGGTGCGCGGAAGAAACTTGCTGGAGGCCCGCCTCGCGCCGCCGAAGCCCTCTCGGCTGTGGCCGGCGCTGGCTGCCGCCGCAGCGGTCTGCGCGATCGTTGTGGCGTTGCCGCAAACCAGGGTCCTGGCGCAACAACTCTGGGTGCACTATGTTCTCCATCGCGTAGACGTCGTGCGGGTGGATTTGTCGGATCTTCCTCTGCGCGCGAATGTGACTTCCAGTGGACCGCCACAAGCCGCCACCAGCCTCGACGATGCCGAGCGGAAGGCCGGCTTCCGCCCCTACCTGCCGGAGCCGGGCGTACTGCCCGCGAACCCCTCGATGACGGTGATTGGCGCCATCAACGCCGAGCAAACCATCCATGTGGCCGAAATCCAGGCGGCATTGAATAAGGTGGGTGCAAGCGATCTGCAAGTTCCCGCCGCATGGGAAGGCGTTCAGTTGCGCGCTGTGATTGGCCCGATGGTGAACCTGGGATACCCCGGCGAGGTCGGCATCCTGCAAGCGAAGCCGATCGAGATGTCGGTGCCCGTGGGCTTCCCTCTGCAGTTCTTCGCAGAGGCGGCTTTCCGGAGTATCGGCCGCCCCGTTGCGGAGGCGCGCGCGCTGGCGCAACGATTCGTTAACAATCCCGCCTGGATGCTGGGCATTCCCGAAGACGAGGTGGCCAACATCGAGGAGGTGCCGCTGCGGAAAGGCAAGGCCATGCTGATCGAGGACACCAATGATGACGGCTCGCCGGGACGGGTGACCGTCTTTCGCACCACCAACGATCGAATCTACTGCGTGCTGACCAATTCCCGGCCGCTCGCGCTGCAGATCGCCGACGCTCTCCCGTAGCTGCCGCGCGTGGCGCGGACACTTGTGTCTGCAGGCGTCGGCACTCCTGCCGGCGCCCTTCCTTGCCCCAGGTTCCTGGCGCAAGAGAGCACGAGAGGGCGCGCGCCACCAGCCGCGCTCAGCGATCGCCCGCGTCCACCGTCTCGATGGTGGTCTTCTGGCGAGCCGGGTACACGTACGGCGAGGCCAGGCTTTCGCTCCCATCCATCCCGATGGCCTTCACGGCAAACCGCAGGTCGTCAATCGAAACATCTTTCAACGTGTAGGTATTCACCTTGCCGACGTAGATTTCCTGCTCCCAGTAAGGCGACGTGGTCGGACGCACCAGGATGGTGTAGCCCTTGATGCCGTCCTCCGAGCCATTCGGGCGCCATTGCAACACGGCGTCATAGCCCGCGCCGCGCGAGAGCATCGGCTGCGGACGGCGTCCGGCCGCACCGCCCGGTCCACCTTGACCGCCCTGGCCCTGTCCGCGGCCCGGCGCCCCAGCGTCGGCGGACTGCGCGCCATCCGCGGCATTCCCGCCACGACCCCGTCCGCCGCGTCCGCGTCCGCCGCCATCGGCCGCCGCCGTATCGGTGTTGCCGCCGCGTCCGCGTCCGGCGCCCGGAGCGCGCAGCACCAGCGGAGCCTTCGGCGCCAACGCCAGCGACGCCGCTACTACCGCGTTGAACCGTGCCACCTTGGTGGTGTATGGCACCGACATATTTTCCAGCGTGTCGGTCGCGTGATGCTGGTTGGCGTAAATCTCATTGGGCGTGGAGATGCGCAACGCCGCGTAACCTTCCAACTGGAAGGGCGTATGGTCGCCGCCGCGGCCGATGCGATCCTGGAAGAACACCGTGTTCACCTTGAAAAACGGCATGTAGCGCTCGCCCACCTCGCGGGCGAACCGCGCCAGCGTCTGCGAGGGCGAATCCATAATCTCGTCGCTGTAGACCGAGACGGAAGTGTTGCCGGTGCGTCCGTTGCCCGACACATCCGTGCCGATGATGTCGTTGTTCAGCACCGCCTCGATGTGGGCATTCTCCTTTTTCATCCTGGCCGAGAGCAGGTTGCTGCCCACCAGGCCCTGCTCTTCGCCGGCGAAAGCCACGAACACCAGGGTCTTATCGAACTCGTAGTGGCTCATCACGCGGGCCAGTTCCATTACCGCGGCGGTGCCGCTGCCGTCATCGCAAGCGCCTGGAGCGATTTGATTGGCGTTCTTCTCCTGCTCCTCGAGCGAGAGTTGCTGGCCGCGTCCAAAGCCGCCGCCCGCTCCTGCGCCAGCGCCACCTTCTCCCGCGGCCGGCGCTTCGGTGCCCGGACCCGCCGGCGTATTCCCACCGGCACGGCCGAGATTCAGGCTGTCGTAATGCCCGCTGATGAGAATTTGCGTCTCCGGATCCTTGGTGCCCGGCAGGACGGCGATCACGTTCCACAGATCCACGTCCTTGAAAATGCGCTGTCCCTGCTTCTTCACGCGGTACTTGTCGAAGCGCACCTGCAGGCGCGGGCTGTAGCTTTGCAGCTCATTGAAAATCCATTGCCTGGCCGCGCCCACGCCGCGTTTCGGATCATCGGGGTTCGAAAGCGTGTTGCGCGTTTCGAAACTCACCAGCCTGGCGATGATGTCGTGAATGCGCGCCTCGGAGACTTCCTCCATGATTTTGGAGATCTTGGGATTAACGGCTTTTTCATCGGCGGCGACAGAGCCGGCCGCGAGACAGACAGCGAGCGTAAGGACGGGGAATCGGCCTTGGATTTTCATTTAGCCACCAGGATACCTATTCCTGGCGGAGAATTTCCAGTGGCTTGCGTCCTAATATCCGGAAACTGGCGGCCCATCCGGCCAGCGCGGCGACGGCAGCGGCCGCAGCCACTGTCAGCGCGTGGGCAGCCCAATCCGGATGGAATTTGATTTCGAGCAGGCGCTTCAACACCAGCGCGCTAAAACCCGAAGCCAGCAGGCTGCCCATCACCCCGGCCACCGTGCCAAGCGCCAAAAACTCCACCGAGAAGATCCAGGCGATGCGGCCGCGGGTCGCGCCCAGGGTCTTCAGGATCACCACCTCTTTCATGCGGCGGAAGCGCGTACCGGCCACGCTCGACGCCACCATCACTGCGCCCGCGAGGATCGTGAACGCGGAGATAAAGCGGATCACCAGGGCGATGCGCTCCACTACGTCGTCCACGATCTGCATCACGTCGGCGATGTTGATCACGGTCACCGTGGGGAACTTCTGGTACATCACGCGCTGCAGGTTAGGCACGTCGGCTGGGCGGACGCGCGCGCTGCCGTAATAGACCGCGGGCAGTCCGGCAAGCTGTCCGGGGCTGAACAGAAACTCGAAGCGCGCCGACATGCGGATGGATTCGGTGCGCTCGATGCAGGCCACGCGCGTGCGCACGGTGCGATTCCAGATGGTCCAGTCGATGGTGTCGCCGGGCTTGAGCTTGAGAATTTTGGCGGTCTCCTCACTGGCGCAGACGGCCGGCGAGCGATCGGCAGGCTGCCACCAGTCGCCGTTGAGGACTTCGGTGTCGGGCGGCTTTTCGGCCATCTCGGTTACCGAACGCGTGCGCAGGAAGCGGCGGTTGAAATCGCGCAGCGGCCGGTTCTCGATCGGCTCGCCGTTGATGCTGGCGATCTTGGCCGAGACGGCGAAAGCCACGTCGGGCGCGGCTTTGACGCCGGGCTGCGATTCGATCAGCGCCGAAACAGCCTGGCGCTGCGGACCGGGAATGTCCAGCAGGAAGACGTTCGGCGTTCCCGGCGGAGCGCTGGCGCGGATCTGGTTGACCAGCGCGCGCTCCACCAGAAACACCGTGAGGGTGAACATCACCCCGACACCCAGCGCCACCACGGCCGATTGCGCCTGATTGCCCGGACGGTACAGGTTGGCGATGCCCTGCCGCAGAGATTGCGGCATCCTGCGCGGGGCATGACGTTGCAAGATCCGCAATGTGCGCAGAAACAGCCACGCGGCCAGGCTGAGCAGCGCCAATGCGACAGCCAGTGCGATGGCGAAAAAGCTGCCCGTGCGCAACGCGTCGCGCCAATTGCCTTCGGTTAGCGTGCCCGCGACCAGTCCCGTGCCGATCAGGATGGCAGCGCGCGCGGCCAGCGGCGCCGGTTGCCACGATGCGCGCTTCCCCGCCCCGCCCGAATCGACGTCGCGCCGGAAGATCAGCGCCGGGCGGATGGTACGGATACCGAGCAGCGGCGGCACGGTGAACAGCAGGGTCACCAGGCAGGCGATGCCGATGCCCTGCACGCCGGGCAGCGGATCCCACGAAGAAGCTACGCCCATGGTGAAGTAGCGCGCAATCAGGCCGGGGAACGCCGCCGACACTGCCACGCCGAGAATCGCGCCGAGGATGCCGCCCGCGAGGCCGAGCATCAGGGTTTGCACGGTGTAGATGCGGATCACCTGTGCCGAGCGCGCGCCCAGGCACTTCATCACCGCGATGGAGTCGAGCTTCTGCTGCAAGTGTCCGTGCATCGCGCTGGCCACGCCCATCGCGCCGATCACCAGCGCGATCAGGCCGATCAGGCTGAGGAAGGTAGTGGCGCGGTCGAGGCCGCGGGTGATGATCGGGTGCGTCTCGCGATAGTCCGCGATGGTGGCTTCGGGAAAAGTTTGCTTGAGCGTTTGCCGCACGCTTTCGACGGACGGGCCGGGCACAGGCAGCCGGAACAGGTAGCGCTCGGCGGCGCGGCTGCCCAGGCTGATGAGGCCCGTGCGCTCGAGCCCCTGGCGCGTGATCATCACCCGCGGGCCTACATTGAGGCTGCCGGTCATGCGGTCGGGTTCCGAGACCACCACGCCGGCGATGCGGAAATCCTGGCCGCCGATGTGCAGCGTGTCACCGACGTGCGCTTCGAGGCGCAGCAGCAGATCGTCCGAGACCACCACCGAGCGGTCGTCGAGCGCGCGGTCGAGCGGCTGAGGCGGCGAGAGTTTCACAGTGCCGTAGAACGGATACACCAAGGGATCGACCGCCTTCACGGAAATTAGCAGCGGATTGGGCGTCGAGGCCGAAGAGGCCATGGTGACGGTTTCGGTGATCCAGGTGCGGCGGACGCCTTCGGACGCCAGCCGATCGAGCGCAGCTTCCTGCTCCGGAGTGGGCAGTGCGAAGACGCGCGCCGAAAGGTCGCCGGCCATCAGCGTCCGCGCCTGCGCCAGCAGCATGTGGCGAAACGACCGGCTGAAGCCGCGCACGCCGGTAAGCGATCCGACGCCCACAGCTACAGCCAGCACCACAAACAGGAATCGCGAGCGCGAGGCGCGCATTTCCCGCCAGGCGATCCGCCACGCCATGTGCCAGGGCAGTTGGGTCATAGCCCGGCCAAGGTTGACAGGCGGAAGCGCCTGTCCCACCACAGCTTGTTGAGCCGGCATTGCGGGGCACGCGCTTCCGGCCGGCAGGAGGCCCTCCTCATTGCGCGGCCACCAGGCCATCGCGCAGCAGGATGCGCCGATCGGCCGATTCAGCCAGCGACTGCTCGTGCGTGACCATCACCATGGTGGTGCCCTCTTCGCGATGCAGCGCCAGGATGAGGTCGAGCACCAGGCGGCCGGTGGCGCTATCGAGATTGCCGGTAGGCTCGTCGGCCAGCAGGATCGGCGGGCGCAGCGCGAAGGCGCGGGCCAGTGCGACACGCTGCTGCTCGCCGCCCGAAAGCTGCACGGGATAATGGTCGAAGCGGCCGCCCAAGCCCACTCGCTCGAGCAGTTCGCGGGCGCGCCTGAGTCCGCCGGACGCGGCGCCGGCCAGTTCCATCGGCAGCAGCACGTTCTCTTCGGCGGTGAGCGTGGGGATCAGGTGGTAGGACTGAAAGACGAATCCGATCTTGCGGCCGCGCACCTGCGCCATGCGGTCTTCATCGAGGTGGGTGATGTCTTCGCCATCCAGAATCACTTGGCCGGAGGTAGGCGAATCGAGTCCCGCGAGCAGGCCCAGCAGCGTGCTCTTGCCACTGCCGGATGGTCCCATGATGGCGGCGAATTGCCCGCGCGGAATCTCCAGATCGATGCCTTTGAGGATCTCCACGCGATGCGTGCCGGTGGGAATGGACTTGGTAAGCGAGCGGACCTGGATCAAACTTAATTATGACATCGAGGATGCGACGCTTCTGGTGGATTGCCCTGCTGGCGGCATACGGCTGCGGACAAAAAGAGCAGCCGGCGCCCGCGGCCCAGAGCGCACCGTCGCAACCTGCCGCAGCGCCAGTTGCCTCGCCCGCCGATCCGCGTCCGGTGATCGCGTGCTTCGGCGACAGCCTGACCGCCGGCCTGGGCCTCGACGCCGGCCAAAGCTACCCCGACCTGTTGCAGAAGGACCTGGACCGCCGCGGCTATCACTACCGCGTCGCCAACCTGGGCGTGAGCGGCGACACCAGCCAGGACGGCGCGGCGCGGCTGCAAATCGCGCTCGAGCAGAAGCCGGTCATCGCGATCGTCGAGTTGGGCGCGAATGACGGACTGCGCGGGCAGCCCATCGCGAATACCGAAACCAACCTGTCGCAGATCCTCGAGGCGTTTCAAAAGGCCGGCGCGCAAGTCGTGCTGTCGGGCATCACGCTACCGCCGAACTATGGGCCGGACTATATCCACCGCTTCACCCGCATGTATCAAGATCTGGCCGCGCGTTACAAAGTGAAATTCATTCCGTTTCTGTTGGAAGGTGTGGGCGGGCATGCAGATTTGATGCAGCGCGACGGGCTGCATCCCAACGCGCGCGGCACCCAAATCGTGGAAGCTACGGTATTTCGGGCGATCCAGCCGCTGCTGCGCAAGTAGCTCGAACTGGCCATCTCCTTGCACTGGAAGAAACCCGTGAGACTGCAGAGGACCTTTGCGGCACTGTTGTGCGTTCCGATACTCGGCGTGGTGTGGGCGGCCGCACCTCCGCCGCGGCGCAAGACAACCATGCAGCAGTACCGGCGCAAAATCCTCAACCCGGAATCGGCCGGACGCGCGGTGGCGTCGGCTGGCATCAACACGGCGCGCAACGTTCCGCACGAATGGGGCTCGGGCGGGCTGGGATTCGTGAAACGCGCCGGCTCGTCATTCGGACAGCACATTGTTTCGGGGACCATCGAATTCGGCGTGGCCGCGGCGCATCACGAGAATTTGCAATTTCAGCGCTCCAACTTGCAGGGTACCTGGCCGCGCCTGAAGTTCGCGGTGAAGAGCACCTTCATCGTGCCGCGCACGGACCGTCGCGGCCACACACTGGCGGTCAGCCGCATCGCCGGGAATATGGGCGGCGGACTGGTGTCGCGCGCGTGGCAGCCTGCCAGCACCGCGAGCCTCGGCGCCGGACTGGCCAGCGGCGGTATCGGCCTGGGCGCGGATGTCGGAGTCCACGTGGCGCGCGAGTTCTGGCCGCAGAAGAAAAAGGTGGCGCTGCGCGGCGGACGCGGACGGTAACAGTGGCGCAGACACCCTGTCCCGGCGCTTGGCTGGCCCACCAGCGCAACGGTCGAGACGAGTCTCCACCCGGCAGCGTGGAGAGGCTGCGCCACGGGCCGGGCGTCTACTTCGGCGCGCGCCGCAGATATACGAGCAGGCGCCATCCCAGAAAGATGGCCGCGACGAGCGCCGCGATCGCCCAACTCAGATCGCCGAGGACCCCTTCCAGCGCGATGACCCGGTCGCTGAAGAAGCGGCCGAGCGAGATATACACGGCCGCGCCGGTCATTTCGCCGAGCACGTCCCAAAACAGAAACTGGTGCCAGGGGTAACCGGCGGTGCCGCTGGCGAGGTTCATCCACGGACCCAGCGCGCCCAGAATCCAGCGGGTGACGAAAATTCCGGGACCGCCCCAAGCCTGCGTCTTGGCTTCGATGGCCGCCAGATCCACGCGCTTGCCGAACCGGCTGCTGACGCGTTTGACCAGCGCCGGTCCGCCCCAGCGGCCGATGGCGTAGCCCGCCTGGTCGCCGAGGATCGAGCCGACGCCCGCCGCGGCGATGGCGCCCCAGATGTCCATGGCGCCCTGCGAGACCATCGAGCCGGCCAGAATCAGCAGCAGCGTCACAGGCAACGGCACACCAATGGCGGCAATCGCCACGATACCGAACAGGGCGGGCGCGCCATACTGTGAGACCGCCGCCAGAAGCTGATCGTTCATCGCGCCGAACCGCCTGGCGGCCCTTTGGCGGCGTCAATGGCGTGTTGCAGTTGAGCGATCAGTTCCGGTACCGGCTTGTTCAGTTCGTGCGCGAGGTGGCGGATGGAGCGGCGGTCGTGCGGTTGCCGCGGCGTCACGCCGATGGCTTGAAACAGCGTCGCGGCCGGCACGTGGTGCGTGTGGGCGATGAACGGCACGGACATCCACGCGCGGATCGGCTCGTTTTCGGCGTGGAGGCGTCGCGCGCGTCGTCCGGCGCGGTAGGCGAACAGGAACGTGCCCAGGATTGCGAGCACGAGTGCCAGCGTAATCGCGACAATGGTCTGCCAGCGTTTGCCCACACCTCAATATAACGGGTTGAGGGCGCGGATCTCTTATAAGAGATGCTTCTGCACTTTCCCCATAGCGTTGCGCGGAAGGCGCTCGACGACGCGAAACTCGCGCGGGGTTTTGAACGACGCCAACTTCTCGCGGCAGCGGCGCGCGAGTTCGTCGCCATCGACCGCGGTCTTCAACACCACGCAGGCGATGGGCGCTTCGCCGCGGATCGCGTCGGGGCGACCGACCACGGCAGCTTCGGCGACCTCGGGCTGTTCTTCCAGGAACTCCTCGATTTCGCGCGGATAAATGTTGAAGCCGCCGGAAATGATCAGGTCACTTTTGCGGCCGCAGAGAGTGTAGTAGCCATCGGCGGAGCAATCGGCGAGATCGCCGGTGCGGAACCAGCCGTCGCAAAACGCGGCGCGGGTAGCCTCTTCGCGGCGCCAGTAACCGGAGCAGAGGTTGGGTCCTTTGACGTGGATTTCGCCATCCAGCAGCCGCATCGAAACGCCGGGCAGCGGCAGACCGACGGTGCCGGCGCGTCGCTCGCCGCTATACGGATTGCTCGCGATCATCAACGTCTCGCTCATGCCGTAGCGCTCCAGAATAGTGTGGCCAAAGAGCGCGCGGAACTCCGCCAGCACCTGCGCGGGCAGCGCCGCCGAACCGGAAACGAACAGCCGCATAAAGCTGCCGATCTCGCGCGCGGTCTCGAGCGGCGTGTCCAGCAGGCGTACGTAGATTGTGGGTACTCCGAAGAACAGCGTCGGGCGGAAGTCCAGGAGAGTGGCCGCGGCCGTCTGGTGCTCGAAGCGCTCCAGCAGGCGCATCCGGCAGCCGCTCGCCAGCCAGCAATGCAGGCCGTTGCCGAGTCCATGGACGTGGAACAGCGGCAACGCCAGAAGGAAGCGGTCGGCGGTGGTGATCTGCCAGATGGTCACCAGAGCCGCGGCGTTGAAGGCGAAGTTGTCGTGTGTGAGGATGGCGCCCTTCGATGCGCCGGTGGTGCCGGAGGTGTAGACCAGCGCGGCGGGCGTGCTGCCGTCCAACAACGCAGCCGGGCGCTCGTCCGGCATCTCGGCGGCCTCGACGGAGAGTTGCGCCAAATCCCACACGGGCAGGCTGCACTCGACCGTACCCGCCGCCACCAGCGCGGCCGGGTCGGCATCGCCGAGGATGTGGGCCATCTCGCGTCCGCGGTACAGAATGTTCACCGGCACGACGATCACGCCGAGCTTCACGCAGGCGAGGTACAGGTCGATCCATTCGACACAGTTGGCCAGATAGACAGCCAGGCGGTCGCCCGTGCGCAGGCCGCGTCGCGAAAGAAGTTGCGCCATGCGATTGCTGCGCGCGTCCAGTTCGCCGAACGTGTAAGTGCTGCCGTGCCACTCGAGCGCGGTCTGATCGCGGCGGCCCACCAGCGACAGGTCGAACAGATGCGTCAGGTTCATGCGGGCAATTCCTTGCCGGCGGTCTCGACGGCCAGGGGCAGAAGCAGAATCCCCAGCGCAAACGCCACGGCCGTGAAGGCGATCGGCGTCCCGATGGTGTGCATGCGCGCCACCGCCGTGCCCACCAGAAACGTGACACCCGCGGCCAGGAAGCGTCCGAACGAGGTGGCGAAGGCGAAGGCGCTGCCGCGGCACTCGCT
>Ga0335085_10010440_pt1 | contig 13865 bp, 15 predicted proteins | sample Lox_Sample_45_FD_206712 | JGI IMG/M metagenome (GOLD analysis project Ga0335085, IMG submission 206712) | Soil microbial communities from Loxahatchee National Wildlife Refuge, Florida, United States - Lox_Sample_4.5 | ecosystem: Environmental > Terrestrial > Soil > Wetlands | place: USA...
TCTCGGCGGGCTCGACGGCGTCGTCCTCGGCGTCGGCATCCTCGGCCCGTTCGGCCTCGCCGGGACGCCGCCGGCCGACTGGGACCGGGTGTGGGCGGTGAACGCGCGCTCGCACGCGCTGATCGCGGGCGCCGCGCTCGAGCTGATGCCCTCCGGCTCCGCGCTCGTGTTCATGAGCTCGATCTCGGGTCTCTTGCCCGGGATCGGCATGCCCGCCTACGACGCCACGAAGGCGGCGATCCTCGCTCTCGCCCGCCACGCGGCGATGGAGGGCGCACCGCGGGGCATCCGCGCGAACGCCGTGGTTCCCGGCGTCGTCGACACCCCGCTCGGCGCGGCAACGCCGCGGCCGGAGGGGCCCGGGCGCGACCGGCTCCGCATCCCGCTGGGACGGCGCGGGACCCCCTGGGAAGTCGCCTACACGACGCTCTTCCTGCTCTCGGCCGAGTCGGCGTACGTCACCGGGCAGTCGCTCGTGGTCGACGGCGGCCTCACGACGCTGATGCTCGGATGAAGCCGGCCGCCTTCACCTACCACGCACCGCGGCGGCTCGACGAGGTGCTTGCGCTCCTCGCCGACGACTCGGTGGACGCTCGTGTCCTCGCCGGCGGGCAGTCGCTCGTGCCGATGATGAACTTCCGCCTGGCGATGCCGGAGGTCCTCGTCGACCTGCGCCGCGTCGAGGAGCTCGCGTACCTGCGCGTCGGCGCCGGCGGCGCCCTCGAGGTGGGCGCGTGCACGACCCAGGCGCAGCTGCTCCGTGACCCGCGTGTGCGCAGTGGCTGGCCGCTGCTGGCCGAAGGCGTCCGCCACATCGGCCACCCGCAGACCCGCAGCCGCGGCACCGTCTGCGGGGCGCTCGCCCACAACGATCCGCACGGCGAGCTGCCGGCGCTCGCGGTCGCGCTCGGCGCGACGCTCACGGTCGCCGGCCCCGGCGGCAACCGGCGCGTCGCGGCGGCGGACTTCTTCGTCTCCCTCTTCGAGGTCGCGCTCGAGCCGGGCGAGCTCCTGGTCGAGGCGTCGTTCCCGCCGGTGCCGCCCGGCAGCGGGTGGTCGTTCCGGGAGATCGCCCGCCGCCGCGGCGACTTCGCGCTCGTCGGCGTCGCCTGTCTCTGCACGGCGGCGGAGACGCGCCTCGTCGTCTTCGGCACGTCGACGCGGCCGCTCCTCTTCTCGGACGCCGACGAGGTCGCCGATGCGCTCGACCCGCTCGACGACGTGCACACGAGCGCCGAGTACCGGCGGGAGGTCGCGCTCGAGCTGGCGACGGCGGCGCTCGCGGAGGCGCGAGAGGGGACACATGGTTGAGGTCGTCGTCAACGGCCGCCCATTCGCCGCGGAGGCCGAGCCGAGGCTCCTGCTCAGCGACTTCCTCCGTCACCGGCTCGGGCTCACCGGCACCCACGTCGGCTGCGAGCACGGCATCTGCGGCGCGTGCACGGTGCTCCTCGACGGCGAGCCCGTCAGGTCGTGCCTGATGTTCGCCGTCCAGGCCGACGGCGCGGAGATCCGCACCGTCGAGGGCCTGGCGGCGGAGGACGGCCCGCTCCATCCCGTCCAGCAGGCGTTCCACGAGCTGCACGGGATGCAGTGCGGCTTCTGCACGCCCGGGTTCCTGCTGTCGCTGACGGCGCTCTTCGAGCAGCAGCCGGACGCGAACGAGGACGAGCTGCTGGACGCGCTCAGCGGCAACCTGTGCCGGTGCACCGGCTACGCGAACATCGTCGCGGCGGCGCGACGGGCGCAGCAGCTGCTCGCGGAGCGCGCGTGATCGGCGACGGCGTCCCGCGGCTCGAGGACGAGCGCCTGCTGCGCGGCCAGGGGTGCTTTCTCGACGACCTCCACCTCGAGGACTGCCTCGAGGCCGCGTTCGTCCGCAGCCCGTACGCGCACGCCCGCATCGTCTCGATCGACGCGAGCGCGGCGCTCGCGCTGCCCGGGGTGGTCGCGGTGCTGACCGGCGTCGACGCCGCCGGGGAGCTCGAGCCGATGGTGTTCGACATCGCGAAGCTGGTGCCGGACGCCGTCAGGGAGGCCACCGACCCGCAGGTGCGGATCCACCCGCTGCCGGCGCTTCCGGCCGACCGCGTGACGTTCGCCGGCCAGGCCGTCGCGATGGTCGTCGCGCGCGACCGGTACGTGGCGGAGGACGCGCGCGAGCTCGTGCAGGTGGAGTACGACCCGCTCGCCGTGGTCGTCGACGCCGAGGAGGCGCTGCGGCCGGACGCGCCGCGTGTGGAGCCGTCCTGGGACGACAACGTCGCGATCTCCTTCCGCCACGAGCAGGGCGCGGTGGCAGAGGCGTTCGACTCCGCCTTGGCCGTCGTCGAGGAGACGTTCCGGCTGCAGCGCCAGCACGCCTCGCCGATCGAGACGCGCGGCGTCGCGGCATCCGTCGACGAGGACGGATCGCTCCTCGTCTGGTCGTCGACCCAGACGCCGTACCTCCTGCAGAGCTTCCTCGGCCGCTGGCTGCCGCAGCCGCCGGAGTCGATCCGCGTCCGCGCCCCCGACGTCGGCGGCAGCTTCGGGAGCAAGCACAACTGCTACCCCGAGGACCTGCTCGTGCCCTGGGCGGCGCTCCGGCTCGGCCGCGCGGTCAAGTGGACGGAGGACCGCGGCGAGAACCTCGCGGCCTCGACGCACGGGCGAGACCAGGTGCATCGCATCGCGCTCGCCGCCGACGCGGACGGCCGCATCCTCGCCGTCCGCGACAGCGTGGTGATGAACGCCGGCGCCTGCAACCTCCTCGGCCTCGTCGTGCCGTACAACACGTTCACGCACCTGCTCGGGCCCTACGCTGTCGACTCGTTCGAGTTCGACATCCGCGTCGTGCTCACGAACACGGGCATCGTCGCGCCCTACCGCGGCGCCGGCCGGCCGGAGGCCGTCTTCGCGATGGAGCGTGCGCTCGACCGGCTCGCACGCGCGCTCGAGCTCGACCCCGCGGAGCTGCGCGCGCGGAACCTGATCCGGCCGGAGCAGCTGCCCTACAGGACGGGCCTCGTCTACCGGGACGGGAACGAGGCCGTCTACGACTCCGGCGACTACCCGGAGCTCCTGCGCCGGGCGCGCGAGCTCGTCGAGCTCGAGCGGTTCGCCCCGCTCGCGAGCGAGCGCCGGCGGCTCGGGGTCGGGTACGCCTGCTACACGGAGGGCACCGGCGTCGGGCCGTTCGAGTCGGCCTGCGTGCGCATCGAACGGTCGGGGCGCGTCACGGTGCTCACGGGCGCGAGCTCGCAGGGCCAGGGACACCGGACGACCCTCGCGCAGATCGCGGCAGTGGCCCTCGGCGTCCCGGTCCAGGACGTCGACGTCGTCGGGGGCGACTCGGCGGCGCTCGCGCAGGGCTTCGGCACGATCGCGAGCCGGACCCTCGTCGTCGCCGGCAACGCGGTCGCCGAGGCCGCCGCCGCCGTGCGCGCGCAGATGCTCGAGCTGTCGCCCGAGGAGGTTCCTCGGGCCGGGCTCTCCGCGACGAGCGTCTACCGCCCCGGGCCCGTGACCTGGGCGGCGGGCGTGCACGCCGCCGTCGTCGCCGTCGACGTGCCGACGGGCGTGGTCGAGGTGCTGCGCTTCGTGGTCGCGCACGACTGCGGCCGCGTCGTGAACCCGGCGATCGCCGACGGGCAGGTGATCGGCGGGGTCATGCAGGGCATCGCCGGAGCGCTCTACGAGGAGATCGTCTACGACGAGGACGGCCTGCTGCTCACAGGCAGCTTCATGGACTACGCGCTTCCGACCGCCGCCGAGATGCCCGAGTTCGCGCTCGCCCACGTCGACGTGCCGTCGCCGCTCAACGCCCTCGGGGTGAAGGGGCTGGGAGAAGGAGGCGCGATCGGACCTCCCGCCGCCGTCGCGAACGCGGTCGAGGACGCGCTCTCTGAGCTCGGGGTCGTCGTCCGCACCTGCCCGCTCTCGCCCTCGCGGGTGCGCGAGCTGATCCGTACGGCAAAGGTGAATACAGTAGACTCTGCGCTGTGAGGATCAGCGTGGACCGGGACGTCTGCGACCTGCACGGCCAGTGCGTCTTCGCTGCCCCCGAGCTCTTCCGTTTCCGCGACGACGGCGAGCTCGAGTACGAGGAGGAGGCTGCCGGCGACCTCGCCGCAGCGGCCCGGCGCGCGGCGTCCCTCTGCCCGACGTCGGCGATCGAGCTCCGCGATTGACGACCCTGCGGCGGATCGTCGTCGTGGGCGCATCGCTGGCCGGGCTCAGAGCCGCCGAGGCGCTCCGCGAGGGTGGATTTGAAGGCACGCTCACCATTCTTGGGGCTGAGCACCACCGGCCGTACGATCGCCCGCCGCTCTCCAAGGGAGTGCTGCTCGGCGAGGTGGCGATGGACGAGCTCATGTTGCGCGTGCCGGAGGACCTCGGCGCGGAGTGGCTGCTCGGCGACCCGGCGACCGCTCTCGACGCCGGGGCGCGGATTCTCCGGACACGTGGCGGCGAGGAGGTGCCGTTCGACGGTCTCGTCGTCGCGACCGGGAGCGTGCCCCGCCGGCTGCCGGCGCTCGACCCGGAGCGCGAGGGCGTGCTCGAGCTGCGCACGCTCGACGACGCGCTCGCGCTCCACAAGGCGCTCCGGCACGCCTCGAAGCTGATCCTCGTCGGCTCGGGCTTCATCGGCGTCGAGGTCGCCTCGAGCGCTCGCCGCCTCGGCGTGGAGGTCGAGATGATCAGCCTCGACCCCCCGCTCGCGCTGGCGGGCGCCGTCGTCTCGGACGTCTGCCGCGCGATGCTCCTCGACCACGGCGTCGGTCTTCACGTCGGGCGTTCCGTTAGCGAGATCGTCGGCAGCGACGGAGTCGAGGAGGTCGTCCTCGACGACGGGACGCGGGTCGGCGGCGACCTGCTCCTCGTCGCGGTCGGGGCGCGGCCCTACACCGACTGGCTCGAAGGCTCGGGGCTCGTGCTCGAGGAAGGCGTCGTCTGCGACGCGTCACTTGCCGCCGCGGGTGCCGAGAGGATCGTCGCCGCCGGCGACGTCGCGCGCTGGCCGAGCCGGCTCCTCGGCGGCGGGTCGCTGCGGATCGAGCACTGGACGAACGCCGTCGAGCAGGGCGCCGCCGCGGCGCGGACGCTCCTCCACGGCCCGTCCTCCGACACGGCCTTCACCTCGGTTCCGAGCTTCTGGTCCGACCACCTCGGTACGCGCCTCCAGTCGGTCGGGCTGCCGCTGCTCGGCGACCGCGTCGAGATCGTCGCGGGAAGCGTCGGCGAGCGCCAGTTCGTCGCCGCGTCCTACCGCGGTGACGTGCTCGTCGGCGCGACGACCTACGGGATGGCGCGCGCTCTCGTTCCCTATCGTGCTGCGCTCGCTCGCGGCGAGCCGGCTCTTCTATAACTCATCGGATGAGGCTCGAGCTCTCGAGCGAGTTCGCGTCCGTGACGGTCGAGGTCGACCGGCGCGGGAACGGGCCGCGCCTGCGGATCGAGAACCAGCAGAACCGTCGCGTCGTCTACCTCGACCCGCTCGAGCTCGCGAGCCTCACCTGGCTGACCCACGAGCATCTCGGCCCGTTCCTCGACCCCAGCCAGACCGGCTGGCGCAACGACGACGGAGGCATCTGACATGTCCACGCTCGCACCGGCAGACCTGATCACCGACGACTGGCGGCTCCACGGCAGCATCTACACGTCCCCCGAGATCTTCGCACTCGAGCGAGAGCGGATCTTCCGGACGAGCTGGCTGTACGTCGCGCACGAGAGCGAGGTGCGGGAGCCGGGCGACTACAAGACGACGTACGCCGGCACCCAGCCCGTGATCGTCGCGCGGGGTGCCGACGACGGTGAGGTGCGCGTGCTGCTCAACCGCTGCCGCCACCGCGGCTCGATCGTCTGTCACGACGACGCGGGCAGCGCCAACTACTTCCGCTGTCCCTACCACGGCTGGACCTACCGCAACTCGGGCGAGCTCCGGGGCATCACCTACGACGACGCCTACCCGCACCTCGACCGGGCCACGCTCGGGCTCGTGCGGCTTCCCCGGGTCGACTCCTGCGCCGGCTTCGTCTTCGCGAGCTTCGCGCCGGACGGCCCCGGGCTCGACGAGTACCTCGGGAACGCGCGCCGCTACCTCGAGCTCGTCGCTCGCCAGGGCCCGGAGGGGATCCGGCTCTCGGCCGGCGCGCACAAGCTTCGCTACCGGGGCAACTGGAAGCTCCAGATCGAGAACACGATCGACAACTACCACTTCGGCTTCGTGCACCGGAGCTTCCTCGAGGTGCTCGCGGACCGGATGGGGCAGCCGCCGCCGATCGTGGACAACATCCTGCACAACCCGGAGTGGCGGACGATCGACCTCGGGAACGGCCACTCCGTCCACGAGTTCGGCGATCCCGAGACCGGTAACAACCAGGGGCAGCTGGGCGACCTGCCCTTCAACCTGATCCTCTTCCCGAACCTCTGCTTCGTCGGGGCGCAGGTGCGGCACATCCTGCCCAAGGCCGCCGACCGGACCGAGGTCAGGCTCTACCCGATGCTCCACGAGGGCGAGAGCGAGGAGATGAACGCCAGGATCCTGCGGGCGCACGAAGGCTTCTACGGGCCGTCGGGGATGGGCGGCGCCGACGACATCGAGGTCGCGTTCGACCGTGTGACCGAGGGCCTGCAGGCGATCGAGGAGGACTGGCTCCAGATGAGCCGCGGCATGCACCGCGAGCAACCCGGCGAGAACGGGATCCTGATCGGCCACGCGGCCGACGAGGTGCCGCAGCGCGCCTTCTACCGTCGCTGGCGCAAGCTGATGGCAGAGGCGGCATGACGCCAGCGGACTTCCTCTACCACGAGACGGCGCTCCTGGACGAGCGGCGGTTCGAGGAGTGGCTCGAGCTCTTCACCGACGACGCGCTCTACTGGATCCCGCAGGGCGACGAGGAGGACCCGGCGCACCGGGTCTCGCTCGTCTACGACGACCGGCGCCGGCTCCACGAGCGGGTGCTGCGGCTGGCGAGCGGCTTCGCCTACTCCCAGGATCCGCCGTCGAAGACGTGCCACCTCGTCGGCAACGTCCAGGTCGGGGAAGGCGCGGAGGGCGAGCTCGAGGTGGCCTCGACGCTCCTCGTCGCGGAGGTCCGGCGGGCGACGCAGAACCTCTTCGCCGGGCGCGTCACCCACACGCTCGTGACCGTGCCCGACGGCGGCTACCGCATCCGGCGCAAGATCGTGCGGCTCGTGAGCTCCGACATCCCGCTCGGGAACGTCACGTTCCTCTTCTGAGCGAGGCAGGAACCGCCCGGGCGAAGTGTAAACTGTGTACGTGGCGGGGTCCGACCTGAGCGGCATCGAGCTCGACGTCGATCTCCGCGAGCGGCGGATCACCGCGGACTACGTCGCGGACGCCCTGCGTGAGGCGATTCATCAGGGCGAGCTCGCCGACGGCGCGATCCTGAACCAGGCTGCGATCGCGAGCCATTTCGGCGTCTCCCGCGTCCCCGTGCGCGAGGCGATGCGCCAGCTCCAGGCGGAGGGCCTGATCGAGACCCGAGCGCACCGCCTGGCGATCGTGCGCGGGCTCGACCCCAGCCGGCTCCTCGAGGTCTACGAGCTGCGTGCGCTGCTCGAGGGCTACCTGATCGAGCTCGCCGTGCCGCACATCGACGCCGAGCGGCTGCGCGAGCTGCGCGCGCTCGAGAAGGCGATGCGCAAGGAGGACGACCACGCGCGCTGGCTGGAGCTGAACGCCCGCTTCCACCGTATGCTGTACGAGCCGTCGGGCCGCGAGACGACGCTCGAGCTGATCGACCAGCTGCGCGCGCGGGCGGAGCGGTACGTCCGGCTCTGGAGCCGCGGCTCGGGCATCCACCGCCCGATGGAGGCCGCCTCCGGGCACGCGCGCATCCTCGAGCTCGTCGCGCACGGCGACGGGCCCGGGGCACGCCAGGAGATCGAGCGGCACATCGCGAAGACCCGCGACCGCGTGGTTGCGGCGCGCCCGGTGGAGGACTCCGAGCCCGACGCAGCTCGTCCGGCCGTCGCGACGCCTGCCTGACCGCCGCCGCACTCGACGGCCGGCGGCTTGCACGGCGTCGAGCGAACTTGTATACAGTTGCCAGTACGCATGGCGCTGCCGTACACGCGTAGCGAGGTGAAGGATCGGGTCCGGAGCGAATGGCGGGGGCTCTGCAACGTGACCCTGCCCTCCTTCAGCGAGGACTTCTCCGGCCTCAACGAGCGCGGGATCGCGCACGACGTCGCGCTGGCCGCGCAGTACGGGTACTGGGGAACGCTCGTCGCCTCCGAGTGCGGCACGACCCTCGAGGAGTACGGCCGCTTCCTCGAGGTCGCGGCCGGCGCCGCGCCCGACGGGTTCAAGATCGTGGTCCATCTCAGCTTCTCGACCGTCGAGGAGAGCCTGAAGGCCGCCAAGGTGGCAGAGGCGGTCGGAGCCGAGGCGGCGCTGCTCTCGTACCCGCCCTCGTTCCGCCCACGCACCTCGGCCGACATCGTCGAGCACACGCGCTACGTCGCCGAGCGGACGGATCTCGCCCTGATCCTCTTCGGCTCGTCGTCCTGGGGCTTCAAGCCCCTTCATCCGGCGGGTTTCCCCTTCGACGCTCTCGAGGAGATGTCGCAGCTCGAGACCGCGGCGGCGCTCAAGTACGAGGGCGGCGGCCCTGCGCTCTTCTCGGCGTTCGACGAGGTGCACCGGCGCTGCTCGGCTCACGTGCTCGTCGAGAACCCGATGGAGATGCACATCCCCGCGCTCGTCGCGAACTACGGGGCGCAGTGGTTCGGCACGAGCGGGTACGAGTCGGCGGGCGATCGCCCGCCGAAGGTCTACGCCGCGGCGTCCGCGGGGCGGATGGACGAGGCGATGGAGATCTTCTGGAGCTACCACCCCGCCCGCGAGGCGAAGGGGCAGTTCCACGCCTCGTTCGCCGGCGCGGGCCTCATCCACCGCGTCGGCTGGAAGTACCTCGGCTGGCTCCAGGGGTTCAACGGCGGCCTCCTGCGCATGCCGCAGATGCGGCTCAACCCCGGGCAGATGCGGGCGCTCCGCGCCGGTGCCGTCTCCTCCGGCTTCGACGTCCCCGAGGGCGACGAGTCGTTCTACGCGGGCCGCACATGACGCTCTTCCTCGACAGCGCCGACATCAGCGCGCTCGCGTCGCCGGAGGTGACGATGGCCGCCGCGCGAGCGGCGGTCGCCGCCGAGCGGGACGGCAAGGCGATGCTCGCGCCGCGTCAAGACCTCGACCTGCCGAGAGGCTTCCTGCGGACGATGCCCGCGGCGATCGGCGACGTGATGGGCCTGAAGGTGATGACGCTCACGAAGGGCCTCGGCACGAGGTACCTCGTGCTCGTCTACCTCCAGGAGACCGGGGAGCTCCTCGCAGCCCTCGACGCGTCGGAGATCACGCGCTGGCGCACCGCGGCGACCACCGCGGTCGCGGGCGAGATGCTCGCGCCGGACGGCACGCGCGTCCTCGCGCTCGTCGGCAGCGGCTTCGAGGCGGAGGGCCACTTGCGGCTGCTCGCCGAGGTCTGGCCGCTCGAGCAGGTGGTCGTCTACAGCCCCTCGCGTGAACGGCGCGACGCGTTCGCCGCCCGCATGAGCGACCAGCTGACGCTCGACGTGCGCACCGCCGAGTCCGTGAGCGAGGCCGTCTCCTCCGCGCCGCTCACGGTCCTCGCGACGAAGTCGACCGAGCCCGTCGTCGACGGCTCGGCGTTCCCGGCCGGGGCCGTCGTGCTCTCGATCGGCTCGACCCGGCCGGACCTGCGCGAGCTCGACCGGGCGACCCTGGCGCGCAGCGAGCTCGTGCTCGTCGACGACGCCCACGAGGTCTGCCGGGAGTCGGGTGACATCATCGAGGCGCTCGAGCAGGGGGCGCTCACGCAGGAGATGATCGTGCCGATGGCGCGCATGGACGGCCAGGCTCGCACGGGGAACGGCGGCCGCGATCTCGTCTCCTTCAAGTCGGTCGGCACGGCCGTCCACGACCTCGCGCTCGCGCTGCGCGTGATCGAGGCCGCCCGCGAGAGCGGCCGGGGCCGGGAGCTCGGAGAGCTGACGGCCCTGAAGCCGTTCGCGGCGAACAGAGGATGATCGACTTCGACGGGCGCACGGTGCTCGTCGTGGGAGGCGGATCCGGGATCGGGGCTGCGGCCGCGCGCCTCGCGGCAGGCCTGGGCGCCCGGGTCGTCGTCGCCGACGTCGACGAGGCGGCAGAGGAGACGGTCGCCGGGCTCGGCGGACGCGGCTCGTTCGTTCGCTGCGACGCCCGCGACCCGGGCTCGGCCGACGCGGCGGTCGGAGCCGCCGCGCACCGCGGCAGGCTCGACGGCGTCCTGACGACCGTCGGCGGCGCGCACCTCGGCTCCCTCGACGACGTCGACCGGGAGGCGTGGGACGACGAGATCGCGTTCAACCTGACGTCCGGCTACGCCGTCTGCCGCGCGGCGCTGCCGGTCCTGCGCGAGCAGCGCGGCGGCGCCGTCGTGACGACGAGCAGCGGCTACGCCCTCCTCCCGGGGGTCGACCGGCCGGGCTACGTCGCGGCCAAGGCCGGCCTGATCGCCTTCACTCGTTCGTTCGCCGCAACCGTGGCGCCGTACGGCGCGCGCGCCAACTGCGTCGCTCCCGGCCCGACCGACACACCGCGCTTTCGCGAGATGAACGGCGGCGACGAAGGCGTCGAGCGTGTTCGCGCCTCGATGCCGCTCGGGGAGATCCCGACCCCGGAGGACGTCGCGCGCGTCGCGCTCTTCCTGCTCAGCGATGCCGCGCGGCAGGTTACGGGCCAGGTCGTCCATGTCAACGGCGGCCTCCTGATGGCATGAGCGAAGCCCCGGTCGGCTTCGAGCCCGTCAGTGGGCTGTACTACGAGCGCCTCGGGCCGCGGGGCGACACGCCGCCGCTCCTCTTCATCCACGGCGGCGGCGGCACCGGCGCCTGCTGGCGCGCTACGCCCGACGGGAGACCCGGCTGGGCCGAGCGCCTCGCGGGCGACGGGCGCGAGTGCTGGCTGACGGACTGGCCCGGAACCGGCCGCTCGGGCAACCGCAACGGGCTCGAGATCGAGTACGCAGACGTCGTCGACGGCTACCGGCGGCTCCTGCGCGACGTGATCGCGCGCCCCGTCGTCGTGATCTGCCACTCGATGGGCGGGGCCGTCACCTGGCAGCTCGTCCAGGACGACTCCGACCTCGTCGCCGGCGTCGTCGCGGTCGCCGCCGCGTACCCGGCGAACGTCCAGGTGCGGTCGGAGGTCGAGAGCGACGACGGCAGTGTCGCCGTCGTCGTCTTCTCCGACACCGGCCTCCGGGTGACGGTCGACCGGCGCGTCATGAACCTGTACGAGGACGGCTACATCTACCGGCAGGCGATCGCGACGAGCACGCGCTTCCCGATGGAGCTCGTCGACACGATGCGCGCCGGGCTCGTGGGCCTCCCGCCGCGGATGCTGCTGCAGCGCCTCGGCGTCCTCGAGGGCATGCCGGTCGTCGACCGCCCGGAGGGGTTCGCGGGCAAGCCGATCCGCCTGCTGACCGGCGGCGAGGATCCGGCTCACACCCGTGAGATCGAGGAGCGCACGCTCTCGCTCCTGCGCGGGTGGGGGGCGAACGCCGAGCTCGTCTGGCTGCCGGACCTCGGCATCGAGGGGAACGGGCACTTCCTGATGTTCGAGGTAAACAGCGACGAGATCCTCGACGTGCTCGTCCGGCAGATCGACGCCGTCGGGGGCGGCCCCACCGACCGAGGAGGAGACTGACGATGTCCACCCCGTTCTACGACTACTCGCCGATCGTCCGGCGCCCGCGCCTCGAGCTGCCGGACGGCAAGCGGCTCGCGGTGTGGATCGGCGTCAACGTCGAGCACTACGAGTACGGCCGGCCGGCGCTGAGCCTGGCGCAGTTCACCGCGGAGCTCGTGCCCGACCCGCTCAACTACGGCTGGCGCGACTACGGGCCCCGGGTCGGGGTCTGGCGGCTGATGGAGCTGCTCGACCGGCACGGGATCCGCGCGAGCGCGGTCACGAACAGGGCGGTCTTCGACCACTACCCGGAGATCGTCGAGGAGGGGCGCCGCCGGAGCTGGGCGTGGGTCGGGCACGGCGAGACGAACTCGCAGTGGCACGTCGGCATGGGGCCGGACGACGAGCGCGGGATGCTGAAGGGCATCATCGCGGCGTTCGAGGCGGCGACGGGGCAGCGGCCGCACGGCTGGCTCGGCCCAGCGCTCACGTCGACCGCGAACACGATCGACGTGCTCGCGGAGCTCGGCTTCACCTACACGCTCGACTGGGCGAACGACGACCAGCCCTACGACTTGAAGCCCTCCACGGGGCGGCTGCTCTCGCTCCCCTACGCGAGCGAGGTGAACGACATCCCGGCCTTCGTGCTCCATCACCACACGGGCGAGGAGTTCGCGCGCTCGGTGATCGACCAGTTCGACGCGCTCTACGAGGAGGGCGCAGAGAGCCTGCGCGTGATGGGGATCGGGCTGCATCCGTTCCTCGTCGGGCAGCCGTTCCGCGCGCGCCCGTTCGCGCGGGCGCTCGAGCACATCGCCTCGCACGACGACGTCTGGCTGGCGACGAGCGACGAGATCGCCGCGTGGTACCTCGACGCGACGGGCAAGGAGTGACGCCGATGCCGGCCTGCCCGATCGATCTCGAGGAGTTCGCGGAGTCGGTGGCCGACCCGATGGCCGCGCGGTTCTTCCCGCCCGCGGCCTACACCTCGGAGGACTTCTACCGCTTCGAGCTCGAGGCCGTGTGGGAGCGCGAGTGGATCTGCGTCGGGCGGCTCGAGGAGGTCGCCGAGCCGGGCGACTACTTCGCGGTCGACGTCCTGCGCGAGCCGCTGCTCGTCGTACGCGCGTCCGAGGAGGACGTCGTCGTCCTCTCCGCCGTCTGCCGGCACCGCGGGATGCTCGTCGCGGAGGGCAAGGGCAACTGCGGCCGGGCCTTCGTCTGCCCGTACCACCGCTGGGCCTACGACCGCTACGGGCAGCTCGTCGCGGCGACGCAGATGAAGGGCATCGGCACGTTCGACATGGCGAGCACGCGACTGCCCAGGTTGCGCACCGAGGTCTGGAAGAACTTCGTCTTCGTCAACTTCGACGACGAGGCGGAGCCGCTCGCGCCGCGGCTCGCCCCGCTCGACGAGCTGCTCGAGCCGTACCGCGTCGAGGAGCTGCGCGGCGAGTTCGTCAAGGACCCCGAGTACCGCATGTACTCCGAGTTCGCCTGGAACTGGAAGGTCTACATGGACGGGCAGAACGAGTGCTACCACTGCGACAAGCTGCACGGCTCGACGCCGTGCATGATCAACATCGACTTCGACACGACGGCGATCGGCGTCTGCGACCACCGCGCCGGGATCTTCGAGTACCACATGCGGGGCCGCGTGATCGACGTCACCCTGAACCACGTCGGCCAGGCGATCTTCCCGCCCCTCGAGACGCTGAGCGAGGAGCAGCGCTGGATCACGCACTCGATCGTCATCGCGCCGGGCCTCTTCATGCAGCTGATGCCGGACAGCGTGATCGCCGTCAGCTGGATGCCGACGGGGCCGCGGTCGGTGCAGACGAAGCGCCACCGGCTGTACCCGCAGTCGACGCTCGACCGCCCGGACTTCGTGGAGCGCCACCGTGACGAGCTGAAGGCGCAGCGGGAGTTCGTCGAGCAGGACCTCTACGCCTTCGAGCGCGTCCAGCGCGGCGTCGAGTCGCGGTTCGCGCCGCGCGGGCCGATCTCGGGCCGCGAGCAGGTGATGATCGCGTTCAACCGCTGGCTCGTCGGCCGCTACACCGCCGCCGCCGGCGAGGTGCTGCCGGTCGGATGAGAATCGCCGTCCCGGACCTGATCTCCAACTCGTACTTCCCGGCGATCGCCGCAGTCGAGCTCGGGT
>Ga0335085_10010441_pt1 | contig 13865 bp, 11 predicted proteins | sample Lox_Sample_45_FD_206712 | JGI IMG/M metagenome (GOLD analysis project Ga0335085, IMG submission 206712) | Soil microbial communities from Loxahatchee National Wildlife Refuge, Florida, United States - Lox_Sample_4.5 | ecosystem: Environmental > Terrestrial > Soil > Wetlands | place: USA...
GGGTTCGGGCGGACCTGCGAACGCCGGATGGGGATGGTCTGATTATTCGGGCGCGGGACCGCAAAGCGGACCCGAATCCGGAGTTCCGAATCCCGTGCCTCGAGTCACGGTTCTTAGGCTAAAATATCAACAAGGCAAATATGGCCACGGTAACTACAAACATGCTTCTTGCCACCTATGCTGATCTCTCCACGCAGGAGCTTGACGAACGCATTACGCGCGCCAAGAACGATCTCGGCCCGCGGCTGGTGATTCTGGGGCATCATTATCAACGCGATGAAGTGGTGAAGTTCGCCGACTACCGCGGCGATTCGCTGCGTTTATCGCAGCTTGCCGCCCGACGTCGCGAGGCCGAGTACATCGTTTTCTGCGGCGTCCACTTCATGGCGGAGAGCGCCGATATTCTTAGCGGCGATCACCAGGCGGTGATTCTCCCTGACCTCCATGCCGGCTGCTCCATGGCCGACATGGCAAACCTTGAGCAAGTGGAGGTTTGCTGGGAAGCGCTCACGGCGGTGAATAGCGGCAAGATTGTTCCCGTCACCTATATTAATTCCACCGCCGCCATCAAGGCCTTTGTGGGCAGAAACGGTGGGGCCGTGTGCACTTCCTCCAACGCTCGCAAGGTCATGGAGTGGGCTCTCGCGCGCGGGGAAAAGGCCTTGTTCCTGCCCGATGAGCACTTGGGCCGAAACACAGGTTACGGGTTGGAAATTCCTCTCCATAAGATGGCGGTATGGAATCCACACGAGGAAAATGGCGGGCTCGCGGACAGCGAGATTGCCGGAGCGCGGATCTATTTGTGGAAAGGCCACTGCTCCGTCCATCAGCGCTTTCGCCCCGAGCATGTGGAGCGTGTGCGCCATAGCCATCCGGGCATTCGGGTGATCGCGCACCCCGAATGCTCGTGGGAAGTTTGCCAGGCGGCAGATGAGGTCGGCTCGACGGAATATATTCTAAAGCGGATCGTGGAAGCTCCTCCGGGGAGTGCGTGGGCCGTGGGCACAGAGATTCACATGATTCGCCGCTTGGCCAATGAACACCCTGACCGGCTCGTTTTTTCGCTCGACGACTGCGTTTGTATGTGCAGTACCATGTTCCGAATCTCGCCCCAGCATCTGTGCTGGACGCTCGAAAGTTTGGAGTCCGGCCAGGTTATTAACCGCGTTAGCGTTGATTCCGAGACCAAACGCTGGGCGCTGGTAGCCCTGAACCGCATGTTGGAGATTAAGTAGCCGACAGTTTACAGCTAACAGCCGACAGTTACTGTAAGCTGTCGGCTGTGGGTGTCAGCTATTGGCGTCCCCGCACCCTATGGCCGACAAATACTTTGATCGCCGAGAAGCGGAAGAACTTCTGCCGACCATCACGCCCTGGCTGGAGGAAGCTCGCGGCGAGAACCAGAAGATCGAGGCCTTCAAGAACGAATTGGCGCAGGTTGCGTCACGCATCATGGTCTTGGGCGGCACTTTCCCTCCTTTGGCTGACCTGCTGCGGAAGAAATCCGAGCACGATAAGGCGGCCGAGCACCTGGTGGAGATCGTCAACCGCATTCAGGATGCAGGCGTCCTGGTGAAGGATCTCGACGTCGGCTTGGTGGATTTTCCCAGTCTGGTCGACGGAGAAGAGATTTACCTTTGTTGGAAACTTGGTGAAGATCATATCGCCTTCTGGCACGGGATCGACGAGGGATTCGCCGGCCGCAAACCAATTGACGAACCCAGCACAGGGCGCACACCGCCGCAAGGTCCCCGGTTGCAATAGTACAGCACGGTATGGCGGGTTGCGGTTTGCCGTGATATTGCCCAACCGTTCCGGTCCGAAAGAGGGTTGGCGTATGCAGTCCCGCGAAGAGAGGAGGCAACCCTCTCGAAAGACTGGTTTCCACAGAAGGCGAGAACTTTGATGAGTTCTGAGAATCCCGGCAACGAACTGGCGAAGGCCGCGAGCGCCTACCTGCGCTCCGCCGCGCATCAACCCGTGCTTTGGCACGAGTGGAACGGGGCCGCCTTTGCAAAGGCGCAGGCGGAGGATAAACCTATCCTTCTCGACATTGGCGCCGTGTGGTGCCATTGGTGCCACGTGATGGACCGCGAGAGTTACGAAAATGCGGAGGTGGCGCGCGTCATCAACGAGTCGTTCATCCCCGTAAAGGTCGACCGCGACGAGCGCCCTGACATCGACGCCCGCTATCAAGTTGCGGTGAGCGCCCTGACGGGCCAGGGCGGCTGGCCCCTCACGGCCTTTCTCACCCCGGACGGCAAGCCATTCTATGGGGGCACTTACTTCCCCCCCGACGACCGTTCCGGCCGCCCGGGCATGAAACGCTTGCTGGAAGCCATCGCGCACAATTACCGGACCCAGCGCGGTCAGATTCACGAAAGCGCGGCCAAGATTGCCGAGGCTCTCCGCGAGGTGGACTACTTTAAGCAAGGGGAGACCGCGGCCGACGAACACGTTGTGAAGGCGATTGTCGAAGGCATCAGCGGCATGTACGATGCGCAGAACGGCGGCTTCGGCAATGCCCCCAAGTTTCCCCACCCCACAGCGATCGATCTGCTCCTCGAGGTTTATCTCGACACTCGCCAGGAGTGGCTGCTGTCTATCGTTACGACCACCCTCGAACATATGGGGCGGGGCGGTGTCTACGACCAGATCGGCGGGGGCTTTCACCGCTACTCGGTGGACGAGCGCTGGATCGTGCCCCACTTCGAAAAGATGTCCTACGACAATGCCGGCCTACTTGGAAATTACCTTCGCACCTACCAGATTACCGGCAATGAATTCTTTCGAGAAATCGCCCTGGGAATTCTCGCTTTCCTTGAAAACGTGCTGTCGCACCCTGAGGCCGGCTTTTACGCCAGCCAGGATGCGGATATCAACCTTGACGACGACGGCGATTATTTCACCTGGACACTAGACGAGCTGAACGCCGTGCTCGACGGTCCGGAGGCGCGCGTTGCCGGCCTTTACTTCGATGTTGAAGCGCAAGGCGAAATGCATCACAACCCCGCGAAAAACGTCCTCTTCATTGACCAACCCCTCGGCGCCATCGCTGCACGAATGCAAATTGACGAAACGAAGGTGGCGGAGCTCCTGGCGAGTGCCCGGCGAAAGATAGCTCGCGCCCGCGCCCGCCGGATGACGCCTTTCATTGACAAGTCCATCTATGCGGGTTGGAATGGGATGTTGATTTCCGCCCTCTTGGAGGCGTATCGAGTTCTGGGAAAGGCAGGCGAGCGCGATCGTGCGCTTGCCACTCTCGATTGGCTGGTGACCAAAGCTTACAACCGGGAAAAGGGGATGTACCACACTCTGGTGGAAGGCACGCCGCGTATCGAGGGCTTGCTGGAAGACCAGGTTTTTGTCATAGCCGCCCTTCTCGACGCTTACGAAATTACTGGAACACGGCGCTACTTCGACTGCGCCCTGGAGCTCATGGAGATTACCTTGCGCCGCTTCTGGGATGAAAAGGAGGGCGGGTTCTTCGACACCGCCCAGGACCTCGCCGACCGCCACGGCAGCCTTACTTCGAAACGTAAGCCCTTCCAGGATTCACCCACACCGGCGGCGAATGCTGTGGCTGCGCAAGTGCTCGACCGCCTGGACGTGCTCGCGGACCGCGAGGATTTCGGCGAGAAGGCGGCAGCCACGCTGGCGCTCTTCGCCCCTAAGGCAGGGCAGTATGGGCTATTCGCAGCCACTTACGGTCTGGCGCTCCTTCAACACCTGCGAGCGCCATTGGACATCGTGGTGGTGGGCCGCCCCGACGATGACCGCACCCTGAGCCTTGTGCGCGCCGCTTATGAAGCGCCGCGTTCCGGCAAGCGCGTCTTCGCGTTCGAGCCGGGTACGGTGCAAGCTCGCGACCTGCCCGCGGGCCTTGCCGCCACCCTCCCGGAGCTCCCGTTCGATGGCGCGCCTGTGGCGCTGGTTTGCGAAGGCACTACCTGCCAAGCTCCTGTGCAAACTCCCACAGCCCTCCGCGAATTACTTTCCCCCCATCTCGCATAAAGTTGTACGTTGGAGCTTGGACCCCGGCTGTTGGGGTCCGGGCCACGAGCGATCTGCGGTACATAAACAGCCTTTTCGACGCATGAGATGCGGGGAATATCACCGGCACGGTCGGTTCAGGACCATTCAGGCTCACCGAAGTAGGTGTACCCAGTCCCGCTCCACTCGCCTCACATCCATTCCTGAAAGGCAAGTACGCGTTGGCGGATTTAGACAAGTGATGGGAGCAGATAGAAATGTTGCCGGCTCAAGTGAGGATTAGCCTAACCTATCGGCAGGCGGCAGGAACATGGGGCATAGGAGAGAAGCCCATGGTCACGGATTTACTACATGGCTTGCCCTTGTGCGATAACTAGCTGATTTTGTGGACTTCAAGGATTCGCGAAGTGGTTATCAACTGGTTGAGGAGAGGATGCCTAAATACCAAGCACATTCCGCGCCCAATGAAGCCTTGATTTGATATGGACATGGTCTTGTTTCCGACAGATCCTTCAAATTCCACCTCGACAGGTTCCGGGCAAATTGTGGGGTGACCTGAGAGGTCCACGCGGGTATCGGAGCGCTTCACGAGCCGATAGCGGCGATGTTGCGTCTCGATATCCAAAACAGCTCCCTCGGCGAGGTCTCCCAAGTAGAAGCCCTCCACGCTTCCAGGCTGTTGCGCCGGGATATCAATGCCCTGATTTACATTCGGATGAGGCATAAATGAGAGCCTCCTCCCTCTAGAGTCACAACCCCGCCTCGACAGGGGCACGATTGCCACCAAATCGCTGGATTTCTTGCCAAGCGCTTTATTTCTGTTATTTAGCCGTCTGCCCGAGCGATCTACCCCAGATACCCAATGATGTAATAACTGCGAGCCAGCGGCGAAAAGGTGTAAAAATGGGTCGCCCGATTGCCATTTGTTTTGCGACTTACTGCTGCCTCCTATACAGGGTATTCCTCTTTTGCTTCAATCCAAGCTGGAATTCTATTGAAGACACAGGATGACAGCTTCCCGCACGCTTGGATGTTATTGAAAACAACCTGGGGTTCGTCCTTCAACTGGAGAGCGATCGCACCGGAGGGAAAGACCATTTTTGATGTAGTTGCGCAGAGACACAGAGAGAAAAAATCTTGTTTTTTGATCTCCGCATGTCCGCGCTTCCGAGTTGACAAGGATTTCATGGGAATGCCACATTTATGTAACCGGTAGCACGCGACAAGCGGCAGGGTGTTTGGTAGACTTCCGGGTTCATCTCCAGGAGGATTCAAGGTGGTAAGAAAAATCGTTCTCTGTCTGTTGGTTGCCATAATCCTGATCGTTTGGATCTCGTCGCTAAGAACAGTGGCGAAGCCCAGTCTACCCAACCGTCCCAAGCTGGTCCTGGTGCTGGTGATTGACCAGTTCCGCTACGACTACCTGATGCGCTTTCGGCCGTATTTTGGCAAAGGCGGCTTCAATCGCCTGCTGGATGGGGGCGCTGTATACACCGACTGCCGGTACGATTACGCCACCACCATGACCGGCCCTGAGCATGCGACCTTGCTGACGGGAACTTATCCCTTCACGCACGGGATCATTGAAAACAATTGGTATGATCGGGAGCGCCAGCGCGAGGTCTATTGCGTGGAAGATTTGAGCACCCGTGTGGTAGCGAACCGCGACAAGGCCAGCCCTTCGCCGGGTTTTTCGCCCCATTACCTGACTGCTTCCACGCTGGGCGACGAACTGCGCATGGCAACCGATTTTCGCGCCAAGGCGGTTTCCATCTCTCTCAAGGACCGGGCCGCGGTGCTGATGGGCGGGCATACCCCCTCTGCCGCGTATTGGTACGACGTGGGTTCGGGCCGCTTTGTTACCAGCACCTACTACGCGCCAACACTTCCGGCGTGGGCGGACGACTTCAATCAGAAGTCGCCAATTAATCAGTTTTGCGGTCAAAAGTGGCTGGCGCTGGCGGAGACTCCCGGAGCGGAAGGCAAGGTCCTATCTGAGTTCAAACTCTCGCCTGGGGAGACCTGCCCTGATCCCAAGTTTCTGGGTTGGCTGGAGAATACACCCTACATGAACCAAATCGAACTTGGTTTTGCCACCGATGCCATCCGCAACGAGCGATTAGGGCAAGGGCCGGAAACAGACCTGTTGACCCTTTCCCTGAGTGCGAATGACTATGTCGGCCACGAATATGGACCGTATAGTGAAGAAGTTGCAGATACAACCCTCCGAACCGACCATTACCTGGCGACTTTCTTCGACGACTTGGACAAGCTGGTGGGGCTGGATAATGTCTGGATCGCCCTTTCCGCTGACCACGGCGTGGCACCCTTGCCCGCGTTTGTTCAGCAGCACAAACTGGGCATCGGGATGGCTCAACCGGCCGCAATCCGCAGCGCCGCAGAGATGGCCTTGACCCAGGCCTTCGGGCCTGGTCCGTGGATTGAGGACGAGGATGAAACCTACCTCTTCCTGAACCGGGAGACGCTGAAGAAGCGGAGCGTCGCGGAATCGAAGGCGGAGGAAGTCGCCGCCCACGCGGCAGTCTCGCAGCAGGATGTGGCGGCGGCGTTTACGCGTACCCAGTTTCTCACCGGCAGTTTGCCTAACACCCCGATTGCCCGAAAGGCCGCCAACAGCTTCAACTTAACCCGAAGCGGAAACGTTTTTCTGGTCTTCATGCCTTTCGCGGTTCCGTCCACAAATCCCAGCGGGACTACTCATGGAACTCCTTGGAATTATGACACTCAGGTCCCGCTGATCCTTTGGGGGAGCCCGTTCAAGGCGGGGTTCTACGCCAATCCGTGCCAACCTGTCGATTTGGCAGCAACCTTGGCGGCATTGCTGGGGCTTACGCAGCCGTCCGGAGCACAGGGAACGCCGCTTGTCCAGTCCTTGAAATAGTCGGACTGGCCCACCGAGGTGCGGCAAGGGCCGGTGGCTTGGAGGAATTATCGGATTATCGCCGACGCGCTCCTGAGGTTATTCGGCTTGGCAGTCCATTATATGCTCCCTACCGATTGGTAGGTTCGGCCGGCAGGACTAGTAACCCCACCTAAATCTCTTCTTGACAAATTCTACGTAAAATTGTAGGATCAGTTCATCTCATACGGATCATACTTAATATTTATCCCAATCCAGCCTTAGCTGGGTGAGGCAAATTCGTTGGTCGGAGGTTGAATGCGGAAACTCGTAATGGGCTGTGCGGTGGCGGCCTTAATCGCTCTGTCACCGAAGTCCGAAGCAAGACCGCCAGCTTACCTTGGGCCGATACCCATAGTTGTTCGGGCACCTAAGGGGGAAGTTGGATTAGCAAGCTGGTACGGAATCGAGCGCCAGGGAAAGCCCACTGCCAGCGGCGAACTGTTTGATAAGGATAGACTTACAGCCGCACACCGAAAACTTCCCATGGGTACGACGGTCAGAGTTACGAACCTTAAGAACCTCGAGTCCACCTTATTGAGGATCAATGATCGAGGCCCCGGAATCAGCGGGCGGGTGATCGACGTCTCGTGGGCTGCAGCAAAAAGGCTCGGCTTTTTGGAAGCGGGCTTGACACGCGTTGAGATCGACGTCGTGTGCTCCCCGATCATTTGCGCTCGGCATTTGACCAGCTCACAATCTCCTAAGGTCAACTAGACTCCAAGAGAAAGACGAAAGTAGATCAGGAGCCTGCGGCAGGAATTGGTCAATTGCCCCCGACAACCTGTCGCAGGCCCTAAGTTGGGCCATCCCGCCAATGGTGACCTCTGCTTGGCTTGTGTCTGCCCTCCCTCGCAATGGGTAGAAATCCCTGCCAAAACGTCTTTCTTCCCCGTGAATCCTTCCCCCGGTTACGACTTGTGTGCGCCCCCGTCTAAATTGAAGAGGCATTAGCGTTTTTCCCCTTGAATTTAGCTCACCCCCTCCGCTGCACTGGAGGATTGGGGAACATTCTGGGAGCGGCGCGCGTATGGATGGCTAGAGGGTTGCTAAGGTCGTTGGAGCCCGGAGACAAGAATGGCGAATAACAATCATAATAAACGGAAGAAATGGTACCTGCTGGCAATTGCCGGCGTCATCGTGGCAGGCGGCGGATTCGGCATTGCTGCGGCATTACGTCCTAACAATACGATCGACCCCTCGAAGCTGGCCAACGTCACCCGCGGGGACTTGGCCCGTTCCGTGGTGGCGACGGGCAAGATCGAGCCGCTCGCGAAGGTGGAGGTCAAATCCAAAGCGAGCGGCATTGTCGAGAAGATTCTTGCGGATTATGGCGACAAGGTGAGAGCGGGCCAGGTTCTGGTGGAGCTCGACAAGGAGCAGTTACGGGCTCGAGTGGCCGAAGCCCGAGCCAACCTTCAGGCGGCCCAAGCGGCAGTGGAATCCGCCCAAGCCACGTACGAGCGCAATAAAGTTGATGCGGAGGGGCCGGATCTCCCCTTTCTCAAGTCCACCGTCGAGCGCAATCGCAAGCTGGCGGCAGAGGGACTGGTTTCCGCCTCGATTCTGGACGACGGCGAAAAGGCCTACCAACTCGGCTTGAACAAGCAGATGTCCGCGCAGCGCTATCTGGCCGTGAGCCGGGCGGAGATCGCCCGCAACAAGGCTCAGGTGGCCCAGATGCAGGCGGCATTGGACAGTGCCGAAGAGGACTTGGGCAATTCGACTATCGTCAGTCCGATGGACGGACTGGTGCTTTCGCGCGATGTGGAAGTGGGTGATGCGGTCAGCTCCATCCTGATCCTCGGCTCGCAGGCGACGCTGGTCATGACCCTGGGCGACGTGAGCGAGGTTTACGTCAAAGGGAAGGTGGACGAGGCCGACATCAGCAAGGTCTACATGGGTCAACGGGCGCGCATCGTGGTGGAATCGCTCAAGGACAAAAAGTTTGAAGGCAAAGTGACAAAGATTTCGCCCATGGGGGTGGAAAAGGATAACGTCACAACCTTTGAGGTAAAGGTCTCCATTCAGAACTCCACCGGTGAGCTGAAGGCCAATATGACGGCCAACGCCGAGATCATCCTGGAAGAGAAGCAAAACGTGCTGCAACTTCCCGAAGCGGCGGTTGTTTACGACAAGGACCGTCACACCTTTGTGGAAACTCCTGCCCCGGGCACCAAAACCGGCAAAGAGAAGGTTTCCGTCAAGCTCGGAATCTCCAACGGCGTTAAGACCGAGCTGGTCAGTGGATTGAAAGAAGGGCAGCAGGTGGTACTACAGTAGCAAGCTGCCAGCTTTCAGCCCTCAGCTTTCAGCTAAATCCCCCTCACCCCGGCCTCCCCTGGGGAGAGGGTGGCGGAAGGCCGGGTGAGGGGTCACTTCCGCTGATAGCTGACGGCTGAAAGCCGATAGCCAAAAGCCATGATTTTCTCCGACCTACTCCTCGACACCCTCCGCACCTTGTGGGCGCACAAGTTACGCACCTTCCTGACCATGTTTGGCATCGCCTGGGGGATCATTTCCATCACCCTGATGGTGGCAGCGGGCGAGGGCTTGCGCGTCGGCCAGCAGAAACAGCAGGAGACCTTTGCCAAAGATTTGATGATCTTCTTCAATGGGCGGACGAGCATGCAGGCAGGCGGCCTGCGCGCGGGGCGCCAAGTGACCTGGCAGGCGGGCGATGTCGCCCCGGCGCAGGAGGAAGCCACCGCCTGCCGTTACGTGTTGCCGGAGCTCGAACGCAGCGGCCTGAAGGTGCGAAGCCTCTATAACAACGCCTCGCCCACCGTCACCGGCTCTTATCCGCCCTTTGCCGAGGTTCGCTCGGTGAAGGTGGAAACGGGGAGGTTCTACGACTGGGGAGATGAGCAAGCGGGCCGCCGCGTGGCTTTCCTCGGCAGCAACATCAAGAAGCAACTGTTCTCCAGCCGCGCGGCCATCGGCGAGACCATCATCCTCAACGACATTCCCTATACCGTCATCGGCGTTATGACGGCCAAGGACCAGAACAGCAGCTATGATGGCTGGGACGTGGACAAAATCTTTGTCCCTTTCAGCGCTATGCTCAACGACTTCCCCAGCAAGCCTCCGGCTTTGCCCACGGCCCTCGACCAAATGCTGGTGGTTCCCATGTCGCTCGAGGACCACGAAACCTGTAAGGCGCAAGTAAAGCGTGCGCTGGGACGCCTGCACAACTTTAATCCGCTGGACAAGGAAGCTTCCCCCGTCTGGGACACCGTGGAAGGGGCTAAAGCTTTTGAGAAGCTCATGGACGCGATGAAGTATTTCCTGGGCGCCATCGGCATCACCACCTTGCTCCTGGGGGGCATCGGAGTGATGAACGTCATGCTGGTGGCAGTGCGCGAACGCACCCGCGAAATCGGTGTGCGCAAGGCCGTGGGAGCGAGTTCCCGCGCCATCCTCCAGCAATTCTTTGTCGAGACGCTCATCATTGTTTTCCTCAGCGGCGGAGCGGGAATGGGCATGGCTTACGGCCTCTGCGCGCTCGTCAACTTGATCCCCATGCCCCCTTTCTTCGCCGGCATGCTCCCCACTTGGCAATCCGGGACGCTGTCGTTTGCGGTGCTGGGCACCGTAGCGGTGCTTTCCGCTCTCTACCCGGCCACCCGTGCAGCCAGCGTGGATCCGATCGAGGCGTTGCGATTTGAAGCGGGGGGGTAAATGTGAGAAGGGAGTCGGCAATAGGCAGTAGGCACTGGGGAGGAGAGAAGAACAAGTCAAAAGTCAAAGCCGCTTGGCCTTTTACTTTTGCCTTTTGCGTTTTGCGCTTTGCCTTTTGAATTGCCTTTGCGGCTCCGCCGTGCTGCGCTACCAGATGGGAGCATCAACATGCTGACCGAGGTCCTAAAACAAGCCTGGACGTCCCTCCGTCGCCAGCCCACGCGTAGTTTCCTGACCATGCTGGGCATTGTGTGGGGGATTGCGGCGGTGGCTTTGCTGATTGCTTACGGCAGCAGTTTGCGCTCCATCGTGGTCGCCTCATTCGATGCTTTCGGCAAGGGCGCGGTGATTTGCTGGCCCGCCCAAACCAGCGAGCAAGCGGGGGGAGAGCGCGCTGGCAAGCACGTTCACTTTGAGAAGATCGACGTCGAAAACATCCAGCAGGAAGCTCCTCTGGTGAAGACGGTTTGCAGGGAATCCGTCCGCTGGCTGCCAATTTCTTTTGGTGACCGCATGTCCCAGACGGCCATTCGCGGCGTGTGCCCTGAATACGGCGAGATGCGCAACGAAGTGCCCAGCGAAGGCCGCTGGCTCAGCCCCGAGGACGAACTGGAGCGCCGTCGGGTGGTCTTCATCGGCTACCGCCTGCGCGAGAAGCTTTTTGCCGGACGCCCCTCCATCGGCGAGACGGTACGCATCAGCGGAGTGCGCTTCACGGTCATCGGAACGATGGAGATCAAGATTCAGGACAGCAACTACTTCAACTCCGACGACGAGTGCGCCTGGATTCCTTACTCCACGGCGGGCGATCTCTGGGATACGCGCTACGCCTCGGTGTTGGTTTATGAGCCCAAGGCGCCTCAGTTCGAAAAGGCTTCCATGGCGCAAGTGCGCGCCGCTATTGCTAAGCGCCAGCGCTTTTCCCCCACCGACGAGCGCGCCATCATGATGTTCGGCCGCGAGCAGTTTCGCCCCATCATCGATGGGATCACCATCGGCTTTGAGGCTCTGTTCACCTTTGTGGGAGCTCTGACCTTGGGCATCGGCGGGGTCGGCCTGATGAACATCATGCTGGTGGCCGTCGACGAGCGCATCCGCGAAATCGGTCTGCGGCGCGCACTGGGGGCACGGCGGCGGCACATCCAGGCGCAATTCATGGCGGAGGCGCTGGTGCTGGCGATCGTGGGAGGTGCCTTGGGCATACTGCTGGCTTACGGCCTGTCGGCCGCCATCGGCGCATTACCTTTCTACGGTCCGCTCTATGAAGATACCTCCGGCAAAGGCGATATCCACCTCTACATTTCCTTCAGCACCATCGCGATCTCCACGGTAATCCTCCTGATCGTTGGCGTCCTGAGCGGCCTGGCGCCCGCCCTCCGCGCCTCCCACCTCCATCCCGTCGAAGCGCTGCGGTACGAATGATGAATTCTGAAGGACGCGGGATAAAACGCTAGCACCCCACATACCCCGGACCCCGGCGCCTGGCCTGGATTTCTGCCCACGGTTTTGGAAGGGTGGGGCTGTTGGTTTCTGAATTTATGGCTGGTAATAGGAATTTCCATTCCCTCTCCCTTGGCGAGAGGGTGCCCGAGGGGTGAGGGCGGGTGAGGGGTTACTTGCACGATCGCGGCGTCAAGGGAATCTACCATTCAATAACCATACGCCCCGCCCATTCGACAGCTCGATGAAGGCCGCCCGGACCGCGGAGAAATACTTGCTAGGCCAGACAGCTCATCATAACCGGCCTGCTCCGCCGCCTGACGGAGGGCCTTAGGGGTTTCTTCTGGAGGTCAATTTGTCAGGTCTTTTGGGAGTCCCCGAGGTTTTCGATAACTGACTTATTTTCAGTATGTTCTCAGCTTTGGTGGGCGAAAAATCCCTCTTCCGGCCCTTTGTTTTCAAGAAGTTCTCAGCTTAGGGCACTTTGTCGGTGGGTGAACATAAAGTCGCCATTCATTCTGCGTTCGGTGAGGCTAGGGAAATGTGGCATGATCCCTCCCTTGTTGCTCCGCGTGCCGGGTGGCGAGGCCCCGGGGCGGACCCGGAGTTCCGCGGGCGTGCTGCCTGGCAGTCCTCGTGTAGCCTGGCCGACGCCCATTCTTCAATGCCTATTATAGCCTATCCTTCTTTATTTGTCAAGCAAAATTATTGTCGCCGGGGCCACGCGCCCCCCGGCGAACCGCGAACGGGCCCGGGCTGGGTGGCGCAGCGCGGCGGAGCCACAACCAAGTGGTTAAGCGCTGGCGGGAGTGACCCCTCACCCGGCGGCGCATGGCCGCCACCCTCTCATCTCAGAGAGGGCGGTTTAATTTCCAACCTTCTCCCAGGGGAGAAGGTGCTGAGGTACGAAGCGGTTGAGGGGTCTTTTGAATCGGAGCTGCAACCTTCAACAGGCTCCGCAAAATGTTTGCTAAGAAAAGAAGGAATTGCGACCTTGCATTGCAGAATGCAGCTCTGCGGCCCGCAGGCAAAACTGAAATCAGGCGAGCCGACTACCCACAGAAGCTTGGATAGGCGACAGGCGCTGCCTGTCAGGAATTGCATCTGTCCAGGCGCACAATGGCATTTGTGGCGGGCATGTCCAGAGCGGGTCTGGGGCGTGACGAAGCCGCGGCCTTCGAGTCGAGGTAACTATTTTTACAGTAGGCCGTTTATGCTCAAAGTGATTTGAGTCGGGGGCGACTCTCTCTGCCTCTCGGTTCCCTCAGTGGTCACCCTCCGTTTGGCACACACGCTGGTATAATCAGCCGATGCCTATCCCCACCGCGCGCATTCGCGAGTTGCGAGCGAACCCTACGGAGGCGGAAAAGGTCGCGTGGAACCTGCTCCGTGATCGTCGATTGGGCGCGAAATGTCGCCGTCAATTCCGCACCGAAAACGGCGTCCTCGATTTTTACTGCTTCGAACATCGGCTCGCCATTGAACTCGATGGCGGCGTTCACTCTCAGATCGACCAGATGCGTAAAGATGCTGCCAAAGAAGACTATTTGCGGACCCTCAGCATTCGCTTGTTGCGGATTCCGAATGCGATGGTGCTGGAACACCCAGATGAGTTCGTGAGGAAGGTTTTGGGCGCGATGGGGACGGCGGCGGAGAAGGCAAGGAAGTGACCCCTCACCCGTCTCGCCCCGGCTGATGACAGCGCCGGTTGCGAGCCACCCTCTCCCCAGGGAGAGGGATGTTGGTCTAGGCATGCGCGTTCGCGCCTCCCAATGATTAACACCTTCTCACAGGGGAGAAGGTGGACCGCGACAGGCGTTCTCACCAGCCG
>Ga0335085_10010444_pt1 | contig 13864 bp, 12 predicted proteins | sample Lox_Sample_45_FD_206712 | JGI IMG/M metagenome (GOLD analysis project Ga0335085, IMG submission 206712) | Soil microbial communities from Loxahatchee National Wildlife Refuge, Florida, United States - Lox_Sample_4.5 | ecosystem: Environmental > Terrestrial > Soil > Wetlands | place: USA...
AAGAGCGATGACGCCGCGATTCTCGACGCGGATCCCGCGTCAGAAAAGTTGCCGACCGAGGCCCGGCTCGCGTTCGTCGATCGCGCGTTCGCTCGGCAGCAAGAGCACGCGGCGCACTGACGCGCCCGCGGCGCTCACCGGACCGTGCGCCTGAAGCGCCCGGTGCGGTTGTAGGGATCGCCGCCGGCGTCGTCGTCGCCGGTAACCTGCATCCGCCCTTCGAACGCGAGCGTCGTCGCGTCGTTGCGCGCGGCGTCGTCCTGCTCGCCCTGGTCCCGGAAGTGCAGCTCCGAGGCGTCCGCTGCGCCGAGCTTCGGCGCTTCGCTCGTCGTCACGTTGCGTTGCATCGCCGTGCTCCTGGTTAGCGTGCGGAGCAGTGTAGGGCGGCGTGCCGCAGCGCTTTGCGGTCGGTCGTCGGGCCGCGAGTACCGCCGATCGGCTCGTCGCCGCTGGTCGTCCCGCACCGACCGCTTGTCGGGCGCCTGGCTACCTCGGCGTCTCGCCGAGCGCGAACACCATGTATTGTCCCGGCCCGGGCTCGGGCAGCTGCATGCTCTGCGTGAACAGCCCGTTGCCGCCGACCGCGATCGCGACGTATTCGCGCCCGCCGGCGGAGTAGACGGCGGGCACGCCTTCTTGGGCCGCCGGCAGGTCGGTCGACCAGAGAACCGTGCCGGAGTCCGCATCGTACGCGCGGAACTTGCGGTCCGACGACGTGCCGATGAACAGCAGCCCGCCCCCGGTCGCGACGACGCCGCCGCGCGGCGCGTGGCTACCGGTGCCCGTCACGGGCGCGAGCTTGCTCACTTCCCCGTCCGGGATCTGCCATAGGATCGTGCCCTTGTTGAGGTCGTAAGCCGTGATCTGCGACCACGGCGGCCCGATCGCGGAGAGCCCCGTGCTCGGCTGGATCATGAAGTCGACCGGCGCGACGTACGCGACGAACCCTTCGCCCGCGTTCGGCGGCGGCAGCGGCGGCGGACGGTTGCCGCCGCCCGGCGGGCCGCCCGGCGGTCCACCGCCACCACCGGCCCCGAACACCGTCTCCGGCGCGCGCAGCTTGGTGTACACCGGCAGCTCCTTCGAGACGACGAAAAGACGGCCCTTGCGCGGGTCGACCGCGGAGCTGCCCCAATTCGCGCCGCCGTTGTGCCCCGGCATCTGGATCGTGCCTTGCAGGCTCGGCGGCGTGTACAGGCCCTCGTTGCGCGAGTTCTTCAAGAGCTCGTGGATCTTCGCCTGGTCCTCCGCCGAGATGTACGGGTTCACGTCCTTGTCCGTGAACGACTGGCGCGCGAACGGCGGCGGAGCGGTCGGAAACGGCTGGGTCGGCCAGCTCTTCTCGCCCGGCACGTCGCTTTGCGGCACGGGCCGCTCTTCGATCGGCCAAAGCGGCGCGCCGGTGATCCGGTTGAACACGTAGACGAAGCCCTGCTTGCTCGGCTGCGCGACGATCGGCACCTGCGCGCCGTCGTGCTCGACCGTGAGTAGCTTAGGCGCGGTCGGGAAGTCGTAGTCCCAGAGGTCGTGGTGTATCGCCTGGAAGAACCAGAGCAGCTTGCCCGTGCGCGCGTCGAGCGCGAGCAGGCTGTTGCCGAACAGGTTCGAGCCCTCTCGGTTCCCGCCGTAGAAGTCGTAGCGCGCGGTGCCGGTCGGGATGTAGATCGTGCCGGTCTCGACGTCGACGGTCGACTCGCTCCAGTTGTGCACGCCGCCGTAGCTGCCGACCCCGGCCGCCGGCCACGTGTCGGCGCCGAGCTCGCCCGCATGCGGCACCGTGTGGAACACCCAGGTTAGCGCGCCGGTCTTCACGTTGTACGCGTGAATGTCGGCCGGTGAGGACGCGTAGCCCGCACCGCCCGCCGGTAGCGACATGATGATCAAGTCGCCGAACACCCGGCCCGGGTTGTTAGTCTGCAGCGCGCGCACGGTGCTCAGGTCGCCGTCGAGCCCGACGCGCAGGTCGACGCGGCCGTGATCGCCGAACGAGTCGATCGTGTTACCGGTCGCCGCGTCGATCGCGGTCAGGAATCCGCCGTTGAGGTAGAGCAGGCGGCGGTCCTTGTTGTCGGGGCTGTGCCAGTAGCTCAGGCCGCGCGTGCCGACGGCGCCTTCGTTCGCGTGGACCCACTTCTCCTTGCCCGTCACCGCGTCGAGGGCGACGATCGAACGTTTGTTCGCCAGCACGTACATCGTGCCGTCGACGATCAACGGGTTGAACAAATAGTTCTCGCCGGTCGGATACGTCCACGCGACCTGGAGCCGGCCGACGTTCGTCTTGTCGATCTGGGCGAGGGAGGAGTATTGCGACGAATCGACGCCGCCGCCGTTCTGGTCCCAGGCTTCGAAGTCGAACGACGAGCCCGGTGTCGCGGGCGGCTTGGCCGACGGCGTCGGCGAGCACGCGGCGAGGGCGCACGCGGCGCAGACGAGCGCTGCACGGAGCACGGAGCCGAGTGACGAGCTGGGGTGCCGCGGCGAGCGGCGGTACGTCGATATCGAGTGCATAAGTCCCCCGCGAGAGTTCGAGTTTGTGGGCGTGGATACTACCGGAAAAGCACGAGCATACGAGCGTTCCGGCGTCGCCGCGCGCCGGTCGCTAGCCGCCCAAGCCGCCTCGGCCTATGCTGGCGAGCGGCCCGCGCGGCCGCGGGGAGGATCGCCATGAAACTGCTTCCGGTGTCGTTCGTGGTCGGCGCCGCGAGCCTATGTGCCGTGAGCGCGCTCGCGGCGGCGAAGCGAACGCCGTGGGGCGATCCCGACCTGCAAGGCACGTACACCACCGACAACTCGATCGGAGTGCCGCTCGAGAGGCCGACGCAGTTCGGCACTCGCGCGGAGCTGACGGACGAGGAGTACGCCACGCGCGTGTCCGCCAACGAGACCCAAGTGGCGAAGGACAAGAACCCGTTGCCGGAGAGCGAATTTGCCGAGGACTCGGCCGCGAACAACGCGCCGCGTCACTGGCTCGAGCGTCCCGCGAAGCCGTCGCGCGCGACTTCGCTGGTCGTGGATCCGCCCGACGGCCGAATCCCCGCGCTGACGCCCGAAGGCGACAAGCTCGCGGCCGCGCGGCGCGCGCAGCGCACTCGCGGTTTGCCCGCGTCGTACAGGGATTTCAGCAACTACGATCGCTGCATCAGCCGCGGCGTCGCGGGCTCCGTGCTGCCGGCGATCTACGGCAACGGTACGAAGATCGTGCAGGCGCCGGGCTACGTCGTGATTCAGAACGAGATGATCCACGAGTCCCGGGTAATTCCGCTCGCTGCTCGCGCGCACGTCGGCGACGGCGTACGCGAGTGGATGGGCGATTCGCGCGGCCACTTCGAAGGCGACACGCTCGTGATCGAGACGACCAACCTCAACCAACGCACGGGCGTCGGCGGGTTCGGTAACGGCGCCATCCAAAGCAAGGACGCGAAGCTCGTCGAGCGGCTCACGCGCGTCGACGCGCAGACCGTGCGCTATCAGCTCACGGTCGACGACCCGACGATCTACACGCGGCCGTGGACCCTGCAGCTCAACCTCGACACGAAGCCCGGCTACGAGATCTACGAGTACGCGTGCCACGAGGGGAACTACGGGCTCGCGAACATGCTGAGCGCGGCCCGCGCGCAGGAGCGCGCGGGCGCAGCTCAGGGCACGTCGCCGCCGCCGGCGGTGCAACGCGGGCCGAACGCCTCCGTGCCTTCCGGCGGCGAATAGTTCCGCGCGTCCGGGAGCGTCAGCCGATCAGCCGCTCGAGCTCGCCGAACCGCGCGATGCGCGCCGACGCGCCGAGCTCCGCGGCGTCGACCTTGCCGTAGCCGTAGCTCGCGAACACGAAGCCGAAACCGGCCGCGCGGGCGGCGTGCAGGTCCTGGTGCGAGTCGCCGACCAGCGTCGCGGCCTCGGGTTCGACGCCGAGAGTTCGCGCCGCGGTCGTGAGCGGCAGCGGGCTCGGTTTCTTCTCCGGCAGGCTGTCGCCACCGAGCACGAGCTCGAAGCGGTCGCGCACGCCCGCCTGCTCGAGCAGCGACTCCGACAACGCGAGGCGCTTGTTCGTGATGCAGCAGAGGCGCACGCCGCGCGCGCGCAGCCCGTCGAGCGTGGCGGCGGCCTCGGGATAGAGACGGCTCCGCGTGAACAGGTTGTCGCGATAGCAGGCGAGGAACGCGGCGAGCGCCGCTGCCTGATGCTGCTCAGGGGCGCCCGCGTGCGGCGGTTCGCCGCGGCCGCCCCCGGGCTGCGTCGCGGCGGCGAGAGCACGCGCGATCAGCGTCTCGAGGCCGTCGCCGATCCAGACGCGCGTGCGCGCCTCGCCGGGTGCTGCGAGACCGACCGCCTCGAGCGCGCACCCGAGACAGTGCGCGATATCGGGAGCCGAGTCGACGAGCGTGCCGTCGAGGTCGACGGCGAGCAGTTCGACGTTGCCGCCGCTCAAAACACCCGGACTGCTATCTCGGCCGGGGCCGCGAGCAAGTCCTCGATCTCCTTGTCGAGCTTGAGCAGCGTGAGCGACGCGCCGGCCATCTCGAGCGACGTGCAGTAGTTGCCGACGTAGTTGCGCACGATGTTGAGGCCGAGGTCTTTGCTCCGGAGCGCGGCCTTGCGATAGAGGAGGTAGAGCTCGCTCGGCGGCGTGCCGCCCAGGCCGTTGATCATGAGCGCGACGCGGTCGCCCTTCTTGAACGGCAAGTCCTTCGAGACGGCGTCGAAGATCTCGTCGACGATCGCGTCCGCGGGCTTGAGCTTGTCACGCCGGCGGCCCGGCTCGCCGTGGATGCCGACGCCGACCTCCATCTCGTCGTCGCCGATCTCGAAGATCGGCTTGCCCTTCGCGGGCGGCGTGCACGACGTGAGCGCGACGCCCATCGAGCGGACGTTCGCGTTGACCTTGGTCGCGAGCTTGATCAAGTCGTCCAAGCTCGCGCCTTTCTCCGCGGCCGCGCCGCACGCTTTGATCACGAAGAAGTTACCCGCGACCCCGCGCCGGCCGATCGTGTAGGAGCTGTTCTGCACGGCGACGTCGTCGTCGATGATGAACGACTTCACCTCGATGCCCTCGGCCTGGGCCATCTCGATCGCCATGTCCCAGTTCATCCGGTCGCCCTGGTAGTTGTTGATGAGCACCAGGACGCCCTTCGGCGAGTTCATGAGCTTGATGCACTCGAGGCAGTACTCCATCGGCGGTGCCGCGAACACGTTGCCGGGTGAGGCCGCGTCGAGCATGCCGGGACCGACGGCCATCACGTGCGCGGGCTCGTGACCGCTGCCGGAGCCCTGGATCACCGACACGCGGTCCTTCTTCGGCCGGTCGGCGCGATAGATGATGTTGTACTTCGGCTCGTACTTGAGCTTGCCGGGATTCGCGAGCGCGATGCCCTCGAGCATCTCCGGGACGAACTTCGCGGGATCGTTGACGAACTTTTTCATTGTGAGTCCCCCGTTAGGAGTTTAATGAGCCTTGTCCGCTGCGCCGGTGACGACGCCGAATTGCTTGCATAGATCGTTCATCATGGTCGCGATCGCGACGATGCCGGGATCCGGCGTACCGGCGCTGCGGTCGCCCGTGAACTGTTGGCGGCCCCGCTTCGCGACCCACGGCTTCGTGCGCTCGATCGCCTCGTTCGCGACCTGAGTCGCCTTCTCGAGCACGTCGCGCGCGTCGACGTCCTTGCCGGCCGCTTCGCGCACCGTGTCTCGGATCGGCACGAGCGCGTCGAGCAGCGTCTTGTCGCCGAGCTGCGCGCCCCCGCGCTTTTGGATTCCTTCGATGCTCGCAGTCAGCATCTTGTCGAGATCGTCGAGCGTGATGCTCGTGCGGTCCTTGCAGAGCGCGCCGGCGCGCATGAAACCCGTGCCCCAGATCGGGCCGGAGCAGCCGCCGACGTTGCGCGTGATGATCATGCTGATCTTGAGCAGGAAGTTGCCGATCGAGCTGCGGTCGAGGTCCTTCCAGTCTTGCTCGACCACGCGGAAGCCCGATGCGAGCGAGACGCCGAAGTCCGCGTCGCCCGCGAACGAGTCGAGCTCGCAGAAATACTGCTCGTTGCGCAGCGCGGTCGCGGCGATCGATCTGATCGCGGTCTCGATATCAGCCTGGGTGATTTCCTTGGTTTTCATCTTCTAGCCCCCTCGACAAAACCACTTGACTGCGCCGTCAGGCCGCGCGCGGCGCCTCGAGCGCTTGCAGATCCTCGAGCGTCACGCGCACGTTCGGCGGATCGCCGAGCTCGGGCACGACCTTGGCCGCTCCCGTGAAGTCCTCGTCGAGCGTATACGCGCTCGTCGTGATCAGACAACGCATGCCGGCGCCGAGTGCCGAGAGCAGGCCGTTGCGGCTGTCCTCGATCACGACGCAGTCGCGCGCGTCGAGCCCGAGCCGCTGCTTCGCGAGGTTGTAGATCTCGGGGTCGGGCTTCTTCTTCTTGACCACGTCGCCCGCGAGCACGATCTCGAACCAGGCTTTGCGCTTAGCGCCGAGCAGGTCGAGCACGCCGTCGATCGCCTTGGGATCCGACGTCGTGCAGACGCCGAGCCGCACCCCGGCCGCATGGGCCTCGGCGACGATCCGGGCGACGCCGGGGCGCAGCGGCAAGCTGCCGTTCGCGATCAGCTCGGTGAAGATCGCGGTCTTCTTCTTGTGCAGCTCGGGGATCAACGTCGCGGCCGTCTGGCCGTCGGGCCAGCCCGCTTCGTTGAAGTAGTAAGTCATTCGTTCCTTGCCGCCCGCGATCTTGAGCAGCTCGCCGTACAGATCGACGTCCCATTCGGCGTCGATGCCGGCAGCCACGAACGCGCGATTGAACGCGACGCGATGGCCGTCACGTTCGGTGTCGACGAGCACACCGTCGCAGTCGAAGATCAGCGCCTTCATGGACTCAAATCGTGTCGAGCACGCTCAGGCGACCTTCGAGAGCAGCTCTTTGGCGCGGTTCGCGCCGCCGAACTGCGAGATCTTCTCCTTGAACAGCTGTTTCAGCGCCTCGTACTGAGCGCCGAGCACGTTCAGCGGCTCGTACTTCTTGTTCTTCTGGTGGTACTCGATGAAGCTGTCGATGAACACGTGCTTCAAGTTGGTCGAAATGTTGATCTTCGCGCAGCCGAGCTTGATGCACTTCTGAATGATCTCGTCCGAGAGGCCCGTGCCGCCGTGCAGCGCCATCGGCGTGTTCGTGCGGCGGTTGATCTCGCCGATCAGGTCGAACTTCACGTCCGGCTCGCCCTTGTAGTAGCCGTGCGCCGTGCCGATCGCGGCCGCGAACGCGGCGAGATCGAGCTCGCGGCAGAACTTCTCAGCTTCCGCCGGATCCGTGTAGTGCACCGCGTCGACGACCATGTCGTCTTCCACGCCGTGGATCTCGCCGATCTCGGCCTCGACGCCGATCCCGGCCTTCGTCGCGATGTCGACGACCTTGCGTGTCTGCTCGAGGTTCACGTCGAACGGCTTGTCCGACCAGTCGATCATGACGGACGTCCAGCCCATCTCGACGCACTTCTTGATCATCTCGACGTCCTTGCCGTGGTCGAGGTGCAGCACGACGGGCACCGGCGAGTTGCCGGCAAGCTCGCGCATCCAGCCGATGATCGCGGCATGACCGTAGTATTTGATCGTCTTCGCCGAGCTCTGGATGATCACCGGGGCGTTGAGCTCCTCGGCGGCCTTCACCATCGCCTTCATCGACGCGTAGTCGACGGGGTTGAAGGCCGCGACCGCATAACCTTTGGCTTTCGCTTCGCGCAAGACGGGTTTCAGGTTGACCAACGGCATTTCGTTTCTCCTTGGGAACGCCCAACGCGGCCCGCAAACGGCCCATTAATATACGTCAGGCCTCACATCATGTCGCCCTTGAGAGGGACTCGTATGAACGCGGACCGACCGCGCGAGTTACGGCCGGCGCGCGGCCCGCGCGGCGCGGCGCCGCGCCGAGCGTGACTTGCCGCGCGGACGGCCCTGGTGCTGCTGCGACGGTCCCGCCGGGCCGCGATGGGCGTGCTGCGCGTGGTGGTGGCCTCGCTCGGGCGGCCGACGACCGTCGCGATGCGGCTCGTCGCCGCCGTGCGGCGAGTCGCGGTCGGGCGGTGTTCTGTTGACATAGTCACGCCGCTCCGCGGGGCGGCGCGGCGCGGCGGCCGGCGCCTGGCCGACCGGGATCCGCTGCGCGACCAGCCGCTCGATCGCCTTGAGCAGCGGACGCTCGTCGCCGCTCACGAGCGACACGGCGACGCCCTCGCGCCCCGCGCGCCCGGTGCGGCCGATCCGGTGCACGTAGAACTCGGGCACCTCGGGCAGCTCGAAGTTGACGACGTGCGGCAATTGGTCGATGTCGAGGCCGCGCGCCGCGATGTCCGTCGCGACGAGCACGCGAACCTGGCCGCCCTTGAAGTCCGCGAGCGCGCGCGTGCGCGCCGCCTGACTTTTGTTGCCGTGGATCGCGGCGGCACGGAGCCCGTCTTCCTCGAGTTGCCGCGCGAGCCGGTTCGCGCCGTGTTTCGTGCGCGTGAACACCAGCACCTGGCGCCAATCACCGCTCGCGATGAGCGCGGACAGGACGCCGGGCTTGTCTCGTTTCTCTACGTGATAGACGACTTGCTCGATCCTGTCGGCCGTCGCGTTCGGCGCGGCGACTTCGACCTGCACGGGCGAGTCGAGCAGCTTGTTCGCGAGGCGGCGAATGTCGTCGGGGAAGGTCGCCGAGAACAGCAGGTTCTGCCGCTTCGCGGGCAAGAGCGCGAGCACGCGGCGAATGTCCGGCAGGAAGCCCATGTCGAGCATCCGGTCCGCCTCGTCGAGCACGAAGATCTCGACGCCCGCGAGGCTCACGTTGCCTTGCGACGCGTGGTCCAAGAGCCGACCCGGCGTCGCGACGAGCACGTCGACGCCGCGACGCAGAATGTCGATCTGCGGGTTGATGTTGACGCCGCCGAACACGACGGCCGAGCGCACCGGGACGTACTTGCCGTATTGCCGCACGCTGTCGTGCACCTGCGCCGCGAGCTCGCGGGTCGGCGTGAGGATCAGCGCGCGGACCGCGCGCCGCCCCGCCGGCGCGGCCTCGGCCGTGAGCCGTTGCAGCATCGGCAGCGTGAAGCCGGCGGTTTTGCCCGTGCCCGTCTGCGCGCCCGCGAGCACGTCGCGGCCAGCGAGCACGACGGGAATCACGCGCGCCTGGATCGGAGTGGGCTCCGTGTAGCCTTGCTCGCCGACGGCGCGCAACAACGCGGCCGAGAGGCCGAGCGAATCGAAAGATGACATCGTTTGAAAGCTCCGTGATCGCCCCGCTCGCGGAGCCAAAGCTCCGGCAACGGTCCCGGGTCGATCGGATGGGTGTAATGGCGCGGCCCAAATCGGCCGGCCGGCGTGGGCGCAGAACCGATGGTGCGCCCGAGCGAGGCGCGCACTATACCAGAAACGTCGCGCACGCGAGCGCGATTTGCCTTGCCTATCGCGGCGCGTAAGCGACAATAGGCCGCAGTTCAAGTCTGGTACGTCCATGGACACGCAACGTCGACAGCTCATCGACTTCTTGAAAGGCTGCCGCGCGCGCCTGTCGCCGGCGCAAGTCGGTCTCCCGGACACGAATCGGCGCCGTACGCCGGGCCTACGGCGCGAGGACGTAGCCGCGCTCGCGGGCGTCAGCGTGACGTGGTACACGTGGCTCGAGCAGGGCCGCAAGATCCAAGTCTCGGCCGACGTGCTCGAGCGCGTCTGCAGTACGCTCAGAATGTCCCCCGACGAGCGCGAGTACCTGTTCGCGCTCGTGCAGCATCGGCCGGCTCCGCCGACGCCGACGCGCTCGACCGACGTGAGCCCGACGCTCGCGCGGATGATCGACGCGATCGGCGTGCCAGCGCTCGTGATGACCGCGCGCTGGGACGTGATCGCCTGGAATCGGCTCGCGACGCAGGTGTTCCGGCACTACGATCAGCTCGCGCCCGAGCAGCGCAACCTGCTCCGGATCCTGCTCGTCGACGACAAAGGCTATCAGAAGGATCCCGCGGCCTACGAGGCGATGGCGCGGCGCGTGTTGTCGAAGTTCCGCGTCGACTACAGCCAGACGCCCGACGATCCGTCGTTCGAGGCGTTGATCGAGGAGCTCGACGAGCGCTGCCCGATCTTCCGCCGACTCTGGAACAACCCCGAGGTCCTCGGACGTTCGGAGGCCGTCGCCAAACATCCAGCCCTCGGCGGGATCACGTTCGAGCACTCCTCGTACGTGCCCGAGGGTAGTCCCATGCTGCGCGTGCTGATCTTCGTGCCCTACGATGAAGAGAGCTTCGCGAAAATGGGCGCGCTACGCGACGATTCGGACGGGAGTGCGGGCAAGCCGCGCGTCACGAAGAAGCCGAACTGAAGTCAGAACAGCTCTGCGCTCGCGAGCCGGGCGCCCTCGACGAGCGCCTCGAGCTTCGCCCACATCACGCTCGGGTGCACGCGCTGGATGTTGTGCGTCTGCGCGAAGCCGCAGTCTGTGCCCGCGATGACGTTCTCGGGCCCGACGAGTCGCGCGAAACGCACGATCCGGTCGGCCACGAGCCGAGGGTGCTCGACCGAGATCGTGTGATGCGTGACGACGCCAGGGATCAGAATCTTCCCCTGGGGTAGCCGCACCTTCTCCCAGACGCGCCACTCGTGCTCGTGCCGAGGGTTCGCGGCTTCGATCGAGTAGGCCTGCGCCTTGACCTGAAGGACGAGGTCGACGATCTCCTCGAGCGGCGCGTCCGCGACGTGCGGCACGTGCCAGCTGCCGAAACACACGTGGTAGCGAACGCGGTCCTCCGGGATGCCGGCCAGGGCATGGTTGAGCGCGTCGACGCGCAACTGCGCCCACTGCCGATAGCGCTCGGGGCTCTGCTGGACGAGCGAGTCGTACATGTTGGCGAGCACGGCGTCGTCGACTTGTAACACGAGGCCCGCGTCGTGCACCGCGCGATACTCCGCGCGCAATGCGTCGGCGATCGCGAACACGTAGTCGCGGTCGGACGGGTAGTACTCGTTCACTCCGTTATAGGCGGTGCTCGCGGGGGCGACCACCGTCATGAACGCTTCCGCGGCGTGCGCGGCGGAGACCGCGGCTTTGAGCGTCGCGATCGCACCTGCGAGGGCCCCGTCGTCCCGGTATTCGATCGGGCCGACACAGACCTCGGCCGGCATCCCGGTCGCGGCGAGGGGCATTTCTTGCGCGAAGAACTCCGCGAACCTCGTCCGGTCGCGGCCGAGCCATTCGAGCGGCTGGAGTTGGCTCGGGCGGATCTCGAAGCCCGTGAGGCGCTCCAAGATATAGATGGACCAGCCCGATTTGCTGTATTCGCCGTCGTTGACGACGTCGAGGCCGATTCGAACCTGATGCGCGACGACCTCCTCGACGGCAGCCCTGAGCTGCGCCTCCGCGCTCACGCCTTTCGCGACTCCCTCGCCGAATTCGGGTGGCCTGATCAGGCTACCGACGTGGGTCGTGAGGATTCTCGTTTCGCTGCGACGCATCGAGCTGCGGTCGTTTCAGAGGCGGGGCAGTGTAGGGGGTGCGGATCGAGAATGCGAGGACGCAGCACGCTGACGAGCTCCGCCGCGACTGTTGGCCCTGCCACCATCATTTCTGGTTATCTCGCCAGCATCTATCCAGTCGGGCAGACTGTTCGGCGTTTGGTGATTTCTCTCCCCCTTCGAGATTTCCCAAACTTCTTTAAGCCCGGCCTCGTGCCGGGCTTTCTATTTCGGCCGTCCTCGCCGCGCCAGTCAGGGTTTTCTTTTTCGTGCGCGGCGTGCAGGCTCCGCGGCTGACGTCTAACAACGAGGAGAGCGGGCATGCCAGCGATCGAGCGTACGGCCTCCGCCGTGTGGCGCGGTGACTTGAAGGGCGGCAGCGGCGGAATCACCGCGACGAGCGGCGTTCTGCGCGACACGCCCTATACGTACGCGACGCGGTTCGAGAACGCGCGCGGCACCAACCCAGAGGAGTTGATCGCGGCGGCGCACGCCGCGTGTTACAGCATGGCATTCGCGAACTACCTGAGCGCACAAGGGCACAGGCCGCTGCAGATCAGCACGCGCGCGACGGTCACGCTCGAGAACGGCGTGATCGGCAAGATGCATCTCGCGACCGAGGGTCAGGTCCCCGGGATGAGCGACGCCGGCTTCAAGCAGTATGCGAGCGAGGCCGAGAAGAAATGCCCGGTGTCGAACTTGCTGCGGTCCGGGCTCACGATCACGCTCGACGCGTCCCTGCGCTCTTGACGGCCTTGAACTCGCGGCGGCGCCGCGTGAGCGTGTGCTCCGTGTAGCCGTTCGGTTCCGCGAGGCCGTTGAACACGAGGTCGAGAGCGGCCTGAAACGCGGCGCTGCGTCCGAAATCCGGCGCCATGTTCCGGTATGCGGGATCGCCGGCGTTCTGCCGGTCGACCACCTGCGCCATCCGTTCGAGAGTCGCGACCACCTGGGCGCGGTCGACGATCCCGTGATGCAGCCAGTTCGCGATGTGCTGCGACGAGATTCGCAGCGTCGCGCGGTCTTCCATGAGCCCCACGTCGTTGATGTCGGGCACCTTGGAGCAGCCGACGCCGTGCTCGACCCAGCGCACGACGTAGCCCAAGATCCCCTGCGCGTTGTTGTCGAGCTCGCGTTGAATCTCTTGCGCGCCGAGAGTGCGCGTGAGCAGAGGAGGCGTGAGAATCCCGAGCAAGAGCTCGTCCGTCGCGCCGCGTAGGCCAAGCTCTCGCTGCCGCGCCGCGACGTCGACCTGGTGGTAATGGATCGCATGCAGCGTCGCGGCCGTCGGCGACGGCACCCACGCACAGGTCGCGCCGGCGTTAGGATGCGCGCGCTTCGTCTCGAGCATCGCGCGCATCTCGTCCGGCATCGCCCACATGCCCTTGCCGATCTGCGCGTGACCGGGCAGGCCGAGCTCGAGCCCGACTTGCACGTTCCAATCCTCGTACGCGGCGATCCAGCGCGCGCCTTTGATCTCGGTCTTCGGAATCACGGGGCCCGCCTGCATGTGCGTGTGCAGCTCGTCACCTGTGCGATCGAGGAAGCCCGTGTTGATGAAGATGATCCGCTCGCGCGCTGCGCGGATGCACTCCTTCAAGTTCACCGTCGTGCGGCGTTCCTCGTCCATGATCCCGATCTTCAGCGTATTCGCGGGCAGGCCGAACCCGCGCTCGACGGCCGCGAACAATTCGACTGACAGCGCGACCTCCTCGGGCCCGTGTTGCTTCGGCTTCACGACGTAGACGGAGCCCGTGCGGCTGTTGCGGAGCTTGCCCGTGTGCCTGAGATCGTGCAGCGCGCCGAGCGTGGTGAGCACGCAGTCGAGGAACGTCTCCGCGATCGGCGCGCCCGCGGCGTCGGTGACGGCGTCGGTCAGCATATGCGCGCCGACGTGGCGCACGAGCAGCAGGCTGCGGCCGTGCAGCGGGAGCGGCTTGCCGTCCGCGCCCGTGTACTCGCGGTCCTCGTTGAGGTGCCTGTGCACGGTCGAGCCGCCCTTGTGGAACGAGGCGCTCAGCGTGCCGCGCATGATCCCGGCCCAGTTGCGGTAGACGACGGCCTTGTCGGCGGCGTCGACGGCGGCGACCGAGTCCTCGCAGTCCATGATCGTCGACACGGCGCTCTCGAGCACGACGTCCTTGACGCCCGCGGGGTGTCGTTTGCCGACTGGATGGTGCGGATCGATCGAGATATCGATGTGCAAGCCGTGGTTCACGAGCAGCACGTTCGTGAGCCGACCACCGCTCTTGCGGTAGCCCACGAACTGGTTCGCGTCACGCAGCTCGGTCGTGAGGTCGCCTTCGCGCGTGACGACGAGCAGGTGACGGTCCTCGATCGCCAGGCCCGTGAGATCCAGCCACGAGCCGGTCGCGAGCGGCACCGCCTCGTCGAGGA
>Ga0335085_10010446_pt1 | contig 13861 bp, 9 predicted proteins | sample Lox_Sample_45_FD_206712 | JGI IMG/M metagenome (GOLD analysis project Ga0335085, IMG submission 206712) | Soil microbial communities from Loxahatchee National Wildlife Refuge, Florida, United States - Lox_Sample_4.5 | ecosystem: Environmental > Terrestrial > Soil > Wetlands | place: USA: Florida...
ATGCGAATCTACATCGACGAAGCGGGACAATTCTTACCTCCGCAACCACCCCGCCCGCTTTTTTCGCTCGTCCTCTCGCTGATTATTCCCTCCTCCATTGAGCAGGAACTTTTATATGAGTTCCTCCGCCTTCGCGACACTTGGCCGAACCAAGGAATAGAGATTAAAGGTGCCGCTCTTGATGAATCGCAGGCCGCCCAGCTCGTTACCCTCGTCCTGAGATACGACGTGTTGGTCCGCTTCATCGCATTGGACACCAATACGCATCCGGACGCGCTCGTCGTCAATTTCAAAAAGAGACAGGCTGACGCCATTACGGCGAATATAACTCGCGACCATCATCCAGGACCGATTCCGCACTTGCACCAACTCGGTGAGGCAGTTCGGCAGATGTCCAACCAGTTGTTTCTTCAAGCTTTCGCTATGTGGGATCTGATTGTCGAAACGATTCGGGAGGGCACCGTCTACTACGTTCAGCGCCAACCGCAAGAGTTGGGCGATATCGCGTGGAGCATTGATCGCAAGGACCGAACCCTCACCCAGATGGAAGAAACGTGGAGCACGTTAATTCTTCCAGTAAGTGAGAGGAGGTTTGCGGAAGAACCGCTCATTGGCATTCTGGAGAAGGATTATTCACATTTCGATGCAAGATACGGATTCAACCGAGCAACAATTGAGCCGGAAGCTCTGAGGCATCTGCAGTGGCTGCATTCGGTTTCCGGGAAAGGGCCACTCAGAGAAGATGAGCGCCTTGGCGTAAATGCGAAATTACTCTTAACCGAACAGCGAACTTTTGAAGATTCTCGTGATTCCCTTGGACTCCAGCTCGCAGATATGTTGGCCGCGATTCTACGCCGTGCACTGAACGATCAGTTGCAATATCCCGGCTGGAAAGACTTTGGTGGCTTGCTCATTCGCCACCACAATCCCGGAACAGGTTTCATTCAGCTCGGTGCGGGAGAGGAAATCTTGATGACTGGCCACGCCCGGAGAGTCTGCAAGATTCTCGACTCCGAGGCGAAGAGTATGGTCGTTGTGTAGCGCGGGCGGCGGAAAATCGACGACGAACTAATCGGTACGCCACAGCCCTTCAATTATACAAACTGCTATGCGCTACCCTTCCACCCGCCGCACCGGCAGATTCACCACGAACTTGGCGCCTTTGCCGGCGGTGCTGGTGACGTCGATGTGTCCGCCGTGTTCTTCGACGATGCGGCGGGCCAGCGATAGGCCGAGGCCGGTGCCGTTGCCCTTGGTGGTGTAGAACGGGCGGAAGATGTTGGGCAGATGTTCGGGAAGGATTCCGCGTCCGGTGTCTGAGACGCCGATGGTGGCGAAGCTCTCATGCGTGCCCACGTCGACCGCGATTTCCCCCGACCCTTCAATCGCCTGTATTGAGTTGATCATCAGGTTGAGCAGAACCTGGTGGATCTGATCGCTGTCGTGCTCGACTTCGGGAACATTGGGATTCTTCCTGAATTGAATTTCGATGGGTTTTGATAGCGCCTGCTGGCGAGCCAGCATGACGGCGTGCTCGACGGTGGTATTGAGATCGCTGCGGCGAATTTCGGGAGGATGAGGCCGCGCGGTCTGCAGCAGGTCGGTGAGGATGTGGTTGATCTGCGCGATTTCCTGGCGCACATCTTTTACGACGACCCGGGCGGGACTGGTCGGGGGCAGGTCGCGGGTGACGATTTCGATCACGCCGGCAATTCCGGCGAGCGGATTGCGAATCTCATGCGCCAGGCCGGCTGCGAGCTCTCCCAGCGTGGCCAGGTGCTCGGCGCGCGACATCTGGGTGCGATGCAGGCGCTGAATTTCCTCCCGCGTCTCTTTCAGATTGGCGACCATGCGGTTGAAGTCGCGGCCCAGGTCTCCGATTTCGTCGTTGCGTTTGGCGAAGCTGACTTTGGCGGTCAGGTCGCCGGAGCCCACTTGCGCCATCTTCTCCTGCAACTCGACCATGGGCCGCTGCACCTGGTAGGTGAGGACGAACAGCAGCACGGCGCAGATCGCGACCGCGCCGCCCCCGGCAACAAACATGACCACGTGGCGTTCAGGATCTCTCCAGGAAAGCGAAGCCAGCAAGAAGAGCAGCAGGCCATTGAGCAGGACGATGGCGATCGGCAGCAGAGCCTTGATCTGCCACTTGATGCGGACAGCGGCGATGCCCGAGCCTTCGTCGAGAAGGTCTAGCGGGGCCTGTGGCGCGGGGCGCGTAGAGATCTGAGGTTCGTCTTGCATCCCTCGCTCTGCATTGTCGCGCACCAGGAAGGGCGCGTCGAGGGGTTCCTCGCCGCCGCCGCTCCGGCCTCTGGTGAGAGCATCACGCATAGGCATGCAATCCTGGCAGCAGGTAGGTGACGCCGAAGAAGGTGAACATGACCACGGCAAAGCCGAGAATGGCGAAGTAAGCCGCGCGGCGACCGCGCCATCCGCGGGTGATGCGCATGTGCAGGTAGCCGGCGTAGACCAGCCAGGTGATGGCGGCCCAGGTCTCTTTCGGGTCCCAACTCCAGTAAGAGCCCCAGGTGCGATTGGCCCAGTAGGCGCCGGCGGCGATCATCAGGGTGAGCAGGGGGAAGGCAATGGCGATGGTTTTGTAGGTGATGCGGTCCAAGGCGTCGGCGCTGGGCAACATGCGCTCAAGATCGGCGCGGCGCCACAACAGCAACAGGTAGAGCAGGGAGACGAAGATGCCGCCGACGATTCCCGACAAGATGAACGGGCTGGCCGCCAGGCTGGTGGGGAACAGGCCGTCGGCGTCGAGCGAGGGATACTGGCCGTCGCGCGCGCGCAGCAGGAAGAATACCAGCGCCAGGGCCTGCAACAGGATGCTGACGAAAACCGCGCGATTGGCAATGGCGATCATTTGATCGTTGCCGGTCTTTCTCCAGATCGCGTAGAGAGCCAGCGGTGCGGCGACCGCCAACAGCACCAGTACCATCAGCCAGCCGAGATCGGGAATCACCACGAACAGGCGCACGCCCTTTGCCAGGAACATCTCTGATTTTTCCTGCGGATTCCATGCCACCACGTTCAACCCGCCCCACTTTTCGAAGCGGGTGAGGACCCCGAGATAAGTCCCAATGCCGAACAGGCTGACGGCCGCGAGGAAGGTTTCGGTCTTCATGCTGTCCTGGATGAGGAACATCATGGCCAGGGCAAAGCTCAAGGCGCAGGCCGCGTAGGCCAGCATGGCCAGGGTGACATGCACGTGCAACCAGGTGGACTGCAGCGCGGGGACCAGGGGATGCACTTCGGAGGGCAGCAGCTGCATGAGCACGACCCCGACGATGGCGACCGGCATGGTAACGGTGCCGATCACTTTCACGCCGAATTTCTTTTCCGCGATCAGGGTAAGGACGACCAGCGTCCATACGAAGCTGAGCAGCATTTCATAGATGTTGGCGAAGGGCGGATGCCCGGCCACGTACCAGCGGTGGGCCACGGCTCCGGTCGTCGCGGCCAGTCCCGCCCAGGTGGCGAGGGAAGCGAAGCGCACATAGGCATCAATTCCGGTGACCCCGAAACCCAGGTAGAGAGCTCCTGCGCCCGCGTAGAAAATGAAAGCGGCGTAGAGAAAGTTTGATTCGGTCAGCAGGTTGCCGGTCTTCACCACGTTGAGAAATCCCATAAACAGCAGGAAAGCGATGGAGAGTCCGACCATCACCACCAGCGTGGTTCCGGTTGCTGCCGGCTGCTGTTCCACTCGCGCACGCGACATAGTCATCCTCCGTTAATCTCCAACCATGGAAGCCACCGGGAGATCGACAGGTGGCTTGGGTTGCGCCGTCAATTCGGCTTGAATCTGTTTGACCAGTTCGGCAAATTTCTGTTCGAAGACGTCGCGATTCTTGTTGGAAGTACCGCCAATCCACAGCACCAGCCGGCCCTGTGCATCGCGCACCACCACCGCCCATAGGCGAATGTGGACGAGGTAGAAGACGGCGGCCAGCCCGATGGCCATCAGCACCACTCCCGACCATACGGCCCACTGCCCGGGCTCGTGGGAAACCTCGAGGCCGGTGAAGTAGGCCATCTGCACGTCTTTGCCTTCGAACTTGTAAGGCGATTGGTCGTTTTCCGCGAAGCCGGGAATGGGCGGCAGCCACACGTTGATGGTCTTGCCTTTGGTCTGCATGACCAGATGCGCCGCGGGATTGTCCACCTGTGCTGAACGGGTGTAGACCTGCCCGTCTCGCACCACGTAATCGGGAATGAACTCGGTCATGCGCACCGTGGTGTCAGGATCGAGGGTGACCGGCGCGTTCATGGCGAGATCAATGTCCTGCGGCTTGCCGTCGCCCGCCAGCGGAGTCGCGGTCAACTGCAGCGTGTCGACCTTTCCGGTGCTGCCGTAGCTGGATTGATAGAAGCGCACGCCGTGGTAGACCAGGGGGTCGTTGACCACGATCTGTTTCTTCAAGACTTCGCGGCCGTCATCCACCACGGTGAGATTCGACCACCATTTCTTGGGCGTGCCGTCCTGATAGTTTTCCTGGCCCGCCGAGTCGCAGCGCACAGAAAAAGGAAGCGCGCGGTTTGACTTGTCGCGCAGTTCGATGGAGTTCGATTGCTGCCCGCGCTCCAGAGCCATGTAGCCGCGCCAGCCGTAGAGGGCGTCGACGATGCCGCCGAGGAAGATCAGCAGCAGGCTGGCGTGGACGATGTAGACCGCCATCTCCGACATGCGGTTGCGCTCGCCGAAGATCGATTGCCGCTGGTTGCGCACGACGTGCTCGGGGTGGAAGTGGGCCTTGCGGAAGATCTTCTCCGTGGCCGCCAGGGCCGAAGCTTCGTCATCGACTGGAATTTGCGCCTGCTGCGCGAGAGTGCGGCGGAAGCTGTCATCGGGACTTTTGTACGGCCGCGCGAAGTAGCGCCAGGAGTTGGAGAAGCGGTCGATGGAGGCGGCGATGATGCTCAGGCTGACCAGCACCAGCAGCAGCACGAACCACCAGCTGTGAAAGACGTCGGTGAGGCCGAGAAAGTCGAGAATGCGCAACATCTGGGGGGAGTACGCGCGCTGAATGTCGTCGGCGTCGGCGGTCGGCCGCTGCAGAACGACGGTTCCGGCGGCGGAGAAGATCACCGTCAGGATCAGCAGGATGACCCCGGTTTTGATGGAACTCATCGTCTGCCACAGCTGGCGCCAAGTTTTTCCCAGACCGGTTGCCATGGTGCTTCCTCCCGTTCTTAAGGAAAAGCAACTGCCCCGCCATCCCTCCACAATTTATTAAGTCATTGGCTCACGGGGGGTTGCCGGCTGGTATCGGCTGCCGCACGAGGCCGAACTTGGGCCATATGACACAGCCGGGGAAGGCCGAAACCGTGATTTCGCGCAGAGCTTTCCGGTTTCAGGTCACGGCTGGGAGTGATCCGTGTCCTATGGCGCGAAAGGGGCGGTGAAATCGAATGTCCAAAATGGGACTGGAGCGAGAAATTTCCGTTTTGGGCAGCCTGGGCGACGCCGAATTTTCGCCCTTGGTGACTTGGGTCATTTCACCGATGCCACTGTGGGAGTTGGCCCAATCGGAAGCCGAAGAGCCGCTGTTGAAAGATGCCTCACCTTCAATGGTGCAACGCAACACCTTCCCCATCAATCACTTGGCGGCTTTGTTAAAAAATTATGCAGGCGGCTTTATTAGGCCGCTCTCATGCATAACTTCCCACCGGAGGTTGTCCTTGGCCACCCGGCAGCAGAGTTCGATCCGGCTCCTGAGTCGCGGAATCGTGGTCTCCGCTCTGCTTCTGCTGACCGCCGGCCGCGTCCTGGCGGCGCAGCATCCCGTCCCCCTCGATCCCAAAGCGGACGCTTCGGTTTGCCTGCAATGCCATGAGGACAAGACCAAGGGCAAGGCGGTGCATTCGGCGATCGCCATGGGATGCACGAGTTGCCATGAGATCCGCACCAACAAAGACGTCACGCACGTCAAGCTGATCACCTCCACACCGGGGAAGCTTTGCCTTACCTGCCACGCCGACAAAGACGCTGCCCAGATGACGGGGACGGTGCATCCGCCGGCGGTGCGCGACTGCGTGAAGTGCCACGATCCGCACACCGCGGAAAACAAGAACCAGTTGCTGAAGCCGTTGTCGGGCGGAGAGAAAGAGAATCTCTGCCTCAGCTGCCACCAGACGGGAATGAACACTCCCGAGCAGGGCAGCCGTCACGCGGCGCTCGACATGGGCTGCGATACCTGCCACACCACACATAAGGTTGGCGAGCGGGGCAAGATGGAGTTCGACTTCCATTTGACCAAGCCGGCTCCGGCGCTGTGCCTCGACTGTCACGATGGCAAAGACGGGAAGCTGCAGGCGGCGCATCAGAACCAACCGTTCGCCACCGCGAATTGCGTGAGCTGCCACGATCCGCACCAGTCGCGCAGCCCGAAGCTGATGCAGAGCTTCCTGCACAATCCCTTTGAAAACAAGATGTGCGACACCTGCCACGCGCCGGCCAAAGACGGCAAAGTGGTGTTGACGCAGGCCGATGCCAAGTCCTTGTGCGTGACCTGCCACGACGACAAAGCCAAGCTGATTGACTCGTCGAAGGTGCAGCATCCCGGCGCCATGGGCGATTGCACCGACTGCCACAATCCGCACGCTTCGAAGTACCCGGGATTGCCCAAGAGCGATCCAGTGAACATCTGCCTGGGTTGCCACAGCGATCAAGCGGAGCAGGCCAAGAAAGCCGTCCGCCATCAGCCGGCCTTCGGGCAAGGTTGCGCGACCTGTCATGAGCCGCACGGCGGCGATCGTCCCAAGCTGCTGCGGGCGGAGGGCAACGCGCTCTGTCTGGAGTGCCATGGGCCCGACTCGCAGGCGCAGAAGCTCGAAGCCGAGCACGTGCTCACCATTTTCGGCGGCAAAGTGAAGCTCCCCGAGGACTACTACAAGAAGAACCAAGTGGTCATCCTGCCGCTGAAGTACGGGCTGGGACACCCGGTGCAGTATCACCCGGTGTCGGACGTGATGGACCCGACCAATGTCGCCAAGATCAAGACTCCGATGAGCTGCTTGAGCTGCCATCAGCCGCACGCCTCGGCCAAGCCGGGATTGCTGGTGAAGGACCAGGAAAACAACATGTCGTTCTGCGACAGCTGCCACAAGAACCGTTTCACCATGGGAGGGCAGTGATGCCAGTGGGAGAGAGGAGCGCCACGATGAATCCGCAACTGAGAACTGTGAGCCAAGTGATAGCCGTTCTCCTCATCCCGTGCGCACTCCTGGTGATGGCGCCCACGCCTCTGCTGGCGGGTCCGAAGAAGAAGCCGGCCGCGGCCGCCGAAGATAACTCTCCCAAGAAGGTGAAGATCGACACCTCGGTATTGGTATGGCCCAGCCCTCCCTACATTCCGCGCGTGCGCTGGATGGGCTACTACACCGGCATGAAGATTGACTACACGCCGGCCAAGCAGAAGAAGCAGAAGCAGGGCTGGATGGACCGCCTGGCGGGGGCGCAGCAGAAAGACGACAAGCAGATTCTGAAGGATTTCCCCTGGCAGCTGATCGGGCCCTACGGTATCGCGATTGACTCCAAGGGGCAGGTTTACGTGGCCGATCAGCGGGTGGGCGCGGTGTTCATCTTCAACACCGAAACCCACGACGTCAGCCTGATCAAGAACGGGACCGACGCCAAGTTCGGCCTGATCAACGGGCTGGCGATCGACGACGGCGACCGGCTGTTCGTTTCCGACGGCAAGCTGCGCCGCGTGCTGGTGTTCGATGCCAGCCACAAAGTCACGGGCGTGGTGGATGAAGGCATCCAGGACCCGAACGGACTGGCGATTGATACCGAGAACCGGCTGCTGTACGTGGTGGATACGTCGCAGGACCAGGTGCTGGTGTATGACGCCGACAGTTACAAGCTGTTGCGCCGGATCGGCACCGGCGGCAAGAACCATTTCCTCACCGATCCTGGCAACTTCGGTGCGCCTTCTAATGTGGCGGTCGACAAAGATGGCAACGTCTACGTCACCGACACCATGAACAATCGCGTGGAGATCTTCGACGCCGACGGGGGTTTTATTTCCTGGTTCGGCAAACATGGCGATGGGCCGGGCTACTTCGCGCGGCCCAAGGGAATCGCGGTGGATAGCGACGGGCACATCTGGGTGGTCGACCAGATGGAGGACCGGGTCCAGGTATTCAACCGCGAAGGACAGCTGCTCACCTACTTCGGAGAGCACGGAAATTATCCCGGGCAGTTTGCATCGGCCGTCGGCATTGCGATCGACAAACAGAACCGCGTGTTCGTGACCGATCAGTATCCGGGGCGCATGCAGATGTTCCGCTACATCACAGATGCGGAGGCGGATGCGGAACGCGCGAAGCGGGCGGAAGAGCAGAAGAAGAAATCGGGCGGGGCGCAGGCGCAGACGCCGGCGGAAGCGCCGAAGAGTACCGCCCAGGCCGGTGCGCCACAAACGCACTAGCCAGCCAGGGTTTTTGGTGGCCTTCGGGCTGCCAAAAGCGGAGATGGGAGCCGCCGGCAAGCCCCATCTCCGGCAGTAGCAGTGACGTGTTGCAACACATCATTCAGGAGGTCTTATGAAGAAAGTAATGCTAGTCAGCTTGATGGTTCTGGCAGTGGCCGCGTTGGCGATGGCCCAGATCAGGAACCCGCCGACCGACGTTCTCGGCGCTCACCTCAACTATGGCCGTGGCTGCGCAGGCTGCCATGCTCCGCACAGCGGCGCGTACGGCAACGGTGCAGCGAAACATGCAGATCCAACCGCGGGCAACATCGCTCTGTGGGGCCAGGATGTAGGCGGCCTCTATGGGCAAACCATTACCACCGGCCAGAGCGAGCATGGGAGTTTTGTAGAGACCCTGCCCACAGCTCTGACCACCGGCACGCCCGATGTGGCCGGCGTTTTAATGTGCCTGAGCTGCCACGACGGCAACTACGCGCAGGGCGCCATGATGCAGAACAAAGTGTTCGAATCTCTGCCCAGCACGTATGGCTCCTACAACAACATTCCGACCCTGCTCGGAGCCGACAACACCACGACCGGCAATTACCTGAACGATCACCCCGTGGGACTGAATGCCTATGTCACCTGCGGTGGAACCTATGACTGGGATTGCACAGTCGTGAACGGCGCAGTTTCGATGAACGGCCCGAATTCTTCGCAGTTCGTGAAGAACTACGGCTTCTTCGTCAAGACCGCCGCCTACAACAACCAACCCACGGTGATGTGCACCACCTGCCACAACCAGCACGTGATGAACGTGGTGAAGGTGACCAATGGCGCGACCAGCGGTCTGCCTTCGGGCAACTACGCGACCATGTTCTTCGTGCGCGCTCCCTACAACCCGGCCAGCGGCACTGCGAATTCGAACCAGACCGCGCAGTTCTGCCGTGAGTGCCACGGTGCAGAGGGCAACGAAATGAACGGTGGCACGACCATTCCGACCACCTTCTAACTGGAAAACGGGGAGAGAGCAATCTCTCCCCTTTCTTGAAACAGGTGAAGCGAGGAGGAAGCAATGAAAACCCAGGTTCTTATCGGCGTACTGGCTCTGGCGGCCCTCGATCCGGCGTGGGGCCAGATGGTCTCCTCGCACGCTTCGACGCAACCGGTGAAGCAGACGATGGCGCTGCCGCAGCCGGCGGGCAAGCCGGTGGTGCGGGTGAATGGAACCGCGCTGACCGACCGCGATCTGCTGCGCGAGATGTACACCATCTTCCCCTACGCCCGGCAGCATAACGGAGCAGTGCCGAAAGAGATGGAAGAAGGCATCCGCAACGGCGCGATGCAGATGATCATTTTCGAGGAACTGGTGTACCAGGAAGCGCTGCGGCGGAAGATGACGGTTCCCCCGGCCAAACTGGCGAGCGCGGAAAAGGATTTCCGCAACCAGTTCAGTGCTCCCCAGGAATACCAGCAGATGCTGCAGCAGGAGTTTCAGGGATCAGAGAAGCTGATGCGCGAGAAGATTCGCCGCTCGCTGCTGATTGATGCGCTGCTGAAGACGGAAGTGGATGAGAAGTCGGTGGTGACGCCGGCGGAAGAACGGGCGTACTACCAGAACAATCCGGCGCGTTTCCAGGTGCCGGAATCCTACGAGATCCAGACGATTTCTTTTATTGCTCCGGAAAAAGCCACGCCGCAGCAACTGGCGGAGGCGCGCAAGCGGGCGGAGGCCGCCCTGCCCCCGGCGAAGGCCGCCAAGGATTACGAAGAGTTTGGGATGCTGGCGGAGAAGATCTCGGAAGACGACTACCGGGTCATGATGGGCGACCATCACGCGGTGCCGCGCACGCAGATGGCGCCGCAGGTGCTGAGCGCGCTGGACACGATGAAGCCGGGCATGGTCACCGGCATTATCCAGGTCAGTTCCGTCTACACCATCGTGCGGCTGAACAAGCACGTACCGGCGGGCAAAGTGAAGTTCGAAGACGCGAGAGTGCAGTTAAAGAGCGAAATGACCAAGGCCAAGACCAACCAGGTTCGCGCCGCCCTGGGAAAGAAGCTGCGGCAGAACGCCAAGATCGAAGTGCTGTGACGCGGGGAAAGGTTGGCGCGAGGTGTTCAGGCGGATCGAATTCGGTGCAGAACTGCTGATCGCGCTGCTGTTGGCCGCATGGCCGGCGGTGGGCCAGGTGCAATACGGCGATTTCAGCATGAAATTGAACGGCATTCTCTCCGGCGGATATTCTGCCGGCTACGGCGATCTGACCCAATCCAATCATGGTCTCAATGCCGGCGGGAACGCTACCCTGTCGGGGTCTTACTACGATCCTAACTTTTTCTCTTTTAACTTCTCGCCCTACTACAACCAGTCACGGAATAACTCGTCATATCAGTCGATCTCCTCCGCGACCGGGTTCAACTTCTCAAGCGGGATCTTCAGTGGCAGCCATTTTCCCGGCAGCGTCACCTTCGCCAAGTCATTCAACAGCGATGGCAATTTCGGGATTCCCGGGCTGGCGGACTACACCACGCACGGCGACAGCACGACCTTTGGAGTTTCCTGGAGCGAGTTGCTTCCCGATCTGCCGAGCCTGACGGCCAGCTACCAGCGGGCGAGCAATCAGTACTCCATCTATGGAAGTCCCGACAACGGGAACTCGAATTCGCAGTCGTTCGGCCTGCACTCCAACTATCTATATGCAGGATTCAACATGGGCGCCTTTTTTTCCAAGGGCACCTCGAACTCGGTGATTCCGCAGGTGCTCGAAAGCGGCCAGGTGGAGGAGACCAGCCATGCCGACTCGACCGGGTACGGGGCTAGCGTGGCGCATGCGATCCCGCTGCGCGGCTCGTTTTCGGCGAACTGGAACCGCTCCGACGTCGACGACAACTTCGCCGGCTACGAGTTCAAGGGGACGATTGACACGGTAGTGAGCTCGGTAAGCATTCAGCCCACGAACAAGCTGCACGCCTCGGTGAGCGCAAATTATTCCAATAACCTGGCGGGGGTGCTTTACCTGGCCACGGCGAGCGCGGGTGCGCCCATCGAGCAACCCTCGCAGTCGTCGCACTCGACCGACCTTAACGGCGGGCTCAGCTACCTGATTCTGCCCAACCTGCAATCGCAGGTGTACGCCGACCGCCGGGTTCAGACCTACCTGGGCGAATCGTTTGGGGCGACGGCGTATGGCGGCGGGTTGAGCTATTCCCGCGGACTGTTCGGCGGAAACTTGAGTGCGTCATTGTTCGTGACAGACAATACCGTGGACCAGTTCAACGGCAACACCGTGGGATTCAACGCTTCCGCCAGCTACTCTCACCGCATCGGCGACTGGTTTCTTGCGGGGTCGTTCAACTATGCGCAGAACGTGCAGACCCTGCTGATCACTTACATGACCTCGTATTACCACTATTCCGCTAACGTCCGGCGCCGGGTAGGGAAGGAATTTACCTGGACCGGGAGCGGAGAATACAGTTACAGCGGCCTGAACACGCTGGAGGGGATGCGCAGCAGCAGCAAGAGCTTTTCGAGCGGGATTGGTTACTCGCACTGGATCACGCTGAACGGGAACTACGCTTCGTCGAGCGGGAACGGCCTGCAGGTTCCGGGTGGAATTGCGCCCACGCCGCTGCCCCCCGTAATCCCGACCAACCTGCTGATCCTCTACGGCGGCACCAGTTATGGGGCGGGGCTGGGAACGTCACCGATCTCCCGGCTGACGATCGGGGCGGGTTTCTCGCGCGGAAATAGCAATACCTTCACTGGCGGCGTAGGATCATCGAATAATAGCGAGCAGTTCAATGCCGTGTTTCACTACCGATTCCGCAAGATGGAAGTGAACGGCGGGTTCAGCCGGCTGACGCAGGGTTTCAGCGCATCCGGCCTGCCGCCGGCCATGGTATCTACCTACTACGCTGGGGTGTCGCGGTGGTTCGACTTCTTCTAGGGAAGATTCGGAAGGGAATGTTGGAAGGGTTGGTGCTGCTGCTGGCCTGCACTCTGCCGGTGCTTCTCTGGGGATCGAGCAAGCCCAAGCAGAAGACGGAGGCGGCGCCTCCCGACCTGCTGCTGGAAGGCGGACGCAAGCTGACCTTCGAACGCAGCTTCAGCTGGGAGCGCGAGGTGAAGCCGAAGCGCGGCTTCTGGAGCCGCCTGGTGGATGTGGTGGCGGGCGAGCCGGAGTTCCATGTGATGATGCGGCCCTACAGCGTGGTAACTGACTCCAAGGGGCGCATCATCGTGGCCGATCCAGGCGCGGCTGGCGTGCATATCTTTGACTTCGGGCAGCAGAAATACAAGTTCCTCTCGCGGGTGGAAAAGGGTAAAGACGCCATGTTGTCGCCGCAATGCGTAGCGGTGGATGCGGACGACAATATTTATGTCACCGATTCTGACACCGGCAAGGTATTCGTTTTCGAGCCCAGCGGCAAATACCAGCGCGCGATCGGCAGCTTGAAGGGGGGCGAAGGTTATTTCAAGCGTCCCACCGGCATTGCCATTGATTCGGCGGCGCAGCACATCTACGTCACCGACACTCTGCGCAACCAGATCTTCATGATGGATATGCAGGGCAGCGTGTTGCAGAAGATCGGCAAGGCGGGAAACGGCGAAGGCGAGTTCAACTATCCCACCGAACTGCGGCTGGACGGACCGGACCTGATTGTGGTCGACGCGATGAATTTCCGGGTGCAGGTGCTCGACCGCTCTGGAGTATTCAAGTACGCGATCGGGCACCTGGGAGACACAAATGGAGATTTCTTCCGCCCCAAAGGCGTGGCGGTGGATTCCGAAGGCGATCTTTACGTGGTGGACGGGGCCTGGGGAACGGTGCAGGTCTTCAACCGCAAGGGACAGCTTCTTTATTACTTCGGCCAACGCGGCACCGGCCTGGGGCAGTTTCAGTTGCCCGCGGGGCTCTTCATTGACCGCAATGACCGGGTGTACGTGACCGATTCTTTCAATCACCGGGTGCAGGTGTTTCATTATTTCGGGCTGCCGAAGCAGGCGAAGGGAGGCTCACAATGAACATCAAATCATTGGTCGCCTGCTGCTTCGTCTTGTTGTGGGCTGTCACGTTACATGCGCAACTGGGAGGGGATGTCATCGGCGTGCATGACCTGGGGCCGGGCAGCAAGTCTCCGATCACCGGGGCGCGAACCGATTTCTGCCTCTATTGTCACGCGCCGCACTCGGGCGTTACGGCCAGCACCGCTCCCTTGTGGAACCAGACGCTGAGCACGCAGACCTACACCACCTATACCAGCACCACCTACAACGAGACCGGGAACCCGCAGCCCATGCTGGGCGGCGACAGCAACCTGTGTCTGAGTTGTCACGATGGCACAGTGGCGCCGGGGACGACGGCGGTCTTCGGCAAGGTCACCATGATGGGCTCGATGAATCCCACCGATGTGCTGGGGACGAACCTGGCATC
>Ga0335085_10010447_pt1 | contig 13861 bp, 13 predicted proteins | sample Lox_Sample_45_FD_206712 | JGI IMG/M metagenome (GOLD analysis project Ga0335085, IMG submission 206712) | Soil microbial communities from Loxahatchee National Wildlife Refuge, Florida, United States - Lox_Sample_4.5 | ecosystem: Environmental > Terrestrial > Soil > Wetlands | place: USA...
GAAGGGCCATGGGATCTGCGGCGCCCGAGCAGGTCCGTCCTCGGAGATCTGCGCCACCGCCTCGCCGATGACGAGGTTGTAGCGAACGGCGTCGCTCGTCTTCTGATCGAACGAGCCGGTCGCGATCCGCAACGAGTTCCAGCGGGACCGCCGTCGAGCGACCCCGACGACGAGCCTCATCCGCGATCCGCCGTCGGGCGACCGTATATAGCCAGGACAGCGTCGGCGCCTCTGCGTCGGGCTTCCCCAGCTGTGCGACCGCGTTGGCGAACACCTCCTGCGTAACGTCCTCCGCGTGTTCGACCGACGACGTGCGGCGGCGGACGAACCGCAACACCCTCCGGTAATGGCCTGGCACCGCCTCGCCCTGCGCGCTCATCACCTGTCCTATCGCGGGAAGCAGGGCAAACGTAACGCGGCGCGGTGTGCGCGGCACATGACCACACGCGCCGAGGCGTCTGAGCGCACGTACGTTTACGGCAGCTATGCAGGCCGGGCGCGAGGGTGGGGCTAATCCATCGGCGGATCGAAGACGTCCAGATCGTCCTCGAGCCAGCCGGAGTAGAACCAAACGAGCTTTCGTTGCAGCTGCTGCGCTCCGCGATACGCGAGCTGCGACACGCGCTGGCCCTCGAGACGACTGCCAGCGCTCTCCTCGTCGACGACGAGCTCGTTGGCCGGCAGCGGATACGCGAGCGGCACGTCCCGAAAGACGTCGCCCTGGCTGAAGAACTCGACGCGATCGCGCTCGTAGTACTCGGCGACCGAAGGTCGTTCGGGTCTCCGCGGCATCGGCGGGCCAGCCTATCGGCGGACCCGGTCGATTCTCGTCCGCCCTACTCGGTCGCGTCGCCGAACACGAGCCGGCCGCTGCGCTTGCGGCCGGGGTTCACGACCGGCCCCTCGGTCGGCGGCGCGAGCTGCTCGAACATCTCGGCGCGCAGCCGCTCGATGTCCTGGACGGAGAAGCGCCGATAGCCGCTGCCGGGGAGGCGGACAGCGCGGAGGATGCCGCGCTCCTCCCAGTTGCGGACCGTGTTCTCGTGCACGCCAAGCGCTCGAGCAGTGTCGCGAACGTTCAGAAGCTCTCTCGTTGCCATCGCTGATCCCAGCATAGTCCTTGTTGGTGTCTTTGTCGAGTATGTTGACTTTGTCCACTACGTGATCGACAAACCACCAGTGGTGACTGTCCTGTGATGGTGCGTCGGCATGCCGACGCACCATGGATGGCGAGCCGCGACCGACATGCGCGGGCGCGGCTCGTACTGTCCCGCGCCCGAGCCGCGAGCCGCCTACACCGGCTCGCATGCGAGCGAGCAGAAAGCACAGCGCTGGGCACGCGCGCGGAGCGCGCCTGCCCAGCGCGGAGCGGGCGATGCGGAAAATGGAGGCGGCGGGAATCGAACCCGCGTCCGCAGCCGCACCGGATGGGCGTCTACAAGCGTAGGCTGCCCTTCGAGTTCGCCCGCCGGCCGGGGTGCAGCCGCCCTACCGACGGGCTAGCCATCCTTTGCTGTCGCGCTCCGGGCGATTGGCTCTCCCTCGGCGCCGAGCCCGTTCGTTGGCGCCGCCTTCGGGTCACGGGCCCGGCCCGAAGGGGCGTCGCCGGTCTAGGTGTCTACCTAGGCGGCGAGTGCGAGCTGTTTGTCGTTCGCACTTGCGTTGTGCCGGTGGATTAACGAGGCCAACCGGCGACCTCGGCTTGCAGCTCATCCGGATGGATCGACCACGTCGAAACCAGGTCGCCCCCGTATGTCGTGTCAGTAGCAGTGTAGCCGTGGGGCCGGGTGAAAGCCTCGGCCCTGCATCCCCACATTTTCTTAACATCTGCTCACCCAGCATCCCTAGAGTCGGAGCATGTATCCGTATCACCCCTTCTCCGGGAACGGCCAGGACGTCGTCGTCTACCACCACGCCGGCCCGGGCCCGCTCGGTTGGACGATCTTCGCGCTCGACCTGCTGCTCGTCATCGGCGTCGCCTGGCTGCTCGCGGCGCTCGTGTTCGGTCGGGGCGGACGACGACCCACGGCCGCAGCCGTAGCAGCGGCGTCTGCACCGGTGCGCGACAGCGCGGCGCTCGAGACGCTCGAGATGCGCTACGCGCGGGGCGAGGTCGGTCGCGACGAATACCTGCAGGCGCGCAGCGACCTCGGCGGCGCGCCGCACGCGACCTCCGACCAACCGACGCAGTCCTAGGTCAGCCCGCGAGCGCCTCCAGGATCGCACGGCCCACGAGCACTCGCGCGAGGTGCCGCCGGAACTCGGCGCTCGCGTTCGTGTCGGTGGGAGGCTCCGTGCCCACGTCGGCGGCCGCCCCGGCGTCCTCGCCCGCGTTCCACGCTGCCTCGGCAGCGGTCGCCCGCACCGGCGTCGCGCCCATGTTGACGAGTGCGATCGCGGCGTTGGAGACGCCGCCGTTGGAGCGCTCGGCCACCGCTGCCACGCCGACGGTTGCCCAGTCCTGCGCACGTCGGTGGAACTTCAGGTAGCTCCACACGTGACCGCCGCCGAGCTTCGGGACGCGGATCTCGGTCACGATCTCCCGCGGGCCGGCGGCCGTCGTGAAGACACCGGTGAAGAAGTCGACTGCCGCGACCGTGCGGACGCCGTCCGCTCCGGCGACGTCGACCTCGCCGTCGAGTGCGAGCAGGACCGCCGGCAGGTCGGAGGCCGGGTCGCCGTGTGCGAGCGAGCCGCCGATCGTGCCGCGGTGCCGCACCTGCGGGTCTCCGATCAGGCCCGCGACGTACGAGACGAGCGGGTTGTGCTCCTGCAGGAGCGGCGCCGTCGCGACGTCCTGGTGGCGGGTGAGGGCACCGATCGCGACCGTGCCGCCCGCGTCGCGGACGTACGAGAGCTCCTCGAGCCGGCCGACGTCGACAATGAGCGACGGCCGGATCGCCCGCAACCGCAGCAGGGGCAGCAGCGAGTGCCCGCCTGCGAGCAGCTTCGCGTCCTCCCGCTCGCCGAGCAGCGAGACGGCGTGACCGACCGACTCGGCGACCTCGTAGTCGAACGCTGCCGGGATCATCCTCGCACCTCCTCGAGCGCGCGCCACACCCGCTCGGGCGAGGCGGGCATGGCGATGTCGGTGATGCCGTCCGCCGCGAGCGCGTCGACGACTGCGTTCATCACCGCGGCGGGCGACGCGATGGCACCGGTCTCCCCCACCCCCTTGACCCCGAGTGGGTTCGTCGGGCTCGGCGTCTCGGTGCGGCCCAGCTCCCAGGCCGGGAACTCGGCCGCCGAGGGGACGAGATAGGTCGTCATCGACGCCGTCAGCAGGTTGCCGTCGTCGTCGTAGACCGCCTCCTCGTAGAGGGCCTGCGCAACCCCCTGCGCGAGCCCGCCGTGAACCTGGCCATCGACGATCAGCGGATTGATCACCGTGCCCACGTCGTCGACGGCGACGTAGCGGAGCAGCTCGACGTTGCCCGTCTCCGTGTCGACCTCGACGACGGCGACGTGCGTGCCGCCGGGCCAGGAGAAGTTCGGCGGGTCGTAGACGTACATCGCCTCGAGGCCCGGTTCCATCCCGTCAGGGAGATCGTGCGCCGTCCAGGCCGCGAATGCGATCTCCTTCACCGTCAGCGACTGCTCCGGGCCCGTGAACGTGCCGCCGTCGCGGTCGACCTGTGCCTCGTCGACGCCCATCCGGTGCGCCGCGATCTTCTTCGCCTTCTCGGCGATCCGCTCGGCCGCGAAGTAGAGCGCGACGCCGCCGACCGCGAGGCTCCGGCTCCCGTACGTGTCCATCCCGAGCGGCGAGACCGACGTGTCGCCGTGCAGGACCTCGACCTCGTCGACCTCGTAGCCGAGCCGGTCTGCCACGATCTGCGCCCACGAGGTCTCGTGGCCCTGTCCGTGGGGCGACGTGCCGGTGACCACCTGCACCGTCCCGGTCGGCAGGCACCGGATCGTCGCCGTGTCCCAGCCGCCCGCGGCGTAGCGGATCGCGCCGAGGACCCTGGAGGGCGCGAGCCCGCACATCTCCACGTACGTGGAGAGGCCGACGCCGAGCCGCTTGGCGTCATCCCGCTCCCGCCGCGCCGCCTGCTCGGTCCGCACCTGCCCGTACTCGACCCGCGCCAGCGCCGCATCGAGGGCGGCCTCGTAGTCGCCCGAGTCGATCGTCAGCCCGGACGCGATCGTCGCCGGGAACTCGCGGATGAAGTTGAGGCGCCGGAGCTCGACCGGGTCCTTGCCGATCTTCCGTGCCAACGCGTCGACCGCCCGCTCGATCGCGTACGTCGCCTCGGGCCGCCCGGCACCGCGGTAGGCGTCGGTCGGCGTCGTGTGCGTGAAGACCCCCGTGCACTCGAAGCTGTAGCCCTGGACGTCGTAGCAGCCCGCGTAGAGCCACGCGCCGAGCAACGGGACACCCGGCGTAACGAGCTGCAGGTAGGCGCCCATGGCGGCGACGAGCCGTACGCGTACCGCCGTGATCTTCCCCTCCGCCGTGGCGGCAAGCTCGATCTCCTGGATCTGGTCGCGGCCGTGGATCGTCGCGAGATACCCCTCCGAGCGCGTCTCCGTCCACTTCACCGGGCGCGCGAGCCGGCGGGCGGCTGCAAGCGCGAGCGCCTCCTCTGCGTAGACGTTCAGCTTCGAGCCGAAGCCCCCGCCGACATCCGGCGCGACCACTCGCAGCTTCGCCTCGGGCACGCCGACGAGGACGCTGAGCAAGAGGCGTGCGATGTGCGGCACCTGCGTCGTCGACCACATCGTGTACTCGCCCGCGGCAGGGACGGGCTGGACGAAGACGGCACGGGGCTCGATCGCGTTCGGGATCAGCCGGTTCTGGCGGTAGCGCTCCTTCACGACCACGTCTGCCCCGGCGAACAGCTCGTCGACGCCGCCCGCGCTCTCGAGCGGCCACGTGTAGCAGCGGTTCGTGCCGAGCTCGTCGTGGACGAGGGGAGCGCCCTCCTCGAGCGCCGCCTCGGGATCGACGACCGCCGGCAGCGGCTCGTACTCGACCTCGACGAGCTCCGCGGCGTCCTCTGCCGCCGCGCGGCTCGTCGCCACGACGACTGCGACGCCGTCTCCGGCGTATCGCACCTTGTCCGTCGCCAGGGGCAGGTGGAGCGGCGCGTTCGTGTCCTCGGTGGGGAGCCAGGCGCACGGCAGACCACCGTTCCAGTCCTCTGCGAGGTCGTCGCCGCTCCAGGCGGCGACCACGTCTGCGTGCGCGAGTGCAGGCGCCACGTCCACCTTCACGATCCGCGCATGTGCGTAGGGGCTGCGAACGATGCCGAGAAAGACGGTGCCCGGCGCGCGCATGTTGTCAACCCACTGCGCCTGGCCCTGGAGCAGCGTGCCGTCCTCTTTTCGCTCGACCGGCGTACCGATCACCCGGCGGGTCTCGACCTGCGGAGCCACGCTGGTTCCCGCTCTCGCCGCCGGCAGAGCCGGCGTCTCCGCTCCCACGGCGAGCTCCGTCAAGCCCACGCTCATCACGCCACCGCCTCGATCGCGTCGACGATGTTCTGGTAGCCGGTGCAGCGGCAGATGTTGCCCTCGAGCCCGTGACGGATCTCGTCTGCGGTCGGGCTCGGATTCTCGGCGAGCAGGCTCACCGCAGCGAGCACCATCCCGCTCGTGCAGTAGCCGCACTGCAGCGCATGGTGCTCGTGGAAGCTCTCCTGGAGCGGGTGCAGGCTCCCGTCCTGCGCCAGCCCCTCGATCGTCGTGATCTCATGGCCGTCCGCCTGGACGCCGAGCAGCGTGCACGACTTCACGGACTCGCCGTCGAGCAGCACCGTGCACGAGCCGCACGACGAGGTGTCGCAGCCGACGACGGTGCCGGTCAGGTCGAGGCGTTCGCGCAGCACGTAGACGAGCAGCTCCCGCGGCTCGAGGTCGAGCTCGTGCGCGACGCCGTTCACGACAAGGGACACGTGCCTCATCGGCCCCTCCTTTCAGCGTGGCGGCGCGGGTCGCGCCGGAGCCCGAGCATAACCGGCCCGGACGCGCGACTTCTACCGCGCCGCTTTCAGCTCGCGCTCGATCTGGCGGCGGGCGTCGCGGTCGGCGATGTCGCGACGCTTGTCGCGAAGCTCCTTGCCGCGGGCGAGCGCCAGCTCGACCTTGACGCGTCCGTCCTTGAAGTAGAGACGGGTCGGGACGAGCGTGAGGCCCTTCTCGCGCACGCCCGAGGCGAGGCGGTCGATTTCGCGCCGGTGCAGCAGCAGCTTGCGCGGCCGGTCGGGCTCGTGGTTCGAGCGGTTGCCCTCGCTGTACTCGGGCACGTGCAGCCCGACGAGCCAGGCCTGGCCGTCGCGCACGTCCGCGTAGGCCTGCTGGAGCGTCGCCTTGCCGGTGCGCAGCGACTTGACCTCGGTGCCGGTGAGCACGATCCCGGCCTCGTACCGATCGCCGAGGTGGTACTCGTGGCGGGCCCGCCGGTTGTCGACGATCTGCTTCTCTCCGCTCGACCGCGCCATCCGCGGAAGTGTAGGGCCGGGTCGCAGGGACTACGCGGCGTGGCCCAGGCGCTCGCGGCGGTCGCGGCCGCGAGGCCAGACCGTCATGCGCCGCTCGCGGGCCAGGTCGCCGAGGAGAGCGGGTGCAGCATCAGCTCGTCCTCTTTCCAGAGATGGACGCGGATGAGCGCGTCGAGACCGTAGAGGAGCTCCTGGATCATCGGAACGTCCTCGTCGTCCACCTCGGTGAGCTTCGCGATCCAGGCCCGGATCGCGAGATGGTCGTACGCCATGGCGGCGGTGGCGAGCGGCGAGCCCATGCGGGCGCCGGCCTTCGGGTAGAGCACCTGCTCGTCGACGTGGGTGTGCGGCTCCACCTTCTCCTGGAGGAAGGCGACGAGATCCGCGACGAGCGCGAGCCGAGCGCCCGCGTCGAGCTCGGGAAGGATGCGCGCGGCGGCCCGCAGCTCGTCGGTCCAGGCCCTGAACGCGTCGTGCTGGACCCGGAACTGTTCCTCCATCATGGCAGGAGCGTGCCCGAGTCGGATCGTGACAGCATCGGCGCGGGCCACGACGGGACGTACGGGATTTCCCGTCGCCGCGCCCGACCTGCGCGGGCGCGGCCCACCCCCGCGCCGCTGCCGCCGAGGCCGAAGGGGCCACCGAGGAAACATGGTTTCCCCCGTGCACGCGAGCGTCAGCGACGCCGATAGCCGCGGGCCATGAAGCAGCGGTCGCAGAGCGTCGCCCACGGCGCGGTGCGGGAGCCGCACGCCCGGCAGCGGCCGATCGTCGGGTCGTCGATCTCAGCCCGGAGCTCGCGAACGACGCGGTGGGCGGCCGCCTCTTCGAGCGCCGCCGCGCGCTCGATCGTGACGCCTGCGACACCCGGATACTGAAGTGCGAACCAGCGCAGGATCGAGGCCTCGCGCGCAGCCTGCTCGGCCTCCTCGAGCCCCGACGCGTCGAGCCGACGCGGATCGAGGATCCAGCCGATCACCGTCCGTTGCGGCCGGTCGCCGGCAACGGCCGAGGCGAGCGTGCCGAGCAGCGGCAACCCGTCCTCGTCGATCGGCGCCTGCATCAGCCGCCAGACCTCGGCGACCTCGAGCGTGCGGCGGCTGTGGCGGAGCGCGTCGCGGACGGCATCGAGCCGTGCGAGCAGGGGCTGGATCGACTCGACCGTCAGCCAGCCGTCGACGCTCCAGAAGCGGAGCGCCGCATGTCGCCAGGCGTGGAGCGCCGGCTCGAGCTCGTCGGCGCGCTCGACGTCAAGATCCGAGAGCCGCGGGCGGAGGCGTCCGGTATCGACGATCCGGTAGCCGTGATGGCCGTCCGGGAGCTCGACGCGGGGAACGAGCGCGTCGCGGACGAGCTCCGGGTCGGGATCGGCCCACGGGACGCCGGTGAGCACGCCGACGTGGCCGCGCTCGTGGAATCCGTAGCGCCCCGCGCGTCCGGCGATCTGCGCGATCTCCCACGGCAGCAGGTCGCGCCGCTCCTTGCCGTCGAACTTCGTCGTCTCGGCAAAGAGCAGCGTCTCGCAGGGCAGGTTGACGCCGTGGCCGAGCACGTCGGTCGCCGCGCAGACCTCTGCCCTGCCCTCGAGGAAGCGGTCGATCTCCTCGCGCCGCGAAGCGAGCGGCATCGCGCCGTAGAGGCAGGCGACGCGGCCCGGATGGAGCTGGTTCAGCTCGCCGGCGAGGCCGATCACGGCTCGGCGGCTGAAGGCGACCACGACGGTGCCCGGCCCGAGGCCTGCAATGCCCCGCTTGCCGGCCCAGTCGAGCGGCGCCTTGCGCTCGAAGAAGCGGATCTCTGCTCCCGGGAACGCGTGCTGCACGAGCGGGAGCGCCTCGACGGCTCCGAGCAGGAGGATGTGGCGGTACTCGCCGCCGAGCAGCAGCCGCGTCCAGGCCGACCCGCGCTCCTCGTCCTCGGCCCATTGCACCTCGTCGAGCACGAGCGTCTCGCCGCGCAGCGGCGCCATCTCCGCGGTGCAGCAGACGATCGGCGCCTCCGGATTGAGGCGCTCCTCGCCGGTGACGAGGCCGACCCGCTCCTCCCCCAGCTCGGCCTCGAGCCGGCGGTGCGCCTCCTGCGCGAGCATCCGCAACGGCGCGGCATACACGCCCTGGCCGCGGCCGCCGAACGCGGCCGAGCCGTCTTCCGGCCGTGCGGCAGCGTGGCCGCCACCGCTTCCAGCCAGGGCCTGTTGGACGAGGAAGCGGAGGGCGTCGTGGGTCTTGCCCGAGTTCGTCGGCCCGAGATGCGCAACCACCGACTCCGGCTCCGTGCGCCGCTCGGGCAGGCGGACCGTGAGCTCGGAGACGGGCTTGCGGCGCGGCTGCCGCGACCGGTGTCGCTCGCTCCGGCTCGGCCGCTTCTGGCGCTGGCGACGTCCTCCGGGCATCGGTGGTAACCGTAGCGAGCCTCGATGCCCGCCCCGACGGGCGGGATGGCGCCGGCAGCTAGCTCGGTGGCTGCGCGAGCGTGCGCAGGGCCGCCTCGAGCCCCTCGTCGCCGCTCGTGCCCGGCCGGTCGGCAGCACGGATGTCGGGCTGCACGCCGACTCCGGAGAGGTCGTTGCCGTCGGGCGTGTAGTAGTGCGCCACGGTCAGCTCGAGCGCCCCGCCGTCGCCCAGCGGGTCGACGGTTTGCACGAGGGCCTTCCCGTACGTGTGCACGCCGACGACCTCGGCCCGATGGTGCTCGCGAAGCGCGGCCGCCAGCACCTCGGCCGAGCTGGCGGTGCCGTGGTCGACGAGCACGACGAGCGGCAGGCGCGTGACGACACCGGGACGCACGCGGAAGGTCTGCTCCGGGGTGTGCGCACCCCGGAGCACGACGACGACCCCGCCGTGGAGGAAGAGCGAGGCGGTCGCGACCGCCTCGCCGAGGATGCCGCCGGGATTGCCGCGCAGGTCGAGGACGAAGCCGGACGCCCCGTGCCGTTGCAGCCCTTGCACCTGGTGGCGGAGCAGCCTCGCGGTGCCGCTCGCGAACGTGTCCACCTGCAGCACGCCCCAGCGGCGCCCGGCGTAGCGGAGCATTCGCCCTGTGACGTTGGGCGCACGCACGTCGGCGCGCGGGACGATGAGCCGGTGGACGCGGCGGTGGCGGACGAATTCGAGCCGCACGGTCGTTCCCGGCGTCCCGGAGATGCGCGCGAGCGCTCCCACCGGGCCGAGCTTCGCCGCCGGCGACCCACCGATGCGGACGATCGTGTCTCCGGGGCGGAGACCTGCGGCGCGGGCCGGACCGGGACGTGTCGAGACGACGAGCAGCCCCGCTGGTGCGGCGACGACGCTGACACCGATCCCGGCGTAGCTCCCGGACGTCTCCCGGCGGAGCAGGGCGTAGTCGTCCTGCGGCAGGTAGGCGGTGTACGGATCGCCGAGCGCCGACAGCATCTGGCCCACCGAGGCGAGCCGGAGCACCTGCGGCGACACGGGGCGGTAGTAGCGCGCGGCGAGAGCCTCGCGTATCTCGTCGACGACCGGCTGCACCTGTACGGGAGCCTTCGCGCGGTCGCCGCGCGAGAGGCCGTAACCGAGAAGGAAGGCCCCGGCTACGAGCGCTCCGGCCGACACGAGGGCGAGCCGCCGCATCCCCGCCGGAGTATCGCATGCCGAACCGCTCCTGCGAAGCGCCCGCGGCCTGCGTCAGACCTGCAGGAAGCGGCGCAGCGTCAGCCCCGAGCCGGCGGCGCCGAGCAAGAGCCCCGCGCCGAGGAGCGCGAAGGCGTTGAGCGCGAACGGAAGCGCGTGCACGTCGGAGCCGCCGCCGATGTGCGGCAGGATCGAGGGGAGCGCGATCTCCTTGCCGAGGACGAGCAGCAGGACGGCGAACGCCGATCCGGCGAGGCCGCAGAGCAGCCCCTCGAGCATGAACGGGCCGCGCACGAACCAGTTCGTCGCGCCGACGAGCTTCATCACCTCGATCTCGCGCCGGCGCGCGAAGATCGAGAGCCGGATCGTGTTCGCGATCAGGAGCGTCGAGGCGACGACGAGCAGGACGACCGCGAAGAGGAAGATGACCCAGATCACCTCGGCGATCGTGAGCACGCGCTTCGCCGTCGTGCTCCCCCAGTGGACGTCGTCCACACCGGCCCAGTGCGCGCGCTGCACCGCGGCGCCGATCTGCGGCGTGTACTCCGCCTTCACCGGCGTCACGACGTAGGAGTCCGGAAGCGGGTTCGAGGGCAGAGGCGTCTTGTAGAGCTGCGGGAACTCCTTGCGCATCTGCGCCTCTGCGGCCGCCTTCGACACGAAGACGACGCCGCCCGGCTTCACCCGCGTGTCGGCGCGGAGCTTCGCCCCGACGAGAGCCTCCTGCGCCTGGGTCGCCGTCTGCGCGAAGTAGACCTTCACCTGCAGCTCGCGCTTCACGTGGTCGCTCCAGGAGAGCACCCACGTGCCGAGCGCGATGAAGACGCCGAGCAGGAACATTCCGATCAGCACGGTCATCGTCGCCGCGACCGTGGTCGACAGGTTCATCCGGATCGACGACCAGGCTTCGGAGAAGAGCAGGCGCACGCGGCTCATTCCCGCTCCGGCCCCCGGCAGAGCCGGCGGCTCCGCCTCCCCGTGAGCTCCGTCGAGCCTACGCTCATTCGGACGTGTACCCTCCGCGGCGCTCGTCGCGGGCGAGGCGGCCCTCCTCGAGGGCGATCACACGCTTGCGCATCTTGTCGACCATCTCCCGGTCGTGCGTGACCATCAGGATCGTCGTGCCGGCGCGATTGATCCGGTACAGCAGCTGCATGATCCCGACGGACGTGTCCGGGTCGAGGTTTCCGGTCGGCTCGTCGCAGACGAGGAGCGGCGGGTGGTTGACGACGGCGCGCGCGATCGAGACGCGCTGCTGCTCACCGCCCGAGAGCTCGTCCGGATACGAGTTCATCTTGTGCGAGAGCCCAACCATGTTCATCACCTCGGGCACCTTGCGCCGGATCGAGGAGCGGTTCTCGCCCTGCACCTTGAGCGCGTAGGCGACGTTTTCCGCAGAAGAGCGGCTCGGGAGCAGCTTGAAGTCCTGGAAGACGCAGCCGATGTTGCGCCGGAGCAGCGGCACCTTCGAGCCCTTCAGCCGGCCGAGGTCGCGCCCGCCGACGATGATCCGCCCGCGCGTGGGCTCCAGCTCCTTCAGCAGCAGCCGGATCAGGGTCGACTTCCCGGAGCCGGAGGCGCCGACGATGAAGACGAACTCGCCCTTGTCGATCCCGAAGGTCACGTCCTGGAGCGCGACGACGTCCGGCTCGTAGACCTTCGTCACCGCCTCGAAGACGATCATCGAGCCGGTCGCGCGCGGCTGCTCGGAGACCGGGGTGCGCGTTGTTGCGGCGACGGCGGCGGGCTCTATCTGAAGGTCGGTCACGTCTTACCGGTTTCGACGAGGATCGGGCTGCGGGCCCAGCTGCCGGCCAGAGCGGATGAAGCGGCACGTACTCTAGCGGACGCTTCGGCGACTCAGCCGCCGTTTCCTCCCGCTCGGCCTGCGGCCTGGAGCAGATAGGCCCGGATGAAGCCGTCGAGATCGCCGTCGAGCACGCCCTGGGTGTTGCCGACCTCGTGCTCGGTGCGATGGTCCTTGACGAGCTGGTAGGGGTGGAGCACGTAGCTGCGGACCGCGTTGCCGCCGAAGCCCATCTCGACGCCGCCGCGCTCGCGTGCGAGCTCCGCCTCGCGCTCCTCCTCTGCCTTCTCGGCGAGCCGGGAGCGCAGGATCTTCAGGGCGGTGTCCTTGTTCGCAGACTGGCTGCGCTCGTTCTGGACGGCGACGACGATCCCGGTCGGGAGGTGGGTGATCCGCACGGCGGAGTCGGTCTTGTTGACGTGCTGGCCGCCGGCACCGGAGGAGCGGTAGGTGTCGACCCGGATGTCGTCGTCGTCGATCTCGACGTCCCCGGCCTCCTCGAGCAGCGGCGCGACGATCACCTGCGCGAAGCTCGTGTGCCGCCGGTGCGCCTGGTCGAAGGGGCTCAGACGAACGAGCCGGTGCTTGCCGCGCTCGGCTTTCAGGATCCCGTACGCGTTCTCGCCGCGCATCGTCACGGTCGCGGACTTGAGCCCGTACTCCTCCCCCGGGCTCGTCTCGATCACCTCTGTCCTGAAGCCGCGGTCGTCGGCCCAGCGCAGGTACATGCGAAGCAGGATCTCCGCCCAGTCCTGCGCGTCGGTGCCGCCGGCGTCGGCCTGGATCGTGACAACGGCGTCGCCCGCGTCGTAGACGCCCGAGAAGAGCGCGTCCTCCTGCAGCTGCGCAAGCTCGCGCTGGGTCTCCTGCAGCACGGGAAGAAGCTCCTCGTCCGGGAACGTGCCGACGCCCTCCTCGAGGAACGCGACGTTCGACTGCAACCTCTCGTACCGCTCGAGCTTCCGCGTGATGCGCGTGTGCTCGGCCGAGAGCTTTGCCGCGCGCTGCGGGTCGTTCCAGAAGTCGGGCTTGGCGAGCTCCTCCTCGAGCTCGTCCTTGCGGGCCGTCAGCGCCGGAACGTCAAAGGTAACCACGGACCCAGTCGAGCTGGGCTCTGATCTCCTCGAGTTGCTCTTGCAATGTGCGTTCGCGCTCGTCGGCCATCGAGCGCCATGGTACCGAGCCGGCCCCCCGCCGCCGACCTCGCCGCGTCCGACCTGCACGTGTGCGCTGACCGAGACACCGATCGTCGCGCGCGGAGCGGAGAGACCGCGCTCTCCCCGAAGCGCGGAGTGCGAGCCGCCACTCAGCGACGAAGGGGGGCCCGTGGCGGAACCATGGGTTCCCCCACAAAGCGAGCGAAGCGATGCGTCAGGCGCCGTGGCAGCGCTTGAACTTCTTGCCGCTCCCGCACCAGCACGGGTCGTTCCGGCCGAGCTTCTCGTGCGGACTCGCGTGCACCGTCTGTGCGACGGCGCCCGCCGCAGCCGGGATGCCGGCGGCGAGCGCCGCGCCTCCGCCCGCCTCGGCGATCGCGGCCGCTCCGGTGGCTGTCTCGTGCTCGTAGCGGAGGTTGCCGTTGCCGCCGCCCGTAGGGCCGGCCGGCTCGGGGACGAGCGGCGGCGGCGCACCACCGTCCTCCGGCGCCGGCGCCAGCTCCGCATGGAAGAGATGGAGCACGACCTCGGCGCGGATCGCCTGGCCGAGCAGCGTGAACATCCGCTCGCCCTCGGCCGTGTACTCGACGAGCGGATCCTTCTGCGCCATCGCGCGCAGGCCGACGCCCTCGCGCAGGTACTCCATGTTCTCGAGGTGCTCGCGCCAGCGCATGTCGACGACCTGGAGCACGATGAACCGCTCGAGCTCTCGCATCAGCTCCGAGCCGAACTCGTCCTCCTTCGCGGCGTACTCGTCGCGTGCATCGGTCTGGAACTCCTCGATCAGGGTCTCGCGCGTGATCTCCCCGAGATCCTCGACCAGCTCGGCCGCCGTGATCTCGGTCTGGTAGAGCGCGGCCA